>Ga0208357_1001216_pt1 | contig 19105 bp, 19 predicted proteins | sample NGESurdeep092012_6_FD_184487 | JGI IMG/M metagenome (GOLD analysis project Ga0208357, IMG submission 184487) | Arctic peat soil microbial communities from Barrow, Alaska - NGEE Surface sample F52-2 deep-092012 (SPAdes) | ecosystem: Environmental > Terrestrial > Soil > Wetlands > Peat ... | reverse complement strand
AGGATCGAATAGTGCCAGACGCTGGTGAGAAAAAGGATGTTGCCGAGGAGCATGGCGAAGAAGCCCATGGCGTAGAGAACGGTGGCCGCGTTGGCCACACTGAAGGACCGGGAACGAAAGAGAGTGAGATCGAGGACGGGCTCAGGATGGTGCGCCGAGCGGCGTAGGAAGGCGGCACCGACAATGACAGCGCCGGCGAAGCAGACGATGATGCGCGGACTCGACCAGCCCCAGGTCGGACCTTCAGTGATCCCGAGGACGAGCGCCGCCAGCGTGGAACTCACGAGGACGACGCCGGCGTAGTCGGGCCTGGCTCCCGATGTCACGGTGGCCGTTTCGGTCAGGACCCGGCGCCCGACGAGGTACCCGATGGCGCCGATGGGCAGGTTGACGAAGAACACCCACCGCCATCCTGGTCCGGACACGAGGAGCCCACCGAGCGACGGTCCGGTGGCGACGGCCAGAGCGCCGATACCACCCCAGAGAGCCACCACCTGTGAGCGGCGTTCGCTCGGGAAGGCGCCCAGAAGCAAACCGAGAGAGGCCGGCAACATCGCCGCCGCACCGCTGCCCTGGATGAAGCGGCCGGCAATGAGGAGATCGACCGAGGGGGCGAGCCCGCACAGAGCCGAGCCCAAGGTGAATACGCCCAGGCCGACAAAGAACAGTCGTCGTCGTCCGAGGCGATCGGCGCTGCGGCCGGCGGTGACGAGCAGGGAGGCGAAGACGATGCTGTAACCGGTGATGACCCAGGCCAGGGAGGCCCTCGAGTCGTGTGGGAACGAGCGTTCCAGCGCGGGGAAGGCGACATTCACGATCGACAGGTCGAGCGACACCATGAAGGCCCCTAGGGCGGTGACGATGAACACGAGGTTCCGCCGCCGGCTGGTCACGTGAACTGCGGTAGGACCGGACGCTGTCCCCGCGTCGTCTGACGGATCACGGATCTCGGTGGCGTTCGGCATGGCACCGACTCTAAGGGATTGCGTTCTATGATGCAACTGACTAGGCTGACGGACATGGAACGGAAGAGCTTCGCCGACATGGAGTGCTCGGTGGCGCAGTGTCTCGAGGTGGTGGGGGAATGGTGGAGCATGCTGATCGTGCGGGACGTGTTCCTCGGCGTGACCCGTTTCGATGCCTTTCAGCAGCGCCTCGGCATCTCCCGGAACATCCTCCAGCAACGCTTGGCCCGCCTGGTCGAAGCGGGGGTACTCCGGCGCGATCCGTATTCCGAACGTCCACTGCGCTACGACTACCGACTCACCGACAAAGGTCGTGACCTGTGGCCCGTTCTGACCGCCATGCGTCAGTGGGGGGACAAGTATTCGGCTCCGGATGGCCCTCCACTCGTTGTCACCCACAAACAGTGCGGCTCGTCGGCCGATGCCATCCTGGTTTGTAGTTCGTGCGGCGAAAGGGTGGGACCTCGGGACGTGACGGCGGCGACCGGTCCCGGTCGACATTCCGGGCCGCTGCTGGCCGAACCTCTTACGAGGTCGTAGAGCGCAAGCTTCGGCCGGCAGGTGCCGTCCCTGTCTAATGTCGCGGTAATGACGCCCCAACCCCGGTCACCCCGCATCCTGCCTCTCCCCGAGGATGAGCGCGATGAACAAACCAAAGAGCTGCTTGATCGGATCCGGCTCGATGGCAAGGACCTGAATATCTTTGCCACACTCGTCCGCCATCCCCGGCTGTTCAAGCGCTGGTCGGCTTTCGGCGGCTTTCTGCTCTATGGAGGACAGCTGACGGCCCGTCACCGCGAGCTGCTGATACTTCGGACGGCCTGGAACACAGGGGCCGAATACGAATGGGGCCAGCACGCGCGCATAGCCCGAGACCTCGGGCTCGACGACAACGAGATCTCTCGCGTGGTCGAAGGCGCAGGTGCGACCGGATGGTCGCCGCTGGAGGCCGCCTTGTTGGTGGCCAGCGATGAACTCCATCGCGAGTCCTCGATATCCGATGCCACATGGGCTGTCCTGGCGGCGGACTTGAACGAAGCGCAGCTGATCGAGATTTGCATGGTGGTCGGCCAATATCACCTCGTCGCCTTCACCCTGAACTCACTCGGGGTGGAGCGGGAGCCCGGCGTCGGAGGCTTTCCGTAACGGGTTGCGCCGTCTAGAAAAGCAGCGGCGGAAGGGAGAGCCTTACTGGATCAAATTGCCGACCGGGTCTGAAGGACCCGGCGACGGGCCCGGGAAGGGGAGGGCGGGCCTTTCCGGCGCTCCTGCGAGCGGGTGGTCGACGGTGAGATGATCGCGGTGGGAACTGAAGGCAGCCGCCCTGGCGGCGGCCGGGTCCGAACGGAAGGCGAGATCCTTGGCTGCCTTGGGCCGGCTGATGAAGTATCCCTCAGCCAGGTCGTACCTAATGGCAGAGAGGAGATCGAGGGTCTCTCGATCTTCGATGCCTTCGGCGACGACCCGCAAGCCCAGCGCGTGGCCAAGGTCAATGGTTGATCGGACCAATTCGACGTCCCGCCCGCTCTGTCTGGTGGCGAGGCTGGCGATGAAGGTGCAGTCGAGGTTGAGTTCTCCTACGGAGAGGTTGCTGAGAAAACGCAGGATGACCGTGCCGCTATTGCGCGTTGATCGTCAACGTAAAGCGTTGATGCACCACGTATTTTGAGGAGCCGCTGCCAAACGTGGCCGTGATAATCAAGTGCCTCACGCCGGCTTTCCTGGGCGTACCTGAAATGGTCGCAGTTCCATTGTGCGCATTGGCGAACGTGAGATCGTGCGGAACCTTCCCCGCCTTCTTCAATGCAGGTATGGGGGCACCCGAGGTCGTGATGGTGAACGAAAACGGCGCACCCACGATGACTGAGACGCTGCCGGCGCTTGTTATCGCTCTGACGTTGTCTACCGTCAATGGCTCGCAAGCTCCAAACGAGGGCGCGTAGGCGGGGTTGCTTGGATCGCTGTTGAAAGTGGACTGAAAGCTGTACTGACCTGCGGTGGTCGGAGTTTGAGCGAAACTGGTGGCATCGAGATGGCCTTGAGTATCGAGGGTCAAAGGGCCGCTGGTGGAGGTGGCTAAGTTTGAACACGTACCGTTGGCGAACCAGCTGATGGTTACGATTCCCGTCACCGTGGGTGACGGTAGTGGGTCAGTTGGATCGGGGCCGACGGTGACAGCGTCATGAACGGCGGTTCCGACCTCAACGATGGTCACGGTCATATCGCTGGTGTCGAGAACGGTTGAAGATGTATCCGAAGCCAGTTGCTGCACCTCGCTGCTGCCACCGATACTGGCGTTCTGATCGCCGGTCGGGCAGCTGACCCCGCTTCCTCCGGGACTGGCGCAGAGTGACTGCCAGGTGAACGTGGCCGTGTCACTCAACAAGTGATCGGGAAGGTTGAAGTCGAGGGGTGCGACTTGATAGAAGCTGAAGTTATCGGTTTCGATCTCCGCCTCCCACGGGATCGTACAGAGGGTGGCTCCCTCGTAGGGGCTGGCCGTTGTACCCAGGCCGGATCCTCCGGTGCAGGATGGTGATCCCGCCGGGCCGGAGTCGAAGATGAGTCGCAGCTCCGAGAGGATGTTTCCGGACGGTACGGCACCATTGAATGTTTCGATCGTGTCGGTGATGTTCGAGAGGGTCATGCCGTCCTCGAAGCCGTCTGTGTTCTGAACTGCGTAGGAACATTCGTAAGGCTGACCGATGTCAATCGAAACCGAAAATTGGTTGTTGCCTGCACATGCTTCATAAACCTGAGGTGGATTGTGCCGGTTTGTGGCCGACGCCGAGCCTCCGGCCACAAGGCCCCCGAGAGCGGTCATGGCCAGGATCAATGGGAAGACCACTCTGCCGGACCGAGGCAGCTTGCCGGAGAATCGGTGGGCTCGTTTACCGCAGGCTGATCTCCTCATTTTAAATCCCCTCTTCGTGGCAACGGCTTAACCGTAGAAGAGACGATCTCTTCTCCACATCGTCGCTATTGAGGAGAGATGCAGAAATGATGCTCACTATCCGTGAGCTAGATACCTCGTGTGGTCGATATCCGGTTATTCAATGAAACCGCGAATCCCAAACGATGGATACCGGCAACGGACATTCACCGTGTTTGGGGTTCCGGCGCGAATCGTCGGGATCCGAAAGCGCTAGACGTGCACCGGAAGACGGTGCCAGCCTCGGACGGTAGAGGTGTGGACACGCTCGGCACCGGCGAGATCGACGTCCCAGTCCGGGAAGCGGGCCAGGACCTCTTCGATGGCCACTCGACCCTCCAGCCGGGCCAGAGCCGCGCCCATACAGAAGTGCAGTCCGAAGCCGAATGTCACGTGGTGGTCGATGGTGCGCCTGACGTTAAAGCGGTCGGGATCTTCGAACTCGCGTTCATCACGGTTGGCCGCGGCATTGAGCATCAAGACAACGGATCCTTCCGCCACGGTCGTGTCGTGGAGAATCACATCGTTGGTCACATAGCGGGCCTGGACCGGGGACGGCGCCTCGTAGCGGAGGATCTCTTCGATGGCGCCCGGGATCAGACCGGGATCGTCCACCAGCGACCGTCGTTGATCAGGGTGGGCTCCAAGGAGGAAGCCGGCCCAGCCGATGAGCTTCGTCGTTGTCTCATTGCCAGCGGCGGCCAGCAGCATGGCGTAGTTGAGAACCTCCTCGTCGTCGAGGTGCCGTTCCAGGCCGGTCTCGTCCACGAATGTGGTCTCCATCAGATCAGTCATGAGGTCATCGGCCGGGTGTTGGCGACGGAAACTGATGTAAGGCGCGAAGCTCGACATGTCCGCCGACCGGGTCACGGCGTTCATCTGTTCCGGACCCTGGCCTTCTTCGATACGTAGGCCTTCATCGAAGTGGTCCCGGACGGCCTCCTGATCGCCTTCCGGGATACCGAGCATGTCGCTGATGACCCGCATCGGAAGGTCGGCACCGAGATCTCGGACAAAGTCGAAGCCACCGGTGCCGACGAGGGGATCGAGGACGGCGGCGCAGTACTCACGCATGCGCCCTTCGAGGACCGAGACCCGTCGAGCGGTGAAGACCCGGGCCATGAGCCGGCGGTGGAGATTGTGGAGGGGGGGATCCTCGAAGATGAACATCCCTCGCGGGACGACCATCCCGGATCGGATGATCTCAAGGACCGACCCGCGTGCGGAACTGAAAGTCTGCCAGTCGATCGAGCACGACTCGACATCGGCGAACCGGCTTACGGCGTAGAAATCGAGCTTCTCGTTGTAATAGAGGGGCCGCTCGTCTCGGAGGCGTTTGAAGACCGGGTACGGGTCGGCATCGATCTCGAAGTCATACGGGTCGTAATAGATGTCGCTCGTCGAGGTGGCCATCAACCTTGATCATGCCAAATCGCCGCCTCCGGGCCCGGCCTGCGGCGCCACCGGGCGAGGCTCATGGCGGCGGCGTCCGCCCTGCTGGTGCTGGCAAGGAGATAGTTGCGCCCACAACCTACCCAGAGGGCACTCACGCGCTGATGGGGACGAGCTCTCCGCTGTGGACATCGAATATGAAGCCGCCCACCTCGAGGTCGGGCGGCAGGAGTGGGCACGCCGCTATCAGCTCGATGTCGTGGCGCATGGTGGCCAGCTGATCGGTGGTGGCCAAAAACTCCCAGCCGCTGGCGTCGACGCCGCGGCTGGCTTCGATCCGGGCCCGTATCTGGGCCTCGGTGGACTCGACCATGGCGCAATTGGTGTGCTGGACCACGCAGACACGGGTCACCCCGAGCAGGTTGACGGCCAGCACCAGAGAGCGGAGAGAGTCCTCGGTCACCCGGGCCCCGGCGTTGCGGATGATCTTGGCGTCGCCGGCCCGGAGGCCCAGCATGGCCAGTGGATCAATCCGAGAGTCGATGCAGGTCAGGACGGCGAGGCCCTTGGCCGCGATCCCCTCCACCCCCGAATCGTGGAATTCCCTCCGGTAGCGCCGGTTGGCGTCGAGCAGGTCGTCGAATATCGAAACGGTTTACCAGGCGTGGGCACCGGTGGTGGAGTCGACGCCGCCTTACCCTGGATTCTGAGGGACCGCTTCGACTTCCGCTTTGATGCGCTCCAGGGTGGCCTGCATGCCCTTGGCGTTGGTGCGGCCCCGGGCCGAACCGAGGAGCTTCCAGTACAGGCGGATCGCCGGCTTGTCGGCCAGAGCGAAGGATTCGGTCACATCGGTGCCGTCGCCCACGGCTTCGAACACGTAACGCCAGGTGTTCAGGGCTTTGGGGCCCTCGCCCACGGTGAAGGCGAATTCCCGAGCGGGCTCGCAGGCGACGATGGCGCAGGTGGTCCAGTAGACCGGACCCCGCCCGTTCCGGCGGACGTGGCCCCGGAAGCGAGCGCCCACGGCCGGCCCGGTGGCACCGTCGAGCCACTCGGCCTCGAACGTCTCGGGACTGAAGCGACCGGTATTGGTGATGTCACTGACCACCCCCCAGATCTGGTCGGGTGACGCCGCCATATGAACTGTGACCGCTCCGTGCACTCTGGGGAACCTACAGCGTGGGTCCGGGGTCTCCCCGGCGGATCTCGCCGGGGGAAGGGTGGGCCTCCTCGGGAACGGTGACTCCGGGGGCGGCTTTCGGCGCGGGCAGGCATGGCTCGACGGGCACCGCCGGGACCAACCGGAAGGTAGAAACGGGGGCCCGGCGCGACGGACGGCACCGCCTCAGACCCAAACACCAACTGATCCCCACCACTTTCGACAGAATCAGGGCCGGAGGCCTCAATCAGAGGCGTTCGGGCGCCGATGAGCCAGAATCATGAGTCTTCGCCGTGGGAGCACATGCCCCGGGAGCGACGGCGGTGGTCCGGCGCTCCAGTTCTCCGGCGTGGTCCACCGCTACCGGTCCTTGGTGGCCCTGGACCATCTCGATCTGGAAGTGGCCCGGGGGGAGACCCTGGCTCTTCTCGGCCCCAACGGCGCCGGTAAATCGACGGCCATTTCCATCCTCCTCGGGCTCCAACGCCCGCAGGAGGGTCACGTCTCGGTCCTCGGCACCGACCCCCGGTCGGCCATGGCTTCGGGCAAGGTCGGGGCCATGCTCCAGGTGGGGGGCGGCAGCGGTCTCCCCCACGGGGTGAAGATCGGCGACCTGTTGACCATGACGTCGCGCCTCTACCGCAATCCCTCTCCCGTTGAGCGCACTCTGGAGCGGGCCGGCCTCACCGATCTGGTCGACCGGCCGACCCAGCGACTCTCGGGGGGCCAGGCCCAACGGGTGAGGTTCGCGCTGGCCATCGTGGGCGACCCGGAGCTTGTTTTCCTGGACGAGCCGACCATCGCCATGGACGTGGAGGGTCGCCGCAACTTCTGGGCCATGATGCGCTGCTTCTCCGAGGAAGGTCGGACGGTCGTCTTCGCCACCCACCACCTGGATGAAGTCGATGCCGTGGCTGACCGGATCGTCGTCATGCGCCGGGGCTCGGTGGTGGCCAACGGCGCCGCCTGCACCATCAAGGCGGCGGTGCCCACCCGTCGCGTGCGCTTCGCTTCACCCGGGGCCGATCCCGTTCGCCTCCGTGAACTCGACGGCGTGAACGCCGCCTGCGTACGCGGCTCCGAAGTCGTCCTCGATTCCCTCGACGCCGATGCCACCGTCCGCTCGCTGGTCGCCTCCGGTGTGGCCTTCAGCGATATCGAGGTGACCGGAGCCGATCTCGAACAGGCGTTTGTGGCTCTCACCGGCGATCTGGCCGATGCCCACACGGTCGATGACGCCGTCGCCTCCCGGCGGCCCAGCGTCCAGACCGGGTCGGCGGCATGACGGGACTCGGCGCCTTCCTCCGGTTCGAGGTTCTGCGGCTGTCGCGCAACGTCCGTTACGTCGGAATCAGCGTGGGCTTCCCCGTCGTCTTCTACACCCTCTTCCTCCACAACGAGCACCCGGCCGCTCACATCGCCGGGACGACCTGGAGGACCTACTTCATGGTCTCGATGGCCAGCTTCGGGGCCATGGTGGCGTCGCTCAATGCCGGTGGGACACGGCTGGCTTCCGAGCGGGCATCGGGCTGGACGCGCCAGCTGCGGGTGACCCCGCTTCCGGCCTGGAGCTACGTGACCACGAAGATCGCCGCGTCGATGGTGATAGCTCTGCCCGTCATCGCGGTGGTGGAGCTGACCGGACTTCTCTTCGGCGGGGTGCGCCTGGGGCTGGGGACGTGGATGGCGCTCACCGCCGTGCTCTGGGTCAGCGCCCTCCCATTCGCCGCCCTCGGAGTACTTGTCGGCTTCGTGGCCTCGAGTGAGACGGCCTATCCGCTCGTCACCGCTTTGATGTTCCTCCTGAGTTTCTTCGGCGGCCTGTTCACGCCGGTCGGCGATCTCCCGGTGGTTCTCCGCCATGTCGCCTCCTTCCTTCCCAGCTATCACGACGCCTCCCTGGGATGGGCCGTGGTGGCCGGGCGGCCTCCGGGCTTCGGCGATGCAGGGGTTCTCCTCGGCTATGCCGTCCTGCTCGGGCTGGTGGTGACCTGGCGTCACCGCGTCGAAGACTCCCGGGCCTTCGCCTGAGACCTGCGGCCTTCCCGATGAATCCAATCGTCTCCGAGAGGGCGGCCGCATCAGGGGCCGGGCCAGGCCCAGCGACCGGTGCAGGCCTAGCGACTGGGCCAGTCTCAACATCTGACCGGCCCCGGGGTCCGCTCAAGTCTCCGAGCCAAATGGTCGATTGACCAGGGTGGAGGCACTGGATCCGACAGCGGAGTCATGGGGGCAAGAGGTCAAGCGACCCCGCCTTCCTTTCACCAGAGCGCTGGCCACCGCTCCCGCGGCGCCGGATCCCACGGCCGTCACAACCAAGAGACGACTTGATCCCGAGGGACCCTCGCTGTCGTTGAAGGAGTTCCCGAAGCGGCTCGTCGACTCCATCCAGCGGTCACGGGAACAGTCGTCTCAGCTGTGGTGGCAGTTCATCGCCGCCCTGGTCGTGGTGGTGTACTGCGGCACCCTCTTCTCGCTCCACCGGCCCCCCGGTGGGTACCAGTGGTTTTGGGACGGATGGATCGGCAATCTGGCCGGGACCTTGCCGGTGATACCCATCATCATGCGGATCCGGCACAAGCCGAAACTGCGGGCCGCCTGGGGCGCCATGGCTATCGGCATCGGGCTCAACAGCGTGGCCAACCTGGTCTACGTGCTCCACGACCAGACCGTCAACCCGATCGCCAGCCCGGCCCCGAGCGATATCGCCTACCTGCTGTCGGATGTGGCCTTCATCGTCGGTGTGGCCATGATGACGCAGGCCGCCTTCGGACGTGGACATCTGAGCATGCGGCTCGACGGCGTCGTCGCCGGTCTGGCCAGTGGTGCAGCGGTGGCCATGTTGTGGTTCGAGCCGCTGCTGAAGGTCAGCGGACGGCCGTGGTCGGTCGTGGTCACCATCGCCTACCCGTTGTGCGACCTAGTACTGCTGGTGCTGATCGTGGCCGGTCTGGCCCCCCGCCGCTACCGGTTGACCTGGTCGTCGGGGCTTCTCGTCTTCGGCGTCCTGTCCTTCGTCATCGGTGACGTCATCTATCTGAACCAATCGGCCACCCACACCTACGTGCAGGGACGGCCGGTCGACGGGACCTGGGTCATCGCCATCTGGCTCATGGGGATCGCCGCCTGGGGCCGTGAGGATCGACGTTCCCTGCCCCGACGGCCGGAGAACGTGGCCCCGGCCGGGATCGCTCTGGTCCCAATCGTCTTCGGGTTCCTGTCGCTGGCCCTGTTGGCCATGTCGCTCACCTCGAACCAGGTCCCGGCCGCTTCCGACATGGCCCTGGCCGCCCTGGGTGTGGTGATCATCCGGATGGCTCTGACCCTGCGGGAGCTACGGCGGGGAGCCGACAACTTCCGGGACGCCCGGACCGACCAGCTCACCGCCCTCCAGAACCGCCGCGCCTTCATGGAGGACGCGGAGATGAAGCTGCACACCACGCATCAGCCCGAACACGTCGGTGTCATGTTGGTCGACCTCGACGGATTCAAGGAGATCAACGACTCGCTCGGCCACCACTGCGGTGACGAGCTCCTACGCATCGTGGCCCGACGGTTCGAACGGAAGGTCGGCAACCGGGGATCGGTGGCCCGTCTCGGCGGTGACGAATTCGCCAGCGCCTGCATCGTCTCCTCCAGTCAGGAACTGGTGGTGGTGGCCCAAGAGTTGGCCGAGACGCTGTTCGATCCCATCTCCCTCGACGGCGTGACCGTCCGGGTGGGGGCCAGCATCGGGGTGTCCATCTCTCCCGATCACGGTCTGAGTCATTCCGATCTGCTGCGCAGTGCCGACGTGGCCATGTACGAGGCCAAACGGAGTCGGTCGATCGTCTGCGTGTACCACGCCGACCACGACCTCAACAGCCGTGAACGCCTGGAACTCATCGACGACCTGCGGACGGCCATCAACACCAAGAGGCTCACGCTTCACTTTCAACCGACTCTCAATCTGCACACCGAGACGGTGGTCGGGGTCGAAGCCCTGGTCCGCTGGCACCATCCCAAACAAGGCCTCCTTCAACCCGACGACTTCGTGCCCCTGGCCGAGCGGGTGGGACTCATCCCGCAGCTCACCCGGGCCGTTCTGGAGATGGCCATCGCCGAGGCGGCCCGACTCGACGGTCGGGGGAACACCCTGCAGATGAGCGTCAACATCTCGCGCTACGACCTGGTCGACGAGGAACTCCCCGCTTTCATCGACGACCTCCTCGACCGCCATGACGTACCCCACAGCCGGCTGACTCTGGAGGTCACCGAGTCCTGTATCGGGGCCGACCCCGAACGGGCCCGGCGCAGCATCGACGAATTGCGCGACCGGGGGATCAGGATCTCGATCGACGACTTCGGGGTGGGCTACTCGTCGATGTCACAGCTGTTGCAGCTTCCCATCGACGAGCTGAAGATCGACAAGTCGTTCGTGTTGGCCCTGGAAGAGGACGATCGGGCCCGGGCCATCATCAGTTCGACGGTCGAACTGGCCCGGGCCCTCAAGCTGATCGTGGTGGCCGAAGGGGCCGAGAAGATGAACAACCTCAACTCCCTGGCCTACCTCGGCGTCGACATCGCCCAGGGGTTCTTCATCGCCCGGCCGCTCACCAGCCGGGAGCTCGACACCTTCCTGGAGGACCCGGCCCACATGGGCATGCCGACGCTGTCGGCCAGCTGAGTCCCGTTTTACCGCCACCGCCACAACAGGCTGACAAGGCCGTGGCGCCCTGGTCGTCGCTTCAAACGTTCCTCACCGATTGGTCACACCTGTCGCGTACCGTCGCTCTGAAAGATGGACCGAGGAGTGACGATGGGACTCATGACCATGTCGATGACGGGATCCAATGGGCTCCTGTCGGTGCCGACCGAACATCTTCCCGGTCTCGTCGTCCTGGTGGTGATCTCGCCCGTGGTGTGGATCCTCATCAGCGGGTGCCGCTCTCTGGCCGCCGGTGGGGTGGGTTGGGCCACAGGGGGCCCGCTGGCTCCGGATCCTCCGGCCCGGTCCGAGATCACCGCCGCCGGTGCCGTGGCGCCCGTGAGCCCGGCCAAGGCCGTGGCCTGAGGTCAGACCGAACCGCGGTCCGGTTCCTCTCCGCTGATTTCGGAGCCGGGTCGGCCGGTGAGGACGGTGTTCAACTCGGTCACCGTCATGGGGGGGTGGACCCAGGCCGGGCCACCGGGCCGGAGTCCGTCGAAGACGAGCTCGAGATAGCGGGTCGAAGCCGAGGGGACGTGGGGGTCACAGAGGTCGGCCACGGCCCGGACCGACATGAGAACGACGGCCAGATCGGTGAAGGCCACATCGGGGCGGATGGCCCCGGCCGCCTTGGCCCGGTCCAGAAGGGTGTCGATGATGGGAGCGACCCGGGCCAGTGACGAGCTGGTGGTGACGTCGGTCCAGGGGGCACGCGAGGCGATGACCCGCCAGCACGAGGGAACGGCGATGCACTGCCGGAGGAATTCGAAGACCCCCTCGGCCGGTGAGCTGGTGGCCAGGAGGGCCTCGACGATCTGCTCCGTCCGCTGGCTGGCCGCTTCGATGACGGCGCTGACCAGTTCAGCCTTGTTGGGGAAGCGCCGGTAGAGGGTCCCCACCCCGACACCGGCCCGGGCGGCGATCTGCTCCATGGAGGCCTCGTAGCCGTGCTCGGCGAAGACATCGCGCGCCGCCAGCAGGATCCGGGCCAGGTTGAGCTCGGCATCGCGCCGGAGCGGCTTGCCTTCGGCCTCCACCGGACCGGCCAGGAGATGGCCGGTCACGTGTTGGTCTCCGAGACGTAGGCGGCGGCCCCCATGAAGACCTCGGCCTCTCCGGTCAGTCCCGGGTGGGACAGGCTCTCCACCACGGCCGAGTGGGGCCGGTTGGGGATCTTGAGGGCGGCCAGGGCGGCGATGATCAGAGAAATACCGGAGACGGCGAAGGAGACGGTGTAGCCGTGTTCGGTGGGGAACCCGCTCTTCAGCAGGCTGCTCACGATGATGCTGGTGGCGATGCCACTGCCCAGGGCGGCGCCGATATTCCGGATGTTGGTGTTCATCCCGGTGGCCACCCCGGTCTGGTTGACGGGGACGGCTTCGATGATGAGGTTGGACATCGAGGCGAAGCCGAGGGCGATCCCGATGCCGAGGAGCCCGGAGGAGATGTAGATGTTCCAGGGCTGGCTGTGGGCCACCACCAGGAGGCCGTAGCTGGAGGCGGCGAAGATGGAGCCGGCCACCAGGATGGGTTTCGATCCAATGGCGATGGCCACCCGCCCGGTGAGGGGGGCCACCAGGAGCATGGCCACGGCGAAGGGGAGCAGGAAGAGCCCGGACTGGGTGATGGAGGCGCCGAAGCCGTAGCCCTGGTGGGCCGGTGTCTGGACGAACTGGGGGACGGTGATGAACATGGCGAACATCCCGAAGCCGAAGAGGAGAGCGGCCAGGTTGGTGGACCAGACGGCCGGGATCCGCATCATGGTCATGTCGACCACCGGGGAATCGGAGCGGATCTCGGCCCAGATCCAGAGGGCGACGAGGACGATGGTCACCCCGAAGAGGCCGAGGACGGTGGCGTTGGCCCAGCCCCAGGTGGGACCTTCGGAGACGGCCACCAGGCCGGTGACCAACCAGGCCGACATGAAGAGGGCGCCCAACCAGTTGATCCGACCCGGAGCCCGGACGGGGGACTCGGGGACGAAGATGAAGGTGGAGACGGTGGCCAGGAGAGTCATGACCAGGGGGATCCAGAAGAGCCAGTGGTAGGAGAGGTGCTCCACGATCGGTCCGGCCAGGATGATCCCCCCGCCGGCGCCGATGCCCAGGATGGCCGACATGACGCCGATCCCGGTAGAGACCTTGTCCTTCGGGAACTCATCCCGGATGATCCCGAAGGCCAGCGGGAAGACGGCACCCCCGGTTCCCTGGATGGCCCGGCCCGCCAGCATGACGGGGAGGGTGGTGGCCAGGGCGCTCAGGAGGGTGCCGAGCGAAAGGGTGATGAGAACGACGACCAGCATCTTCTCCTTCCCCACCATGTCGCCCACCCGGCCCAGGATGGGGGTGGCGATGGCCGCGCTCAGGAGGTAGGCCGTCAGGAGCCAGGTGGCCCCGGTGGCCGAGCTGTGGAGGACGTGCTCGAGCTCGGGGATGGCCGGGATGATCATGGACTGGAGCAGGCTGAAGGCCAGGGCGGCGATGGCCAGGACGGCGAAGGTGGCCCCGTGGTGGATCCGCTTCCCCGGGGCGGCCACCCCGGTCGCCATCGGCCTGTCGGTCACTTCTGTCACGTTTCCACTCCTCGTCGGCGGGATTACCGGAATGTCCCGCTCCGCTTGTCGGAGCACCATAGCCGGAATGAGAGATTCCGATTAGCCGATGCCGGCGGCGGCGCCGACCCGACCCCGTCTGGTGCCAGTTGACGTTAACGTGAAGGAACCTTGCCGTTGACGTAAGGGTGGACGAGGGATTCCCTGGAGGACGATGACCGATCTGGCCCGAAGGACACGAGCGGAGCTGGCCGAGACCGTGACCAGCGACGGCTACAAGTGGACGGCCCTCTTCGTCTCCACCCTGGGGATGCTGATGGCCACCATCGACGGGTCCATCGTGCTGATCGCCATGCCCGACATCTTCCGGGGGATCGGGATCAATCCGCTCGAGCCGGGGAACACCTTCTATCTCCTGTGGATGATCCTCGGCTTCCTGGTGGTGACGAGCGTCCTGGTCGTCACCCTGGGCCGACTGGGCGACATCTACGGGCGTGTCCGGATCTACAACATGGGCTTCGCCGTCTTCACCTTCTTCTCGCTGCTGCTCACCATCACGTGGACCCACGGCCACGCGGCGGGGATCTGGCTCATCACCATGCGGATCTTCCAGGCCGTCGGGGCGGCCATGTTGATGGCCAACTCGGCGGCCATCCTGACCGACGCCTTCCCTTCCGGGCAGCGGGGACTGGCCCTCGGGGTGAACCAGGCCGCCGCCTTCAGCGGGTCCTTCATCGGGCTGATCCTGGGCGGGGTGCTGGCCCCGATCAACTGGAGGCTGATCTTCCTGGTGTCGGTCCCCGTCGGGGTGCTCGGGACGGTGCTCGGGTATCTGAAGCTGCGAGAGCTCGGGCAGCGGCGGGCGGCGGCCATCGACTGGCCCGGGAACGTCACCTTCGGGTTGGGGCTGATCCTGATCATGGTGGGGATCACCTACGGGATCGAGCCCTACGGGACGAGCAACATGGGTTGGGGGAACCCGCTCGTCCTCGGGGCCATCGGGATCGGGGTGGTCCTGACGGTGGCCTTCTGCATCATCGAGACGAAGGTCCCCGAGCCGATGTTCCGGCTCCAGCTCTTCAAGATCCGGGCTTTCAGCTCCGGGGTCTTCGCCAGCTTCCTGGCCGCCCTGTCGCGGGGCGGTCTGATGTTCATGTTGGTCATCTGGCTCCAGGGGATCTGGTTGCCCCTGCACGGCTACGACTTCGCCCGGACCCCGCTCTGGGCCGGGATCGCCATGATCCCCCTGACCATGGGGCTCCTGATTTCCGGTCCGGTGACCGGGATCCTGTCCGACCGCTACGGAGCCCGGCCCTTCGCCACCGGGGGAATGATCGGGGCCGGGATCTCCTTCGGGCTGCTCGAACTCCTGCCCATCGACTTCTCCTACTGGGTCTTCGGTCTCCTGCTGTTTCTCCTGGGGCTGACCATGGCCGCCTTCGGGTCACCCAACCGGACCGGGGTGATGAACAGCCTCCCGGCCGAACACCGGGGGGCGGGGTCGGGGATGAACACGACCTTCCAGAACTCGGCCCAGGTCTTCTCCATCGGGATCTTCTTCACCCTGATGATCGTGGGGCTGTCCTCGACCCTGCCCCACAGCCTCTATCAGGGCCTGACCGCCCACGGCGTGCCCTCGGCCATCGCCGACCGGGCCGCCCACCTGCCCCCGGTGTCGACCCTCTTCGCCGCTTTCCTCGGCTACAACCCGATCGAGCATCTGATCGGGGCCTCGACCCTGAAGCACCTTTCCGCCGGCCAGCAGAAGGTCCTCCTCGGCCACGGCTTCTTCCCCGGTCTCATCACGGCGCCCTTCCGGGCCGGTCTCCATGCGGCGCTCGACTTCGCCATCGTGGCCAGTGTCCTGGCCGCGGCGGCGTCATGGAGCCGGGGGGCCATGTACGTCCACCCCGATCAGGTCAAGGTGGCCACCGTCGACCCGGGGGAGACGACGACGGTGTCCAACACGGTGCCGGCAGAAGACGCCGAGGAGAGTGAACCGGCCGGGGTGGTGGCCCGGTCGGGTGGCGGGCAGGAAGGAGTCGGCTGATGACCGCCGACCGGTCGGCCACCGAAGCGCGACCGCTCGTCTTCCGGATCGGTGAGGTGGCCAAGCTGACCGGGCTCACCACCCGGACGCTCCGCTACTGGGAGGAACTCGGCCTGGTGGCCCCGAGCTCCCACGGATCGAGTGGGGACCGTCACTACACACCGGCCGAGATGGCCCGGGTGATGAGGATCAGGGATCTCCAGAAGCTGCTCGGCTTCTCCCTGGCCGAGGTCCGGGTGGTCATCGACACCGAGGAGGTCGACGTCCTCGACCGGATCCGGTCGGAGCTCCGTTCCGAGTTCCGGTCCGATGAACCGACGCCCAGTCGGGAGCACGCGCTGATCGGAGAGGCCATCGAGGCCAACGACCACCTTCTGGCCCGGTTGGACGACACCCTGGCCCGGATCGAAGCCTTCCGGGCCGAACGGGTGGCCAGCGCCGGACGGCTCCGGGCCCGTCTCCTGACTCTCGAAAGTGATGCCCAGAGAAAGACCGACGTCCAGAGAAAGGGAGGAACGAATGAGTGATGCCATGAAAGCCGGAACGGTGATGATCAGCGGGGCGGGAGGCGACGAGATCGAGGCCTATCTGGCCGAGCCCGTGGGCGGACCGGCCACCGGAGGGGTGGTGGTGATCCACCACATGCCCGGTTACGACGCCCAGACGAAAGAGATCACCCGGAACTTCGCCGCCCACGGCTACCTGGCTATCTGCCCGAACCTCTACTGGCGCGAAGCGCCTGGGGCCCACCCCGACGATGCCGCGGCCACGGCCCGGGCTCTCGGGGGGGTACCCGACGAGCGGTTGGTGGGCGACGTCGGCGGGGCCGTCCGCCATCTGAAGGAGCACTTCCTGTCCAACGGGAAGGCGGCCACCATCGGCTACTGCTCGGGGGGCCGACAGTCATTCCTGGCCGCCTGCAGCCTGCCCCTCGACGCCGCCGTCGACTGCTACGGGGCCTTCATCGTGGCCCCCGCCCCCGAGGGTATGCCGCTCAAGGTGACGCCCGTCGTCCACCTGGCCCAGGACCTCTCCTGCCCGCTCCTCGGACTGTTCGGGAGCGAAGACCAGTACCCGACCCCGGCCGAGGTGGCCGAACTGGAGAAGGCCCTGGCCGATGCCGGGAAGACCTACTCCTTCCACTCCTATGAAGGGGCCGGCCACGCCTTCTTCGCCACCAACCGGCCCAGTTACCGGCCCGAGGCGGCCAACGACGGCTGGGAGAAGATCTGGGAGTTCTTCGGCCGCTACCTGAGTGCCTGAGGGGGAGAGACGAATGTGCACCTACCAGACGACCACCATCGCCGTGGAGGGGAGCGGGAAGGGGGCCGAGGGCTGGTTCGCCCTTACCGACGCCACCGTCTACTTCGACCATCCGGTCCACGCCTTAGCCGACCACACCCTGAACATCGACCTCTTGAACCCGGCCCGGGGTCCGGGATACCGGGTGGCCCTGGAGCTCGACCCGGCCTCGGCCCGCCAGCTGGCCGAGGCCATCCTCCGGAGCCTGGACGACGCTCCGCCCGATCTCCTGCTCTCTGCGATGGCCAGGTCAGGAGTGGTGTCGGCTTCGCCCTGACACGAAACGGGCGGTCTCTGGTATTCTCCGTTCGTGGTGCCACGAATAGCGAATGCCTTTCCGGATATCACTCGGGCGCTCGATCAGGCCGGCCTGGAATCAAGCTGGTTGGACGAGGACAAGCTGGTGGTGGCGGAAACCGTCCTTACCGTCATGCCGGTCAAGGTGGTCCGGGAGAACGACGCTGCCCTCTTGGCTCATGTCCATGATCGGGAAGGACGGCCCCCGACCATCGTGGTCGCCGATCGGATTTCGACCGCGGCCCGAGAGGCGTTGAGCCGAGCGGGAGTGGCCTGGCTGGATCGACGGGGACACCTCTGGATCCGGGTCCCCGGCGTCTTCGTGAACGCAGACATTCCGACGGCGGTCTCGCCGAACCGGAGAGTGGTGACGGCCCTGAAGGGCGCCGGACTCGATGTCGCTCTCGCCCTGCTCGGCTCACCCGAGGAAGGCCACGGAGTGAACGAACTGGCCCGGCAGATCAACCGTTCGCCCGGCCGTGTTTCGGAGATCCTGACCGCACTCCGAGCTCAGGGTCTGGCCGGATCGGAAAACCGTCCCGTAACACCCGAGATTTTCTGGGCCGTCGCCGACGAGTGGAAACCCCGGTGGATGCCGATGCCCTCGATCCCACCCCCGGAACCGCCGGAGCGATATCGGTTGAGCGGCACTCTGGGAGCGTTGGCCTTGGGTGCTCCCTTGGTGGCCGATCCCGAGCGAACCAGGCCGAAGCTCTACGTGGTCGACGATGTCGACCTCGGCAGCGTCACCGGAGCCTACGGGGCCACGTCGGGATGGACGGCCGCCGAGGTGGCTGTCTGTCCCTCGCGTTTCGGATTCACCGGGGCGGGGGCCACCGATGCGGGGGGTTACCTGGTGGCCAGCCATCTGGTCGTCGCCCTCGATCTGGCCCAGGACCGGGCCCGTGGCCGCGAGGTTCTCGAGAACTGGAATCCGGAAGGCGTTGCCCGTGTCTGGTGAGCTCCATCTCTCCGGACCGGGCTTGACGACGCTTGTGACATCACTGGCGCGTTTAGCCAACTCGGCCCCGATCGCCGACTTCGCCGTCATCGGCGGGCTGGCTGTTCTGGCCCGCCTTGAGGGGGCCCACCGAGTCACCGACGACCTCGACACCGTGGCCACCCAACACGGCGACGAGCCGACCGTGGTCACGGCGGTGATGAACGCAGAAGGCGTTGATGGATATCTCGATGGTACGAAGATTGACTGCATCGCGGTGGGCGACACTTCGGCGGCTGAACTACACGAAGAGCAACTACCCGATGCCGAAGAAGACCGAGTGTTCGTCCTGGCCCACCGGTGGGCTCTCGACACCGCCGAAGAACTCGTGGTCACGGCCGGAGGGGGCTCCACGTCCCTGCACGTGCGTTGCCAGTTCGCCAGCCCGGCGGGGCTCGTGGCCATGAAACGGCAATGCGCTCCCCGGCGCCGGGCGGCGCGAGTGCACAAGGCTGGGGGCGACTACCTCGATATCTTCCGGCTCAGCTCCCACCCGGCGTTGACCCGGCCGATCGCCCTCTCGTTCCGTACGGCGCCACACGATCTCGGAGGGTGATGCATCCGGGAGATCGAGCGTTGCCTGGTGACCGAGGTGAATCGGACAGTGGGGATCATCTCCCGATCGGGAGTGGCGGAGTCTGGCGTCCCAAGCCCAGAAGAGGTGCAACGGGTCGGCGAGCGATTCCTCGATTGCTACCAGCAGGGTTCCTGAGCAGCGGGCCAGGACAAAGAAAGATAGAACAGCGGAGACGAACGAAAGCAACCTG
>Ga0208357_1001215_pt1 | contig 19109 bp, 15 predicted proteins | sample NGESurdeep092012_6_FD_184487 | JGI IMG/M metagenome (GOLD analysis project Ga0208357, IMG submission 184487) | Arctic peat soil microbial communities from Barrow, Alaska - NGEE Surface sample F52-2 deep-092012 (SPAdes) | ecosystem: Environmental > Terrestrial > Soil > Wetlands > Peat ... | reverse complement strand
GGCGATTTTATGACTCACGTGACGATCCTGCGCGACCCGGCCTATCTTACCGAGCCGCTGGTCAAGAGCGAGGATTTCGCCGTCAACCTTCATGCGAGCAACGCCTCGTGGGTCTATCATTGCCGCTCCGCCGAAGAAATCACGAACCGGCTCGCGGGCGAGGTGCCGAACTATCTTCCGGGCGAGAACCCCTTCATGCAGGAGTTCCCGCGGCGCTACGGCATTCCCCCGAACGCAGCGCTCGGAGGGGCCGAAACCATGTACCCCGAATACCGGTCGAACATGAAGAAATCCGGCGTGCCGGTTTCGCAAAACCGCATCCTGCCCATTCCGGCGGTGCCCGCTGAGATTCAGGTTCAGAAGGTTCAGGGCAACGTGTTTCTGCTGGTGGGGGATGGCGCCAACATTCTGGTCCAGACCGGCGAGCAGGGGGTGCTGCTGGTGGATACGGGAACGGCGGAATTGTCGGCAAAGATGCTGGAGGCGGTACGGAAGCTTTCGGAGCGGCCAATCTACTGGATTCTGAACACCGGCCCGGAGGCGGACCGTGTGGGCGGCAATGCAGCTGTCGCGAATATTCTCGGCTCTTCGCGCCACATCCAACTGGTGAATACGCCGTTTTCGTCGGCCGTGGAGAATGTGGAGATCGTAGCCAGCCAGGCCGTCCTCGATCGCATGGGCGCGCCGGAGGGAACCAGGCCGTCATTTCCTTCCGAAGCATGGCCCACCGAAACCTTCACCGGACCCACCGACGAAGTTTTCTTCAACGGTGAAGCCGCCGCGATGTTTCATGTGCCGGCAGCGCGGACGGATGGCGATAGCGTGGTGTTCTTCCGCCGCTCGGATGTGATCGCCACCGGCGCCTTGTTCGATACGGATCGCTATCCCACGATCGACGTGGCGCGAGGCGGGAGCCTGCAGGGAACCATCGACGGACTCAACCGCGTGATCGATCTTGCCATTCCGGCATACTCCGAAGAGGGTGGAACAATGGTGGTACCTGGGCGCGGGCGTATCTGCGACGAAATCGACGTGGTGGATTACCGGGACATGCTCACAATCGTCAGGGACCGTCTCGTGGCAATGATCGGTAAGAAGATGACGCTCGACCAGATCGAGGCCGCCAGGCCGACGATGGATTACGATCCGCTCTATGGCGCGGCTGGCGGCGCATGGACGACGGACATGTTCGTCGAAGCGGCTTACAAAAGCCTGACGAAGCGGTAAGGCACCGGAAACCCCGGCGATACAAGGTTATGGACCGGATCGACACGCTTTTCGACACGGCCGACGCGCGAGAGCGAAGCGTCCTGCCGGAGGAATTGAGGATTCTCTACGGCGGCGATCTGCGCTTTCCGGCGCATGACGGCCGGACTTATGTAGTGGGCAACTTCGTCGGCACGCTCGACGGAGTGGTCAGTTTCAAGATTCCCGGAAAGTCCGGCGGCGGCGAGATCAGCGGCTTCAACGTGGCGGATCGCTTCGTGATGGGGTTACTCCGGGCATCCGCCGACGCAGTGATGGTTGGCGCGGGTACCCTTCGGGAGGTTCCGTCGGAGCATCTGTGGGTGGCGGAACAGATGTATCCGGAGGCACGGGAGCAGTATGCGCAATATCGCCAGGGACTGCCTGACAAGACGGGGCCGCCGCTCAATGTGATTGTGAGCGGCAGCGGCGGCGTGGACTTGCAAAAGAGGGTGTTTCATGCGCGCGAGGTGAGAGCACTCATCGTTACTTCGCCGCGGGGTGCGGAGTTGCTCGCACGGAACGGCGTGGCAACGCTCACTTCGGCGGAAGTGAGGGTCGTCGAGACCGTGGAAGGTAAAATCGCCCCGGCTTCAATCCTGAAGCTTCTCCGCGATGAATTCGGGGTGAAGCTGCTGCTTCACGAAGGAGGTCCGGCTCTGTTCGGAGATTTTGTAGCTCACGGCTGCGTCGACGAACTCTTTCTAACCGTGGCTCCGCAGTTCGCGGGCCGGGACGGGGAACGGCAGCGCCCCGGGGTGGTGGCAGGCGTGGAGTTCCTGCCGCAAACAGCGCCCTGGCTGAAGCTCCTGAGCGTCAAACAGAGCGGGAACCATCTCTATCTTCGGTATGACAATTCGCGGAACCGCGCGCTATAGCGGAAGTAGCGCGCGGAAATAGCGCGCGGAAATAGTGCAAGGTCCCGCATTTGTCACCGCGCTCCCGGCAGCGTCCCCGCGGAAACCGGTTCTTTTGACTGGATCAGGCGCGGAGCGGCTTCACGCTCGTCCTCCGGCCGGCTCATCACGAACGCGGCCACCAGTCTCCCCTGACGCAACCACCACACGCTGAAACTGCTGCTCGACAAGTCTCCACGCTCCACGATTTCTTCCGCGCCCTCGGGGTCACCCCAGAACTCGTAGGAAAGATCGAAAACGTCGGAGAAGAAATAAGGGACGTGGATGAATGGCTCGCGTTTCCCCAACAGAGCCCCGGCGCAATGGCCGCCCTGCGAAACCGCGTTGTCCCAGTGCTCCGCGCGGCGCTGTTTGCCGAACAGCACGTCACGGTAACTTGCCACGTCGCCGGCCGCAAAGATATCGGGCTGCGCGGTTTCAAGGTATTCATTCACCACCACGCCATCCGCTAATTCAATTCCACTATTGAGCAGCGGCTCCGTGACCGGAGTCACCCCAATGCCCGCCACGACCATATCGCAAGCCAGAATCTCGCCGCTTTGCAGCACCGCCGATTTAACCGCGCCCGAGCCCTTCAGTTCCCGGAGACTGGCGTTTTTGGCGAACCGCACGCCCCGCTCCGCATAGTACTTTTCGAAGAACCGGGACATCGCCGGGCTGAAGAAGCGCTTCCAGATGCGGTCCTCGGGCATCGTCATGGTCGTTTCGATTCCTTTTTGCGCGAGGACCGAAGCCACTTCCATCGCAATGAACCCACCCCCGATTACAACGGCCTGTTTCGCGCTGCCGGCCTTCTCGCGAATCCGTTTCGAATCGTCCAGCGTGCGCAGATAGAAGACGCCGGCTGAATCGGCACCGGGGATGTCCAGTTTCCTCACCCGCGCGCCGGTCGCCACGACGAGCTTCCCGAATCCGATTTCCGCGCCGGAGCGCAGATGAATTGTCTTCCGCGCGGGGTCCACGCCATCCACCGCGCTGTTGAGCTGAACTTCGATTCCATGTTCGCGGTAGAAGTCTTCAGGGCTGATGAAAAGGCTAGCCTCCGTTTCTTTCCCGGCGAGGAAGCCCTTTGAGAGCGGTGGCCGCTCGTATGGGATCGCATCGTCGGCCGAAACGATGTGCAGTTCGCCTGGTTTGAGGCCGCTCTCAACCATCTGTTTGGCCGCGTACCCGGCGACCATGCCTCCGCCAAGGATCAAATATTTAGAAGTTTTCATTGGATGATTTCCTCTCTTTCTCCGGTTCCCGCACCTGCCTTAAGATACCAGCCACTCGCGGATATGGCGTTCCGCGCTTCGGGGGAATATCATCTGTATGTAGCGAAATCTGTTTCTGCAGGCACTCCGGCCTGTAGCAATCCGAGAGGAGAGCCCCGCCACATGCTTCGACTTTTGGCGATCGCCGTTCTACCCGTTCTGGCCGTGGCGAGGACCGCCGGGCCCGTCGCCTGGCAAAACGATCTGACGCCCATCGGCGCCGCGGACTGGAACTACGATTTCGCGGCGCACCTGCTGGAACGTGCCGGCTTTGGCGGGACGCCGCAGGAAATTCAGGCCGTCGCCGCGATGACTCCGGCGCAGGCGATTGCCCGTCTGGTCCGCTTCGAAGGCACCGGCACCGGACAGATGCCGCCGTTCGACGAATCCGGCATCCACGACCCGGGCCTTGAACCGTTTCCTCCCAGCCGCCCCGCCGTCACCGACATGGCGAAGGAGAAAGGCGAAGCCCTCGGCATTAAAGTCAAACCCGCGGGCAACCGCCGCCTTCAGCCGGTGGTGGATGAATTCTTTTACTGGCTGCGCGCGAGTGCTCTCGAAACCAATCGGGTGGCTTACTGGTGGGCCAACCGTATGCTGACCAGCCAGCGGCCTCTCCAGGAAAAGATGGCGCTGTTCTGGCATGGCCACTTCGCCTCCAACGAAGCCAAGGTCCGCGATTACCGCAAACTGCTCGCCCAGCTGGAGCTGTTCGAAAATCAGGGAACCGGCAATTTCAGGGATCTGACGGTGGCCGTGGCGAAGGACCCGGCCATGCTGTCGTTCCTTGACGCGGGCGTCAACGTCAAAGGCGCTTCGAACGAAAACTTCGCCCGGGAAATCATGGAGCTGTTCACCCTGGGGGTGGGCCACTACACCGAACAGGACATACGGGAAGCGGCGCGCGCGTTCACGGGCTGGAATTACGTGGACCTGAAATTCGTGGTCAATAAAGCTCAGCATGACGATGGCGAGAAAACGTTTCTGGGGAAGACCGGCCGCTTCGATGGCGTCGACATCATCGACATCATCATGCAGCAGCCCGCTACCGCCGACTTCATCGCCGGCGAGATCTATCGTTACTTCGTCCGCGAGAACCTCTCGCCGGAATTACAGAAGGAGCTCGGCTCGGTGCTGCGGCAGTCTCATTACGAGATCGACCCGCTGCTCGAAAAGATCTTCCTGTCGCGCGATTTCTACAGCCCCGCTTCGGTGGGCACCCAAATCGAGAGCCCGGTGGAGCTGGTGGTTGGCACGTACAGAAAACTGGGTTTGACCGCTATTCCGGGCGTTCCCGACTTCAACTCGGTCACTGGCGCGCTGGGACAACAACTATTCGCGCCTCCCACCGTGGCGGGCTGGGCCGGCGGCCAGAGCTGGATCACGCCGGGCCTCCTGCTGGAACGTGGTAATTTCGTCCGCGACATGCTGTTCCCCAGTATCGGCTTCCTGCCGCCGGACCGGTATACCGGAAGCGGGGAAATCCGCCGAGTGGCCGAAAAAATCCGCGATGGATACGACATTACCAGCGCGACCGAAGACGATACCAAAGTCGACACCGCGGAATCGAACAAAAATGCGGACCGGGACGAGGATTTCAACACGCGGTATGGCAGCTTTCGCGGCTCGCAACTGGCCATCGAACGGGTCAAGCCGATTCCGCGCGCTACGGCTCAAATCAATCTGTCCCGTATGATTCTGGACGCAAAGCTCCAGAACACCACGCAGGTCGTCGACTATCTGATTCACCGGTTCATGCGCGGGCCTCCGGGCGATGACGCGCGCCTGAAACTGGTTGCATTCCTGAATGGGGAACTGGGCACGGCAGACATCTCGGTGGCTCGGACATATCTGGAAGACCCGCTGCGGCTGACCCTGCATCTGCTGATGAGCCAGCCGGAATATCAGCTGGGTTGACCTGGATTGGGATAAACAAGGAACGCATCATGCAGAGAAATCGCTTTTCGTTTTCGAAGTCCAGCCGGCGGGAGTTGCTGCGCGCCGGGATGTACGGCATCGGAGTCGGGGCGGCCGCGCTTCCGCTGCCATTATTCGCGCAGGCCTCCGCCGCGCTCGCCGCGCAGGGCAAAGCGAACGGAAAAATTCTCGTTGTGCTGGAACTCTCCGGTGGCAATGACGGGCTCAACACGCTCGTGCCCTACGGAGACGACGCTTATTATCGCCGCAGGCCCAACATCGGCATCCCGCGGACCCAGCTGCGGACCATCGACAATCACTTCGGCTTCGGACGGGGCATGGCCGGCTTCGAGCGTCTCTACAAACAGGGCAAGCTGGCGGTGGTGCACGGCTGCGGATATCAAAACCCGTCCTTCTCTCACTTCACGTCCATGGCCTACTGGCAAACCGCGGCGCCCAACAGCGGCGAGCAGTATGGCTGGGTCGGCCGGCTTGCGGATACCATCAGGCCGGATGCACCGCCCAACTTTCTGGTGAACATTGGCTCGCGCCAGTCGCTCGCCGTGCGCAGCCGCGTGCACGTGCCAGTGGTTTTCGACGACCCCGCAAAGTTCACTCAGGAAAAATTCTACGAAGAGCGCGCGGTTCTCGACGCCGCTCCGGAGAGCGGGCCCGTGGACAATCCGTCGCGGCAATTCCTTCTCGACACGGCGCGGAGCGCGAAGAGTGCCTCGAAGCTGGTGCGGGAGGCATGGGCGAAATACCACTCTCCGGTAGACTACGGGATCACCGGTCTGGACCTGCCGAAGGTGGCTGCCCTCATCGACGCGGGCATGCCCACGCGCCTGTACTATACGTCGTATCGCAACAACGCGTTCGACACGCACGTCTTCCAGAACGACGTGCACCAGCGCCTGCTGACTTACTCGTCCGATGCGGTGTCGGCATTCCTGACCGATCTGGAGCGGATCGGCCGCGCGGACGACGTGGTGGTCATGATCTTCTCGGAATTCGGACGGCGCGTTCCGGAAAACGTCAACCTGGGCACGGACCACGGCACCGCCAACCTCATGTTCGTGGCGGGGAAACAGGTGAAAGGCGGCCAGTATGGCGAGATTCCCAGCCTCACGAAGCTGGACGCGGGCGACAACCTGATCTTCACCACCGACTTCCGCAGAGTCTACGCGACCATGGTTTCCGGCTGGATGGGACTCAGCGATACGCGCCAGTTGCTGAATGGCGACTTCGCGCCATTCGAAATGTTTTCCCGGCCGGCGTGATCGCGCCATGAGGCTGTCTTTATTACTTCTCCTTACTTTGCCGCCCGGCTTCCTGATCGGGCAGCAGCCTCAGAATGCCTGGAGCGGCTACGCGCACGACGCGCGGCATACCGCGGTTTCGACCGCAGCCGCGCAACCGCTGAGCCGCATCCACTGGTCAACCCCGGTCGATCTCAATCCAGGAGCGGTCAGCGGAGACCTGTACATTCACTACGGCTCGCCGGCCGTGACGGCGGCAAATACCGTGCTTATCCCGGTGAAGACCGGCGCGGCCGATGGGTTTGAGATCCAGGCACGCAGCGGGGCCACCGGGGATCTGCTCTACACCCTGTCGACCGATTACACGCTTCCGGCGCACAACTGGACGCCTTCTTACGGCCTCGTGTTGAGCACTCGCCTCGCGGGATCTCTTCCCGGACGCATTCCGGAGAACGTATTTGAAAGTACCGCCGCTCTCCGCGTTCGTCCGCCTGCCGCCAGGCTCACCGAACGCCTGTATTATCCAGGCGCGGGCGGCACCGTCTACTATCGCGATGACGTCGATTCACGGACGGGTCCGGCGGGCCAGATCGCGTTTTACGGGAACGCCCTGTATGCCGCCAGCCCGGCGGCGCTCAACGCCGGCGTGGAGATCTCGACGCCGATAACGGCCGATAGCTCCGGCAATATCTTCTTCGGCTTCACGGTCCAGGGAAGCAACCCGGCAGCTCTGGTAAGCGGGATCGCCCGGATCGCCAGCGACGGCACGGGCTCATGGGCCGCCGCGCAGGTGGCTCTGAACTGCGCGCCCGCCCTGAGTAACGATGAGACCACCCTTTACTTCGCGGTCTCAAACGGCGCCGAGTTCGGTTCCGGATCTCTGGTTGCCGTGAACAGCGCGACCCTCGCGACGCTCGCGCAGGTCGAATTGACGGACCCTCGCGGGGGACTCGCCACCGTTTCGTCCGACAGTTCCGCCTCGCCCATGGTTGGTCCCGATGGCGATGTTTATTACGGCGTGCTCGAAACCGCCTGCTGCGGTTCGCATAACGATCGCGGGTGGATGCTTCACTTCAACTCCACGCTCACGCAGACGAAAATTCCAGGGTCGTTCGGCTGGGACGATACGGCATCCGTCGTGGCTTCGAGCCTGGTGCCTTCTTACAAAGGCACGTCCTCTTATCTGATCCTCACTAAATACAACAACTACGTGGGGATTGGGACCGGTACGGGAGTGAATCAGTTGGCGGTGCTCGATCCGAATACGGCCATGCCGGATAAATACTCCACGGCCACGGTGATGAACGAAGTACTGACCATTGACGGCGTCACCCCTGACCCCAACGCCGGATTTCCCAACGCCGTGCGCGAGTGGTGCATCAACACCGCCGTGATCGATCCCTCCAGCAAGTCGGCGCTGGTGAACAGCGAGGATGGCGTTTTGTACCGATGGGATTTCACCACCAATAGGTTTATCGAAAGCCTGCGCCTGACGTCCGGCCGCGGGGAGGCGTACACGCCCACGCTGATCGGAGCGGACGGCACCGTGTATGCCATTAACGATGCCCTGCTGTTCGCCGCGGGGGCGAACTGAACTACTGGTCGGGCTTGTGCTCCGGCGGCCTGGACGGTTTGGGCGGTTTAACCGCCTCCACCCTGACGGCCAGCAGATTCAGCCGGGCGTCCCGCTCGGCGTCTACCGTGATGTTCTCGTCGGAATGAAAATCGGAAGCTTTGGCGGGCATCCCGTCGCGGATGAATTTCGTTCGGCGGGTGATGTACATGCGCATGGTCTGGCCGTCTTCAACCGTAATCATGAGATATTTTTTATCGGCCGATTTGAATGTTCCGGTAAAGGTCGCGACGGCATCCGTATTCGCTCCCTGCGCGTTCACGCCACCCTGCAGCGGCACCCGTTGCCTCGGGATGTATTGCACCAGCATCGATGCGAGAACCAGAGTCGCGGCGCCGATCATCCTGTCCGTATCTTAACGCAGGATGGAAGATCGTAACGCAGCGCGAGGACGTAACACTTTCTTTGCATCCCGCGTCATGAGTTTTTGCAGTAACCGGGGACCGGCGATGAATACGGATTTTCTTGAGTGGATGGACCGGCAGCAGGGCCGCCAGTACGACCTGCACGCGCGGCACGTGAATCCGGTTTTCGTGAAAATGCTGCGGACGATCGGTTTCGATAAGGGCTATGTCCGGGGCGAAGGGTCGTATTTATACGACGGGGACGGCAACCGCTACCTCGACCTTCTGACGGGCTGGGGCGTCTTCGCCCTGGGACGGAATCACCCGAAAGTGCGCTCCATCCTGGAGCAGGTCCTCTCGCGCGAACTGCCAAACCTGGTGCGCATGGATTGCTCCCTGCTGGCGGGGTTGGTGGCCGAGAAACTCACCACCCATGCCGGGGCGAAAGCCGGCACGGGCCTGAGCCGCGTTTTCTTCACCAACTCGGGCACGGAGAGCGTCGAAACGGCGATCAAGTTTTCCCGTTGCGCCACCGGGAAACAGAAAATCCTGTATTGCGACCACGCATTCCACGGCCTGACGGTCGGCTCGCTTTCGTTGAACGGCGCGGAATTTTTTCGGGAACGGTTCGGCGATCTGATGCCCGGCACCGAAGAAGTCGCATTCAACGATCTGGCATCGCTCGAACGCGCCCTGTTCCGCAGGGATGTGGCGGCGTTCATCCTCGAACCCGTGCAGGGCAAGAGCTGCCGTGTGGTGGCCGATGGCTACCTCGCGGAAGCGCGGAGACTTTGCCGCAAAGCGGGCGCACTGCTCGTGATGGATGAAGTGCAGAGCGGTCTCGGCCGCACCGGCAAGTGGTTCGCTTATCAGCACTGGCCGGAAGCGGAGCCGGATATCGTCTGCTTGGCCAAGGCGCTTTCCGGCGGTTATGTGCCGGTGGGCGCGGTGATTACAACGCCGAAGATCATGGATTCGGTGTTCGATTCGATGGAGCGTTGCGTGGTTCACTCGAACACCTTCGGACAGAACGACCTGGCGATGGCGTCCGCGCTGGCAACCCTCCATGTCATGGAAGAAGAGCATATGGTGGAGAATGCCGCAGCGCTCGGCCGGTATGCGATGGAAGCTCTCGCGGAAATCGGGCGGAGCTGTCCCTTCGTGGACGAAGTACGAGGCAAAGGGCTCATGTTCGGGATCGATTTCAAACGGCCCGAACGCTCGCTCAAATTGAAGGCGGCGTGGGATACGCTTCATACCCTGAATTTCGGGGTCTTCAGCCAGATGATCACGGTGCCTCTGCTGCGGGATCATCGTATCCTGACGCAGGTCGCCGGCTATCACACGGAAGTCATCAAATTCCTGCCGCCGCTCAATATCGCCAAAAGCGATCTCGACTGGTTCCTCACGGCGATGCGCGCGGTCCTTCAGGATATCCAGCAGGTGCCCGGCTCCGCGTGGACCACGATGGCCGCCATGGCCAAAGGCGCGGTGCGGGCGCAGATCTCGGCCTGAGCTCTCGTGCCGTAATAGACTTTCGTGCTGCAATAGAACGGTGCAAACGAACCCGCGCCCGGTCCGGATCTTCCTCGCCGCCATCCCCGTGGCGCTGGTCATCCGGCTCGCGATCGTTCCCTTCCTCTACACGGAATGGCTGGACCCGTTCGTCCTCGAACACTGGGCTTTCGGCAGAGTCGCGCGCTCCATCGCTTCGGGCCACGGCTTTGGCAGCCCTTTCGCCGACACGGGCGCATCGGCTCTGTTACCGCCCGTTTATGCCTACCTCCTGGCCGGGATTTTCAAGGTCTTCGGCATCTATACAAAGACCGCCATCGTCGCCGCCGCCTCTCTGAACAGCCTGATTTCGGCTTTCACCTGCATCCCGGTTTACTACCTCGCGCGCAAATGCTTCGGCGTCCGCGTCGCGCTCTGGTCCGCCTGGGGCTGGGCGCTTTCTCCCTACGGAATCTACTTCTCGGCGGACTGGCTCTGGTCCACCTGTCTTTTCACCCTGCTGCTGTTGCTGGTTTTTCTCGCCGCCCTCTATCTGGAAGAAAAAACCGGACTCCTGCCCTGGGCCGGCTGGGGTTTATTCTGTGGCGTTACCGCCCTGACCGAACCCGTAGTCCTCTCCGTGCTGCCCTTTCTCGGAGCGTGGACCTGTTACAGGCTGCACCTGCGCGGGCGGCGCTGGTTCCTGCCGGGCCTCATGGCTTTCCTTTGCTGCGTCGCCGTGCTCGCCCCCTGGACCGTCAGAAACTATGAGATCTTCCACCGGTTCGTCCCCATCCGCGACGGTTATGGCCTGGAACTCTATCTCGGCAACAGCGGCTATAGCCGTCACTGGGCCAATCGCAGCGTCCATCCAAACCATAACGATGCCGAACTCGCCGAATACGAAAACACCGGCGAAATCGCCTATATGGACCACAAGCGCCGGCAAGCCATGGACTACATCGCCGCCCATCCGGGCTGGTTCGTTTGGATGACCATGCGGCGCGCCGTCTACATGTGGACCGGCTACTGGAGCTTCGACCGCCAGTACCTGAGCGAAGAACCGATGGACCCGCCCAACGTCCTCGTAGCCACCATTCTGAGCGGGCTGGCCCTGGCCGGGCTCTGGGCTGCGTTCCGGGAGAAACGCGCCCTGGCCATTCGCTTCGCCGGGGTGCTGTTTTTCTTCCCGCTCGCCTATTACATCTCGCATCCCGAGGTCTATTATTTCCGCCCTCTCGACCCGCTGATTCTGGTTCTCGGCATGTATGCGATTGTCCGGTATCTCGAATCCCGCGGAGCCGCGCGTGCCTGATCCGGGTCGCCGGGCGGCTTTCCGCAACGCGGCCCTGCTGGTTTCGCTCACCATCCTCGCAATCGCGCTGCAGGGCTATCATCCCGGGCTCGAAGACGACGCCTATTATCTCGCCGCAATCCGGAAAGATCTCAATCCAGCCCTTTTCCCGCACGATTCGGACTTCTTCCAGCTCCAGTTCGAGGCCACTATCTTCGACAAACTGATTGCCTGGTCGATCCGGCTTACCCACCTGCCCGTAGCCTGGGCCATCCTGATCTGGCACTTCGCCGCAATTTTTCTGATTCTGTGGGCTTGCCACGCCATCGCGGCCCGATGCTTCCGCGAAACGCACGCGCGCTGGGCGGCCGTGGCCCTGGTTGCCGCGCTTCTCACCCTTCCCGTTTCCGGCACCGGTATTACGCTGGTCGATCAATACCTGCATCCGCGCGCCCTGGCCACGGCGGCGATTCTGTGGGCGCTCGTAGCCACTCTCGAAAGGCGTGCCCTGCTTGCGGGGTGTCTGCTCGCGCTCGCGGCGGCGATTCATGTCATCATGGCCAGTTTCGGTATTTCACTATGCCTGTTTCTGGCCTTTAAACGCCGGCGCAAATGGAGAGCCTCCGGTACGGTTGCGGCCCTGCTGCCACTCGGCTGGCTCTTCGAACCCTCGTCGCCAGCCTGGCGGCAGGCCGCGGCTACGCGCACGTTTTATTTTCTCTTGCGCTGGGAATGGTACGAATGGCTGGGAGTGGTGGCGCCGATCGGTCTGTTGTGGTGGTTCAGCCGGATCGGGCGGCGCAACGGCTCGCCCGCCACGGAGTTCCCCGCCATGGAGTTCCTCGCCCGAAGGCTGGCCTGGTTCGGCATTTTCCAGCTGTGCGTGGCTCTCGCGATCATGCTTCCTCCAGGCTTCGAGCGTCTGCGGCCCTTCGAGCCCATGCGCTACCTGCACCTGGTCTACCTGCTGATGATCCTGCTCGCCGGCGGCCTGGCCGGCCAATATATCCTGAAGCGGCATCTTTACCGCTGGGTGCTGCTGTTCGCCCCTCTGTGCTTCGGGATGGGATTTGCGCAGCGGGAGATGTTCCCCGCAACCGCGCATCTGGAGTTACCCGGCGTGCCTCAGCGGAACGCCTGGGTGAACGCGTTTCTCTGGGTGAAAAACAACGCTCCACGGGACAGCCTGTTCGCGCTCGATCCCGAATATATGGCGCTGCCGGGGGAGGATTTCCACGGTTTCCGGGCACTCGCCGAACGCAGCATGCTCGCCGACAACCTGAAAGATCCGGGCATGGTGGCGCGCGTCCCCCGTCTGGCCGGGCGCTGGCTGACGGAAGTCACGGCGCAGCGCGGCTGGAAGAACTTTCAGCCGGAGGATTTCGAACGGTTGAACACGCAGTTCGGAGTGGACTGGGTCGTGCTGGCGCAACCCGGAGTTGCCGGCATGAAATGCCCTTACCAAAACCGCGCGGTGCTGGTCTGCACTATTACCGGAGCGGCGACGGCACGACCGTGATCCCGGATTCCGTCACGAAGCATCCCGATGCGCGGTCTTCCTCCGCATCGAACCCGACCCGGCTGCCTTCCGCCAACACGACATCCTCCCCGAGAATGGCCCGGCGAACCCGGCCGTATCTACCCACCGTCGCCCGCGGCAGCAGAATCGAGTCTTCGATCTCGCAATAGCTGTTCACCCGGGCAAACGGCCCCAGCACGCTGCGGTTCACGCGTCCTCCGGAGATGATACAGCCCGGCGAAACGATGGAATCCATCGCCAGGCCCATCCGCGATCCTTCCTGCGCGAAGACGAACTTCGCCGGGGGCGCGTGAAACGGCCGCGTGCGAATCGGCCACCGCCGGTCGTACAGATTGAACTCGGGCGAGACGGAAACCAGATCCATATTGGCTTCGTAATAGGAATCGATCGTCCCGACGTCACGCCAGTAGAGCGCCGCCTTCGCATTCATATCCAGAAAATCCCAGGCCACCGCGCGCCGCCGCCCGAGGCACTTCGGCAGAATGTCCCTGCCGAAATCGTGCGAGGATTCCGGGTCCCGCGCATCCGCCACCAGTTCGTCCACCAGTACCTGCGTGTCGAACATATAGATCCCCATCGAGGCGCTCACCATCGAGGGATCGAATACCGACCGTGCAGCCCGACCGTGCAGCGGCTTTTCTTCAAAACCGCTGATCCTGTAATCGGCTTCAATCCGCGCAATGCCGAAACGCGGAGCCTCGCACGGCGCCACCCGAATGGTCGCGATCGTAATATCCGCCCTGTGCGACCGGTGCCAGGCCATCATGTCCCCGTAGTTCATTTTGTAGATATGATCGGCCGAGAGGATCAGTACCTGGTCCGGCGCTTCCGTGAGAATGCTTTGCAGATTCTGGTAAACCGCGTCCGCCGTCCCCTGGTACCATTCGTCGCTGACACGCTTCATCGGAGGCAGAATTTCCACGAACTCGCCCATCTCGGATGCGAAAATATGCCATCCCTCGCGGATATGTCTGTTTAGTTCCAGCGATTTGTATTGTGTTAGGATGAAGATTCTGCGGACGTTGGAATTCACGCAGTTGGATAGCGTGAAGTCGACGATCCTGTAAACGCCACCGAACGGAACTCCCGGTTTCGCGGTATCGCGGGTTAGGGGATAAAGCCGTTCGCCCGCTCCCCCAGCCAGCAGTATCGCCAGAACTTTAGTCATAATCGGGAATCCGGCCGGTCAGCTGACATTCATGCAGGCGCGTCAGCGGCGTTTAAAATAGTTTATGGGCTTGACTTTCTGAATCAAGCTCGTATGATATCAGTACCTCGGTCGATGGCGGCTGAGGTCAATCCGTGGTCGGTTTGGAGGTGTCGTAATTTTGGCTGAAGTAAGACTCCAGGATGGTGAAACCCTGGAAAACGCCCTCAGGCGCTTCAAGCGTAAGGTGCAGCAGGAAGATATTATTAAAGAAGTAAAGCGGCATTCTTTCTATTTGAAGCCGGGCGAGAAATTGCGTGTCAAGCAGGCGCTGGCTCGCAAAAGAAACCGGAAGAAGAGCCGGCGGGAAGTGGAATAGGCGCGCGGGCGCATCCCTTGACGCCGCTAAACCAGGCGGAGCGAATGGCAAGCGCTCCGCTTTCCCCCACAGGATGGTGCCATGCCGGACTTTCAGGATCGGGCCTTAAAATGTGTCGACTGCGGTACGGATTTTATCTTCACCGCGGGTGAACAGCAGTTCTATCGCGAGAAGGATTTCAAGAACGAGCCGAAACGTTGCAAATCATGCAAAGTCAAGCGGCAGAACAGTCCTTCCGATCGGGGCGTGCCCTCTGGACGCGTTGAAACCTCAGCCACCTGCTCGCAATGCGGGCGCGAAACCACGGTTCCGTTCCGGCCTACACAAGGCCGGCCTGTCTTCTGCCGGGAGTGTTTCCAAAGCCGTAAAGCCACCGGGGCCGCGGCGGGGTAACCGGCTCCCCGGGAATGCAGTCGGGAACTAATGTCGCCAGGTATCGGCATGGATCCGAGCGAACCTTCCATCGGTCGCCTTCGCCTCAAGTTGCGCTACAAGGTTCTCTATCATGTAGGGCATAACTGTGCGGATGTGGATGATCTGGTGCAGGAGACGCTCGTCCGTTTTTTCCGGGCCGAACAGCGAAAAACCATCCGTAATGCCGAAGAATCCGGCGCTTTCGTGAATGGTATTTGCAGGAATGTGATCCTCGAATACCGTCGCCGCGCCCGGCGGGAGCCGCAGCTCGATCCCGATCTGCCCTTCCCCGACGCCGGAATCCGGCCGGAGGCCGACGTTCTCGAAATGCGCGATGCCATCGATCACGGCTTGAAGGAACTGGCGGAACGCGATCGCGCGATTCTGCGTTCCTTTTACCTCGAAGGTAAAGAGAAAGATGAAATTTGCCGCCAGTGGCGCATGAACGACGCTCAATTCCGGGTTGTATTGTTTCGCGCAAAGGAACGTTTCCGCCGCGCGTATGGCCTCGGAGTGAAACGAACCGGCGGTAACGATCACCAGGTAGATGAATGAACATGGTCTGCGGCAGGGAACCTATAGAGCGGGAACGGGTAATCGCGAAGTATCTCTCGCGCTCGCTCGATGCCGAAGCCGTCGAGGAGTTTGAAGCTCACTATCTCGGCTGCGACGAGTGTTTCGATGAATTACAGGTCAGCGAGCGCGTCGCCGCCGATCTGCGCGCCTCGAATGTCGCGCGGAAGCAGACCAACGGCGTCTCCATCCTCCGCTTCAAAGCCAATGCTGAACTAACCCATTCGGCGCGGGAGCTGGACGAGTTGCGCCGCGAAGTCCTGGAGCAGAGCGATTCCAGAGTCCTGATCGATCTCAGCCGCGTGACCCGCATCGACAGCGCGGGTCTGGGCCAGCTGATGAGTTGCTATTCGCACCTCGTGAAGAACCGGGGCGCGTTGAAGATTCTCAACCCGGCGCCCGAAGTCATGAAACTGCTGGATATGACGGGTATCGGCACGCTGATCCAGACGTTTCACGACGAGCAGGAAGCCGTCGGCAGCTTCGACGATTAGAACCTCACCCGCAGTTCGGCCCAGGCTCTTCTGGGTGCCCCGGGCGCGAAAAACGTCGCGCTCTCCACGGGGTAAGTGCCCGCGTATGGGCCGTCCGTGTATTTCGGCAGAGGCCGGGCAATCACCGTGCCCTGGCTGGTCAATGCCGTATTCGCCAGCTGAGCCGCGGTGTAGTAGTGGGAGTTGAAGAGGTTATCGATCTGAACCCCGAGTTGCAGGCGCTTCGTCAGATCGTAATGCGCCCGGAAGTTGGTGACGGCGTAACCAGGCGAAACTCCGGGCCCCAGGTAGTAGACCCCATCGGCCTTGTATGCATTATTCTCGTTCCCGCGCGCATAGGAACTCGATACCGCCACCTCGTTAAGATCGAACCCCAGTTTAGAAGTGGCCTCGAAGTCGACATAAGCCTTCCCGCTTTGCTTCGGAATCAGCGGAATGCGATTGCCCGGATGAATGTAGATGTTGCCGTCCAGTCCCGGATATCCCGATAACGCGGTATCGCTGGTATTATTCCCCGAGCCGTTGACCGTCTCGGTGCTCTGGTAAGTAGCGTCGAGAAAGGTATAATCCAGACCCCAGTTGACGCGCCCGATGCGCCCGTTGAGATCCGCATCCACGCCCTCCCGGCGCGTTCTGGCGAAGTTCTGGAAATATCCGGTTCCGAGCACCACCGAAGAGACGAAAAGGATATCGTTGCGGTTGTCCGCACGGAACGCCCCCACGTTCCAGTTCACATTGTGCAGGAACGGAATCTCCGGTTTCCCGCGCAGGCCCGCCTCCCACGTCCCGGTAACCACCTGCCGCAGCGGAGGATCGCTGGCAAGCGCATTGGGCAGGCTGCACGGGTTAGCCGGATCGGCGCAACCGAGCTCGATCGCCGTCGGCGCGCGGCTGCCCTGCGTGTAGCTCGCATAAGCGTTCACGCTCGAAAACGGACTCCAGGTCAGACCGACGGCGGGGTTGAAGCGCGCGTAAACATAATCGCCGTCGAGAGATCCAGGGCCGGCGATCGGGTTGATCCGGTCGGTATTATTGACGGTAAAACGGTTGAAGCGGCCCGAAACGGTGAGGTTCAGCGTTTTGGCCAGCGTGAGCGTATCGGTGAAGTAGAGGCTCCAGTTGGGCGTGTTGCCGTGAAGATTGACGCGTGAGTCGATGGGATTATTAGTCGATCCATCCTGCCATGCCGCGACGCTGGTGACCGTGTAATTGGGATTCAAATACCCGTAATCGGTGTTCTGTGTGTAATCGACGCTCCCGCGATCGAGAGCCGCTCCCGCGGTGAACTGGTTACGGCCAATCCCCGGGGTGGCGATCCACGTAAACTGCCCGGAAAATCCATACTCGTTCTGCACTTCTTTCGAGTAGATGTTGATCCCGTCGCATCTTTCGTCCGGGTCGTTCTGCTCCAGCGCGTTCGCGATGCAGCGCCATTGCGGAAATGGCGTATCCGGGGCATTCGCTCCGCTGGCCGGAAAACCGGTATAGCCTGCGACCGTGAGTACCGCCTGTTCCGCCGCATTCGGCTGGTAGATCGATTCGTCCAGCGCATCGCTGTTGAAATTGGCGTCAATCCCTTCCGTCCGAATGTTCCGGAACCACGCATTGCCGGAGAATGTCAGCGTATTACTGAAGGTGTGCCGGGCAATTAAGTTGAAGGAAGGCGATCGATCGGCCGTGCTGTCGGGGATGGAATAGACGCTCGAATAGTTGCGCTGAAGCAGGCGGTAGTCCTGCAAACCATTGCCGATCAGGGTGTTGTAAGCGTAGGACATCGTGAGCGCAAGGTCGGTCTTGTCCGTGCGCCAGCCCAGCCGGGCGAATCCCTGTCGGACGTCCGAAGGCGAATCGACGCGCCAGCCCGATTCATGGAACGCGTTCGCGGCGAGGAAATAATTGAAACCCGTCGCCTTGCCTCCGCCATATTCGGCCTGAACCCCTTTTCGCCCGCTGCTGCCCCAGGTCAGCGTTCCATCGAGACCGGGATTGCTCACGCCGTCTTTCGTATGCACCGACAACGCGCCGCCCAGCGTGTTCAGCCCGAACAGAGGGTCCGATCCCGGCACCAGGGTGATATCGGAGATGGCGTTTTTGGGAATCAGATCCCAGCTCACCACGTCCCCGAACGGCTGATTCTGCCGCATACCGTCCAGATAAACCGAAATTCCCTGGGGTGTTCCGAGCAGCGGAGAAGCGGTGTAGCCGCGAAAATTGACATCCGGCTGAAACGGATTCCCCTGCATTTCGTTGAGGTAAACGCCGTTCAGGCGACGGTTCATGAAATCCGCCAGGTCGAGCGCGCCGCTGTTCTTGACATCCGCTGCGGTCGCCGTCTGAACCGGGCCGGCGAACTGATCGGTCGAAAGATCGGTTCCGGCCAGTGGTGTCGCCGCGACCACGTCGATTTTACTTGCGGCCGTCGCCAAAGCCATCGTGACGGTCCGCGAAACGGTCGCGGACCGCACATCGATCGGAATCGCCTGCGTGGCGAATCCCGCCTTCGACAATTCCAGGCGATAGTGGCCGTAGGGCATATTCTGAAAGGCGTAATGGCCCTGTGTGTCCGTCTCAAACAGGCGAGTCCCCAGCTTTCCAGCGGCCTGCATCGGGGCGCCCGAGGCGTCTCTCACCTCAATGCGGATCTCCCCCGCGGGGGCCTGTGCAAAACAAAGCACGGCACAAAGGGCCAGTCCGGCGGCCAGAATCGGGTAACGTAAAATCATGGGGTTATATATGGATATTCCTCCGGCAGCTCCCCTGTTCAGTGTTTTTTGGTTCCTGGCGAAAAAACACTGAACAACCGCGGCCATCGGAGGATATTCAGAGTGAGAGAACCTGATGGCGTCCACTCTTTGGGCTAAGATCGGCGGTTTCGCCATCGCTGGCGCGGAAACGGCGGCGCCGCGCCCTTCCCGGCTGGAAGAAGAGGTTGTTTCTCTGTTCGACCGGCTCCGCGTTCCCGTCCTGCGCTATCTGCTTTCTCTCCGGGTTCCTCCTCCCGATGCCGAGGAAATCGCGCAGGAGGTTTTCTTGTCCCTCTTCCGGCACTTGCGGCAGGGCAGGAGCCGCGCGAATCTGCAAGGCTGGGTCTTCCGTGTAGCGCACAACCAGGCCTTGAAACACCGCGCGCGCACTCGCCGGTATGCGGAGCATTTCAGTCACATGCCCGCTCTTCCGGAGTTCCCATGCGAGTCCGTGCCCGG
>Ga0208357_1001214_pt1 | contig 19110 bp, 23 predicted proteins | sample NGESurdeep092012_6_FD_184487 | JGI IMG/M metagenome (GOLD analysis project Ga0208357, IMG submission 184487) | Arctic peat soil microbial communities from Barrow, Alaska - NGEE Surface sample F52-2 deep-092012 (SPAdes) | ecosystem: Environmental > Terrestrial > Soil > Wetlands > Peat ... | reverse complement strand
TGCCCTTGGTGGACCACGTGTGCGCCGGAGATCGGCGCGGCTGAATGCGCCTGCATCGCGGCTGGACGCGCATGTGCAGAAGCGATGCCGCCTAGAGAGATCAGTGCACCGCAACAGATAGCGGCACCCGAATAAAGCGTATTGGACAAAACTTGCATGCGGGCTCCATCGACGCGGTCCCCGACATAATGTTAACCTTTTAGCAACCACCCCGAGACTCGGCAACCATTTTGCCGGCTGCCCCGGGGTGGCCGGCGGCCAAGCCGCAAATATAAACGGCCGAAATTACGGCCGATAATGGGGAAACGAGGGACAGGGCTATGAGCAATATTGCGATGACCAAATCCGTGCCTCCGAGCGAAGGCACGCGGTCGATGACGCGTGAGCAGAAAAAGATCATTTTTGCGTCGTCACTCGGCACCGTTTTCGAATGGTACGATTTCTACATCTACGGCACGCTCGGCGTGTTTCTGGCGAAATATTTCTTCTCCAACGTGCCCCCGAATGTCGGCTTTATTTTCGCGCTCCTCGCATTTGCCGCAGGCTTCGCGGTGCGTCCGTTCGGTGCGCTGATCTTCGGCCGGTTGGGCGATGTCCTGGGCCAGTTTGGGGTGGGAACGGCCCGAGATCAGTTCGAGACGCCGTCGCGGGATGAGCTCCACGGGCCCAACGCTACTGTGCCGGAGCCGGCGGCGTATTCGGCCCGCTATTGCTCGAGGGCGACAACGCTGTGAGGCGGGATCACGGCGTCGGGCCCGACCTCGGCCCCCGGCTGCACCACGCAGAAAGGCCCGACCCGGGCCCCGTCACCGATGGTGCCCCGGTCGCACGTGCTCTGGGTCACCACCGCTCGTCGGCCCACCACCGTGTCGGTGAGCACACAATTCGGACCGATCTCGCTCCCCTCCCCGATGACACAGCGACCGCGCAGGATCACTCCGGGCAGGAGGGACACGTCGGTCGTGAGCTGCACCTCGGCGTCGACATAGGTCCGTTCGGGGTCCCACATGGTGACGCCGCGACGCATCCAGCGCTCGTTGATCCGATCCCGTAGCTCGGCCTCGGCCACCGCCAGTTGGGCCCGGTCGTTCACCCCGGCCGCTTCCATGGAGTCGGGCAGGACGAGTGACTGGACCCGGTACCCGGCGCTGAACAGGACGCTCACGGCGTCGGTCAGGTAATACTCACCCTGCGCGTTGGCTGGGGTCAGCCGGCGGAGGGCGGGGGCCAGGATGCTGCGGCGAAAGCAGTAGATGGAAGTGTTCACCTCGATGATGGCCCGCTCCTCTTCGGTGGCGTCCACCTCCTCGACCACCCGGCAGACCACGTCGTCCTTGCCGTGCACCACCCGGCCGTAGCCCATGGGATCTTCCACTTCGGCCGTCAACAAGGTGGCGCCGGCCTCCTCGGACCGGTGGTAACGCACCAGGGCGGCCAGCGTCTGGGGGCGCAGGAGCGGGGTGTCGCCGGGCAACACGACGACGTCTTCCTCCTCGTCGTCGTCGTCCGGGAGCCCGGTCAGCCCGACCGCCAGCGCGTCCCCGGTGCCGGATTGCGATTCCTGCTCGACGAACTCGATCTCCATGGAAGGGGGCGCGTGCTGCACCAACGTCTTGGTGACCCAGTCGGCCCGGTGGCCGACCACCACCACGACGCGGGTGACATCGACCTCTGCCATGGCGTCGAGGACGTGAAGGATCATCGGGCGACCGCAGAGCAGGTGCAACGGCTTGGGCCGCTCCGAACGCATGCGGGTTCCCTCACCGGCAGCCAGAACCACAGCAGACAGTCGGCGCTCGTGCATCGGGCCATTCTTCCCTCCCGGGCCGGGCCATGGGGGATCATCGGGACCGATACTGTTTCTGGGCGTGGAGCCCTACGACGAGTTCGGGCTGTTTTCGGAGAACGCGGCCGAGTACGGCCTGCCCTATCCCGGCCCTCCGGCGGTCCGCCGGGTCGAGGTCGCGGTCTCGCCCGGGCGCCAGGTCAGCAGCCTGGTCTGGGGCACCGCCCCGCCTGAACTGGTCCTTGTGCACGGGGGGGCACAGAACGCGCACACCTGGGACACCGTGGCCCTGGCGCTCAACCGGCCCCTGCTGGCCATCGACCTTCCGGGGCACGGGCACTCCGACGGCGGCCCCAATGGTTCACTGTCCGTGACTTCCAACGGAACCGACCTGGCCACGGTCATTGCCGAACTGGCCCCCGACGCCATGGGCGTGGTGGGGATGTCGCTGGGCGGGCTCTCGAGCATCGCGTTGGCCGCACAGGCGCCCCAACTGGTCCGCTCCCTCGTCCTGGTCGATGTCACCCCCGGGGTCAACGCGGAGAGGTCGGCTCCCATCACCTCGTTCATCGACGGCCCGGCCAGCTTCGCCAACTTCGACGAGTTGCTGGCCCGGACGATCGAGCACAACCCGACCCGTACGGAGTCGTCGCTCCGCCGCGGCATTCTGCACAACGCCGTGCAGCGTGAGGACGGGAGTTGGGTGTGGCGCTACGCCCGCTTTCGGGACGGTGAATCTGGCCCACGCCCCGAGTTCGAGGACTTGTGGGGTGCCATCTCGGGACTGCGTGTTCCCCTGATGCTGGTGCGGGGCCTGGCGTGGTCGGTGGTCAGCGATGAGAACGTCGAAGAGCTCATGCGCCGCCAGCCGACCTGCATCGTGGTGGGAGTCGAGGGAGCGGGTCACAGTATCCAAGGTGATCGACCGTTGGAGTTGGCCGACATCCTGTCCGACTTCCTCTTCCACCGGGCTCGGTAGCCGTCTTGGATCGACACATGTGGTTCTCGCGTCGGGCCGTCGGGCTCCATGTGCTCATTGTCGTCATCGTCCCCGTCTTTGCCGCGCTCTGCGTCTGGCAGGTGCGCCGCGCCCTGGGGGGGAACGAGCTGAGTTGGGCCTACGTCTTTGAGTGGCCCTTCTTTGCCGGCTACGCCATCTACATGTGGTGGCGCTTCATCCACGAGGCTCCACCCGACGCGTCGGCACCAGCCTCGGCCCGGTCGGTCGAAGCTGACCCGGTCGCCGACCGCAACGAGGCCGCTGAACGCGCCGCCTACAACAGCTACCTGGCCGAGCTGGCGGCGCGGGACAAACCCAAGCAGTGGCGTTGAGGGAGTGCTCGTTCGACCGGCGGCGGCACCTGACGTGCCTGCCATCACTGACATCGCCAACGCACTGGTCGAGACCACCACCGTGGAATGGTCGGAAACCCCCCACACCGTGCCGGACCGCGAAGCGTGGCTCACTGACCGGGAGTCGGCCGGCCATCCGGTCCTGGTCGCCGTCGATGACGAGGTGGTGGTGGGGTGGGCCACCTTCGGGGACTTTCGAGACACCGGGCGCTGGCCCGGATATCGCTTCACGGTCGAGCATTCGGTCCACGTGGCCGAGAGCCATTGGGGGCGCGGCGTCGGTCGGGCGCTCATGGTCGCGCTCGTGGAGACCGCCCGCCGGGCCGGCAAACGTGTGATGGTGGCCGCCATCGATGCCGGCAACGTCGGCTCGATCGAGTTTCACGCCCGGCTGGGCTTTGTCGAAGTGGGACGGATGCCGGGCGTTGGCGACAAATGGGGGCAACGGCTCGACCTGGTCCTCATGCAGCTCGACCTGTCGCGGCCCCTCGGTTGAGCCGGGCCGTAGCCGTGGCCTCCCGGTGCACGGGACCGCTCCGCCGCGCCTGCGTTGCTCCGGGGGGAGGGCTCGAACCTCCAACATCCGGCTCCAAAGGCCGACGTTCTGCCGATTGAACTACCCCGGAATTGCGCCACCACTCCCCTCCGGGAAGGTGGGTGCGAGGTAGAGGTTAGAGGCAGGGGGCACACCCGTTTTGCGGTGCGTCCACAGTAGGCTGCCGTTCTCGTGCGCATCCTGGTAGTGGACGATGATCACGCAGTCCGGCGATCCATTGACCGCGCCCTACGGCTCGAAGGCTACGACGTGGTCACGGTGGCCTCGGGCGGCGAGGCCCTCGAGGCGTTGGCTGTGGGCCCGCTCGACGCGGTGATTCTGGACCTGGGGCTGCCCGACCTTGACGGCTTGTCGGTCTGTCGCAGCATCCGGGCGGCGGGCGATGACACACCGGTCCTGATGCTGACGGCCCGTGACGCCATCGATGACCGGGTGCAGGGGCTCGATGCCGGGGCCGACGACTACCTGGTCAAGCCCTTCGCTTTGGCCGAGCTGCTGGCCCGCCTGCGGGCCCTGCTTCGCCGTCGGTTCGAGGGCGAGGGAGGCCTCCTGCGCGTCGGCGGGCTCACCCTGGACCTCTCCACCCGCGAGGCGCATCGGGGAGAGCGGTCCTTCACGTTGACCCGGATCGAATTCGACCTACTGGAGCTCTTTCTGCGCCATCCCCGTCAGGTGCTCACCCGCGAGGTGCTCCTCAACCGGGTGTGGGGTTTCGACTTCGACTCGGGGACCAACTCCCTGGCCGTCTACGTGGGCTACCTGCGGCGCAAGACGGAGTTGGACGACGAGCCGCGCTGCATCCACACCGTGCGCGGGGTCGGCTACATCCTGCGGGACGCGTGACCTTTCGCACCCGGCTGGTCCTGGCTTCCACCGTCGCCGTCGTGGTCGCCGTGCTGGCCGCATCGACCGCCTCCTACCTCGCCGCCCGCAACACGCTGGTCAACGCGGCCGATAACTCCCTCACCGCGGCGGCGGCCAAGATCACCAGCGGCGCCACCATCACCACGACGAATGCCACCTACGACCAGGTCGTGGATTCGTCCGGCGCCGTCCTCTTCGGCGGCGCCCTTCCGGTCACCGACCAGGTCCGCCAAGTGGCTGCGGGTACGGCCCCGAGCTACTTCACCACCGTCAACGTGGGCGGGAACCAATTCCGGGAACTGGTGGAACCGCTGCCGGTGGGGACGACCTTCGACGGCCAGCAATTAGAGGAGACGAGTGCACTGCAGATCGTCACCTTGCTCAATGCGACGCGCGAACTGGACCGCCTCGGTCTGGTGCTGGGTGGGGTCGCCCTGAGCGGCGTCCTGCTGGCCATCGTGCTGGGTCTGCTGGTGGCCCGGACCGCGCTGGTACCCCTCAACGCGTTGACGGACACCGTGGAGGACCTGGCCGAGACCACTGACGTCTCCCGCCGTCTCTCACCCGGTGGACCTGACGAACTGGGCCGATTGCGCCGGACCTTCAACCGGCTCCTTGAGGCCCTGGAGTCTTCACGCCGGGCGCAGAGCCAGCTCGTGCTCGATGCCTCCCACGAGCTCCGCACCCCGCTCACCAGCCTGCGCACCAACCTCGAGGTCATCCGCCGGGTCGACGAGCTCACCGAGGCGGACCGATCCGTGCTGGTCGACGACGTGTTGGTCCAACTCCAGGAACTGACCGACCTGGTCGGCGACATGGCCGAACTGGCCCGAGGCGATCAGCTCCCCACCTCGACCGAGCCGCTCCGCCTCGACCTCCTGGTACGCGACGCCATCGCGGTGGCGGCAACCCACGGCCGCACGCAACTGGTGGCCTTCGAACTCGAGGCCGAGGAGAGCTGGGTGGAGGCCGACCCGGACCGGCTCTCCCGGGCCATCGGGAATCTGCTGGACAATGCCCGCAAATGGAGCCCGGCCGGAGAGACGGTGTCGGTGAGTTGCCGGGCGGGAATGGTGGTGGTGCGCGATCGGGGACCGGGCATCGCGCCGGAGGACCTCCCCCATGTCTTCGATCGCTTCTATCGAGCCGCCGCCGCCCGGGGCCTCCCCGGCTCCGGGCTCGGCTTGGCCATCGTCTCCCAGGTGGTCAAGGACGAAGGCGGCACCATCACGGCCGAAGCGGCCGAGGAGGGAGGTACACGCATGTCGCTGCGCCTCCCCACCGTGGCGGCACCGGCCGACGCCGAGGGTGAAGAAGCTGACACGGCTGACAGGACTGTCAGAGGTGCCGAGGGTGGCGAAGGCGACGAAGGCGGCGCACCCGCCGGACCGTGACTCTCCCTGGCCGCTCAGGTGGCGTCGATCAACTCGATCCGGTTGCCGAACGGGTCATCGACGTAGCAGCCGGCCCCGTCGGGCTGGTCCGGGTTGGGACGCACCGCAACGCCCGCCGACTGCAGGTGAGCCGCCAGATCGCTCAGGTTCCGGACCCGCAGCGCCGGGTGGGCCTTGCGGGCCGGTCGGAAGTCGGCCTCGACTCCGAGGTGGACGGCCGCCGTACCGGCCACGAACCAGCAGCCACCCCTCGTCGCCATCGGCTCCGGCTTGGGGACACGGGCGAAGCCCAGGAGGCAGCGGTAGAAGGATTCGGCCACATCCTCACCTCCCGCCGGCATGGCCAACTGGACGTGATCGAGTCCGATGACCTCAAAACTCATGCCGTTTCGCTCCTTCAGCCACTCGGGCCGCCTGGCAGTCGGCCCACTGGACCGCTAGCCTGCCGCACGACATGGGATCACTGATCAAGAAGCGCCGCAAGCGCATGCGCAAGAAGAAGCACAAGAAAATGCTGAAGGCCACCCGCTGGCAACGTCGGGCCGGTAAGTAACCCACCTTCGATTTCAGCCCCCATCCCATCCGGCCGGGACCGTGTGCACCCGTACCAATCGGGCCCGGGCCGCCCCGACGTCGAGCCAGTGGTCGTGGGTGGCGATCTCCCCCGGACCGGCCTCGACGAACCACGTCGACCCACTCCCGGCCAGCACCGGTGCCCGCCCGGTGAGCTCCCCCAGCGCGTCCCGCCACATCCCCAGTCGGGGTTCGACGAACAGTGCGGCGTCGGTCAGTTCGTTGGCTCCCCCGTTGGAGCTCCTCGAGCGGCGGCGCTCGTCCCAGGCGGCATAGACCCGGCCGGTGTGGACGCCGAACGGCGGGATGAGGAGCACGAACTCGCGCCGGACGAATTCCAGGGGCGTGACCACGTCGCCGACGCCTTCGACCAGAGCGCACCCCCCGGCCAGGCTGAACGGGACGTCGGAACCCAGTTCGAGTGCGGTAGCGGCATCGGTGCAGCCGGCCCAGCGCAGCACCGCAGCCGCGTCGCTCGAGCCGCCGCCCAGACCACCACCGAGTGGTATGCGCTTGACCAGGTGGACGGCGGCCGTACGTCGCACTGCGGCCAGGGCGCGCACGATGAGGTTGCCCTCGTCCCGGCCGAGGGCGCCCGCCCGGGACCCCGGCTCGGCGGTCACGGTCAGCCCGGTGCTCCCTTCCGTGATGGTCAGCTCGTCGGCCAGGTTGAGCGCCACCATCTCAGCCCGCAACTCATGGAGCCCGTCGGGACGAACGCCGGTCACGGCCAGGGACACGGTGAGCTTGGCCGGAGCGATCACCCGGGTCACCGGGCCAGTCTTCCCCAATCCTCCACCGTGAGTTCCTCGGCGCGAGCCTCGGGACGGACGCCGGCGCGGGCGAACGCCTCGGGTTCGACCACCCCGGCCAGCGAACGGCGCAGCATCTTGCGGCGTTGGCCGAAACCGGCTTTGACCACGGCCGCCAGACGCGGGTAGGCCACCTCGGCCGGGTCCACCGCCACCTCCGATCGTCGCTCCATGCGCACCAGCACTGATTCGACCCGGGGACGGGGGATGAAGACCGACGCCGGAACCCTTCCAGCCAGGGTCGACCGGGCGAAGTAGGCCACTCGCACCGAGACGGATCCGTACGCCGGATCGCCCACTTGGGCCGCCATCCGCTCTCCCACCTCGCGCTGCACCATGACCAGGAGGTGGTCGACGGCCGGCACGTCGACCAAGGTCCGCAGGACGAGCGGCGTGGCCAGGTTGTACGGCAGGTTGGACACGAGCGACCACGGGCCGCCGCCCTGCTGGGCCAGCAGTCCCGCCGTATCAAGCGTCAGGGCGTCACCCGCCACCACTTGGACCCCCGCCGGTTCCACCACCGACCGCAGGACCGGGAGAAGGTGGCGATCGAGCTCGACGGCCACCACCCGGGCCCCGGTCTCGGCCAGCGCCAGCGTCAACGAGCCCAGTCCGGCACCGAATTCCAACACGGACGAGGAAGGCCCGAGCCCGGCCAAGCGGGCGATACGACGGACCGTGTTGGGGTCGGCCACGAAATTCTGGCCCAACGCCCGACTGGGCCTGAGTCCATTGGTCTCGAGGAGCGTCGAAATATCGGCGCCCGAGTGGGTCACCAGCTAACGGTAACCCCGACCACGCCCTGGCTGAGGGGCGCCAGTTCGGAAAACTCCGCGGGCGACAGATCGACCACACGCCCGGGGTTGGTCGCCTCCAAATCGTCGACCGTGCAGACGACCGAAGCGCCACTCGCCGTCGTCACGGTTAACACAGTTCCCTTCGGGAGATCGGGGCTGGCACAACCGCCCGCCGGGAAGTACGAGGCGTAGTAGGTCGCCTCGCCGGATTCGCTGTTACCTCCTGAGGTCACCACGCTCGCTGGCGCCGGCGCTTCCGTGGTCGTCGTGACCGGGGGAAGCGGCGCCTCTGTCGTCGTGGTCGTGGGCGGGGGCGCTCCCGTCGTCGTGGTCACGGGTACCGTCGAGGTGGTGGTGGCGTTGGGACTGCTCGTGGGCAAGGGCGCGCCAAAACGCACCAGGTTCGTATGCGACAACGCGTCGTTGAATCGCGACGCGCTCAACGAGGAGTGCGATCCCGCTCCATGATCCGACACCGGTGCTGACACACGCTGTGCGTGTGCTGGTCCGTTCTGAAGCAAAAGGAGAGGAACACCGAACAGGGCGCCGCACAACAGTGCGGCGACGCCGACGCGCCTCCCCGAAGTGCTCTGTTTCCGCAGGGCTCCACCCTTCTCCGGGGACAGTGCACCCGCGCCGACGCAAGGCAGGCGGGGGGGTTGGCGACAACATAGGGACTGGGTGGGGTGTCACGCAAATAGAAGATTGACGCCAGGCAATGTCACCTTCATTTCCCCAGGTCACAGCGTCTCACCCCCGTTACATTTATATAAACTTCCAGTTCAGAAGCACTTTTGAAGGAGTTTCACCCCTATATCCCCAGGTCAGATGGTTCTCGTTTTGTACCCAGAGACGCGTGAATTAGGAGAACGCACAAAAGGCAGTGGCGGCGGCGGCGGCCGATGATTCCGCCACCATCTCCACCGGGCAGCCCTTCACCTCGGCCACCGCGGCGCCTACCAGCGGCAGGTACGAGGGCTCGTTGACTCGGCCCCGGTGGGGCACGGGTGCGAGGAACGGGCTGTCGGTCTCGACCAGCAATCGATCAAGCGGTACGAGGGCCGCGGCGGCGCGGACATCTCCGGCGTTCTTGAACGTGATGATGCCGCTGAAGGACACGAACATGCCGGCCCTCAAACACCGATCAACCTCAGCGGGGCCGCCGGTGAAACAGTGCAACACGGTCCTCTCGGGCACCCCCTCGGCATCGAGGACGTCGAAGAGGTCGTCCCAGGCGTCGCGCGCGTGGATGACCAGGGTCAAGGAGTGCGCGTGGGCCAACGCGATCTGTGCCGCGAAGGCGGCCCGTTGCACGTGACGAGGCGAATGCTCGTAGAAGTAGTCCAGCCCGCATTCACCGACGGCCACCACGGCCCCGTCACCCCTCGCCAGTTCCTCGGCCAAGAGTCGGGCCACGGGCTCGATGCCATCGACCGCCTCGTGGGGATGGAGGCCGACGGACGCCCACGCTGACAGTTCCCCCGTTCCGCCTCGCCGCACCTCTCGGGCCAGGGCCACCGCCTGGGCGGACGTGGTCGCCCCTGTCCCGATACAGATCAGGCGGTCCACCCCCGCTGCCGCTGCCCGGCCGAGTACCACCGACAGGTCGGTCTCGCCCTCCCCCTTCCCGCCCCCGCCTCGATACTCCTCCTGCACATGGCAGTGCGAGTCGAACCATCCGCTCACGATTTGCGACGGGGAAAGAGCGGGTCCCCTTTCACCACACCACCTCCGCCGCCGTAGCCCCCCCAGGCGGCGTGACCCGGCACGCGGACGGCCGACAGATCGGCCCCCAGACCGATGCGGCGCCAGATCTCGGCAGAAGTGGACGGCATGGCCGGCGAGATCAGGATGGCCACGATGCGCAGCACCTCGAGGGCGTTGCCCAATATCGACTCCACCTCCGGCCCGGGGTCCATCTTCCAGGGCTCGGTCGTCTCCAACTCGGCGTTGGCGGCGCCGATGAGGCGCCACGTGGCCTCCAGCGCGTCCTGGGGGGCCCAACGGTCCCAGGCCGCGCCCGCGGCTGCCAATACCTCGGCCACCGGACCGGCCAAGGCGGCGTCCGGATCGCAGGCCGGACCGACGCCGCCGCACTTGGAGTGCACCACGGTGGCCACCCGGGAGACCAGGTTGCCCAGGTTGTTGGCCAGGTCGGCGTTGTAGCGCGCGACGATCCCCTCGTAGGAGAAATCGCCGTCGCTGCCGAGCGAGATGTCGCGCAAGAGGTGGTACCGCAGCGGGTCGACCCCGAATTCGTCGGCCAGGGCGAGCGGCGAGACCTCGGTGATCTTCAATGACCGGGCCCCGTCGCCCTCGCCGACCACGCCGGACTGGATCAGGGTCTTGCCCAGTTTCTGGCCCTCCATGAGCAGGTAGCCGTGCACGAAGATCTCCGCCGGCGGCGCAATGCCGGCCGCCAGGCACATGGCGGGCCACCACACGCAATGGAACTTCAAGATGTCCTTGCCGATCAGATGGTGCGCCGCGCCCCACAGGGCGTCGAATCGAACGGGGTCGCTGCCGTAGGACGCGGCCGTGAGGTAGTTGATGAGCGCGTCGTACCAGACGTAGAAGACATGTCCGTCGTCCCAGGGGACCGGCACCCCCCACTTCATGGAGGTCCGGGTGATCGAGACGTCGTTGAGGCCACCCCGGATGAAGCCGAGGGCCTCGTTGCGCTTGGGTATCGGCCGTACGAAGTCAGGGTGGCCGTCGTAGTAGTCCAGCAGCGGCTGCTCGAATGCGCTCAGTTTGAAGAAGTAATTGTCCTCCCGCATCTCGATCACCGCCCGGCCGTGCACCGGGCAAAGCCCGTCCACCAGCTGATCGGGCGTGTAGTAGTCCTCGCACGAGACGCAATACAGGCCGGTGTACTGCCCCAGCTCAATGAACCCATTGTCGTAGATCCTCTGCAAGAACTCCTGCACCACGGCATAGTGCCGGGGCTCGGTGGTGCGGATGAAGTCGTCGTTACTGATATCGAGCCGCTCCCAGGCTTCGATGAACCGGGCCGACGTCTGGTCCGTCCACGCCTGCGGGGACATCCCGTGGGCTTCGGCCGCCTCAACGATTTTGGCGCCGTGCTCGTCGGTCCCGGTCAGGAAGGTGACATCGTCACCCACCAACCTGTGCCAGCGGGCCAGGGCATCCCCGTTCACCGTGGTGTACGCCGTGCCCACGTGCGGCGCGTCGTTCACGTAGTAGATCGGCGTGGTCAGGTAGTAGGGCGGCACCGCCCGTAGCGTACCGGCGCCCTCGAGCGGGCCTGACCCCGCTCAGCCGGGCGGCACCCGCGCCTCCGCTCGGAGTCGCAGCGCCGTGTCGTAGATCGTGCGGCGTGCCACGCCCAGTTCCCCCGTCAGGGCCGCCGCCACTTGCCGTGGCCCGTCACCCAGAGCGAGACGCCGCCGCACCGCCTCTTCGATGTCAGCGCCGCTGGCCGGATCCGGCGGCGGCGCACCCCCGATCACCAGCACCACCTCGCCGCGAATCCCGTGCTCGCCGAACACCGACGCCGCGTCGGCCACCGAGCCCCGCCAGACCTCCTCGTACACCTTGGTCAACTCACGCACCACGGCGACGGGGCGACTGCCGTCCACTTCGGCCAGGTCCGACAGTGTCGCCACCACCCGGCTGGGCGCCTCCAGGACCACCGTGGTCCGCTCATCGGACATCACCGCGGCGATCCGTTCCCGGCGCTCAGGCCCCTTCCGGGGCAGGAACCCCTCCACACAGAAGCGATCGGTCGGCAGGCCACTCACCACCAGCGCCGCCACCACCGCAGACGGTCCGGGCACCACGCTGACCGATTGGCCGGCGGCAGCCAGGGCCGACACCAGGAGAGATCCCGGGTCCGAAATCCCCGGTGTCCCGGCGTCGCTGACCACCGCCACCACCCCACCGCCGGACACGCAGGCAGCCACCCGTTCGAGGCGCGCCCCCTCGTTGTGGGCGTGCAGCGACATCAGGCGGTCACCGTGCGACCCGCCGGCCGGGATTCCCATGGCGGAGAGGAGCGCCCTGGTCCGGCGGGTGTCCTCGCAACAGATGAGGTCGGCGTCGGCCAGGACCTCTCGGGCCCGCGGCGACAGGTCACCCAAATTGCCGATCGGTGTGGCGACCAGAACCAGTTGGCCGGCGCCGTCGGGTCTCACGTCGCCTCGACGTCACGAACGACCAGCTGATCGCCGACCAGCACGCCCCAACGTTCCCATGCGCCGGCCTGCGCCTCGACCACGCTGCGCTCACCGCGGCGGTGCAGCACAACCCGTCTGGGCCGTACCCGCTTGAGCCGTAACACGGTCAGATCCTCCGAGAGGAAGGCCACATCGATTGAGAACCGCATCCCGATCGTGTGCACCGTCCGCACTCCGGGAAGGTGCAGCGCACCCTCACAGCCGTCCCGCCCGCGGAGCCCACGGGACCGTTCCTCCTTGGTCTCGGCCATCTCGAGTGCACACACCACATCGCCGTCGCGGAGCAGCCATCCGGACCGCATAGACCCCGAGACTAGTGGCCCCTCCAGGCGGTCTAAGCTGTCGCACTTATGTCGAAGCGGACGGTGAAGCGCAAGCTCAGGGCCAAGAAGAAGGCCAACCACGGCAAGAAGCCGAACTGTGGGAGAGGCTGAGCACCCGGGAACGACCCCGCATCGAGGCCGGTGGACGGTGACCCCTTCGTGCGACCAGACACCCCGGCCAGTTCAGCTCGCCCTATCGCCGTTCCACGCGACGTTCGACCCGGCCCCGGCCAGCACGCCGCTGAGCACCGTGGGCACGTCCGAAATGATCCCATCGACCCCGAGCCCCACCAGGCGCTCCATCGCCTCGGGCTCGTTGACCGTCCACACGTGGACAGCCTTCCCGCCGCGGTGGGCCGCCCCCACGAACGCCTCGTCCACCACCACGAGTTCGCCCTGGCGCTCCGGCACCTGGTAGGCGACCGCCGGTGACTCGGGCAGGGCGGTGCCACCGTGCAGCGCCTGCCAGAACTCAGCGGTCGCCACGGTGCCCGCCGACGTGGGCACATTCGGGGCGAATTTCCGGAACGAGTCGGTGGCCGAATCGAGAAACGAGGCCACGATGACGTCGTCGGTCCGCCCGAACTCGGCCAGCAACCGGGCCAGGGACTCCTCATACGCCGGCACCACCGGGGCCGTCTGCTTGATGTCGAGGTTGAGCACCACACCGGGAAACTGCTCCAGCACCTCGCGCAGCGTGGCGATCCCGAACGTCGGGTCGTCGGGCGCCCGGCCACGGTAGGGATAGTCCTCGGCCGGACGATCGGGGGTGACGTCCGCCCCGGGGATGAACCAGTACGAGAAATCGAGTTGGCGCAACTCGGCCAAGGTGAACGTGACGATGTCGCCCACGCCCGCCGTGGTCCGGTCCACCGTGGCGTCATGGCACACCACCAGCTCTCCGTCGGCGGTGGCGTGCACGTCGAGCTCTATGCCCGTGGCCCCGGCCGCCACGGCCCGACCGATGGCGAAGAGCGTTGACGACGGCGACTCCCATGCCCCCCCTTGATGCGCGTAGGCAATCACGCGCCGGTCCAGCCATACCGATCGAGCACTCATCCCCGAGATGGTAACGGCCACCCCGTCTATTCTCTGCCTGCCGTGCTTGATCACCTTCTTGTCGACGTCATCAGCTCCATCCGCCGTTCGTTCGACCAGGCCCTGCTCCAGCGCCAGGCCGTCGAGGAGCGCTTCCAAGTCGACGTCTTCCTCGGGGACGTGTCCTGGGAGACCTCCTACAGCCTGCCCGGCGAGCAGCAGCCGCCCCGGGTCCGGGCCGACGTCTCGGTCGACTGGCCCACCTGGAGCCAGACCTCGTACCGCAGCTGGAACATCGGCGAGCCACCGGACGAACTCCCCGAGGTGGTCATTGAGGTGGCCCTACGGATACAGCGCCTGGCCGTGGCCCCCGACACCGAGACCGTGCTCGCCGCCCTGCCCGAGGAGAACCCGCTGCTGGGCACCGAACCCCTGGTGCGCACGGCGACCACCATCGAGCAGGTGCACAACGACGGCAGTGTGCGCTGGGCCGTCGAGGCCACCTACGAGGGCTCTCTGCGCTTCAGCGAGCGCCAGCTCGAAGACCCCGCAGAGATCACGCCGGTGATCGACGGTCTGACCCGATGGATCGCTTCCACCCTCATCCTTCTGGCCGATCTGCCTTTTTCGTTTCTCCCGCCCGACGAGGGGGACGACTGAGGCTGTGGCCATCCGGACCCGGGCCCTGACTGGAATTGAGTGGTCCGGGCCAACTAGGGATTGACCCCGCATGCCGCTCCCGTCGCCCCGCACCCCCCGAGCGCAGCGAGCCGTGGTGATGGTCCTGGGCCTCTCCCTCTGCGTGGCGGGCACCGCCTTGTCCGCGTGTGGCAGCTCGACCGCCCCACCGGCCCCATCGGCCAATCAGGGCGCCATCGTCGATGAGCCCACTCCCAACCGCGTGGCGCTGGTCAACCAGGAGGGGAAGCCGGTCACCTTGGGCGGGCTCAAGGGCAAGGTGGTGGTGTTGGCCCCCTTTCTCAGCCTCTGCCAGGACGAGTGCCCGCTGATCACCGCCGCCTTCATCGGCCTCCAGCGTGACCTGCGGGCCGCCGGACTGGCCGACAAGGTGGTCTTCGTCGAGGCCAGCGTCGACCCGGGCCGGGATACCGCGGCCCGCCTGGCCGCCTATCAAAGGGAATTCGGGGCCGATTGGGACCTGTGGACAGGTCGCCCGACCAACGTGGCCTCTTTCTGGAAGGCGTTCGGGGTCACCTACCAGATCGTCCCCGAAGGGCAACCGCCGCACCTCGACTGGTACACCGGCCGGCCCCTCACCTATGACGTCGTCCACACCGACGGCTACTTCCTGATCGATACCAAAGGCCACGAACGTTTCATCGATATCAATGCGCCCGACCTCAAGGGCAACCTCAACAAGAAGTTGACCTCGCTCCTCGACGCTGGCGGCGTCCACGGACTGGAGCACCCCCAGCACACGGCCTGGACGGTCGACCAGGCGTTGGCTTCGATCAGTTGGCTCCTCGGCGTCAACGTTCCCCCCGCCGGCACGTCGTGAACGCCTGGCGTCGCCCCTCTCTCACCTGGGCGGCGGTCCTTCTTACGGTCTCGCTCACCCTGGCCGCCTGTGGTGGCGGTTCGGTCACCACACTCTCGTCACCGCCCACCACCGACCCCAACGTGATCCTCGGCCTCATCCAATCGCCGTCCGGGCCGATCCTGGCCACGGGCGGCGGCCACGCTCTCTATGATTTCGCCCCGGACACCCCCACTCACAGCGCCTGCACCAACGATGGCTGCGTCTTCCAATGGCCTCCCCTCCTCCGGTCGGGCCCGATCCGGGTCGGCACGGGTGTCAATCGATCTCTCGTGGGCACGCTCAGGCGCGCCAACGGCTCCACCCAGCTCTCCTACGGAGGTCATCCGCTCTACACCTACAACCTCGACGTCCAACCGGGCCTCATCACCGGGCAGGCCATCGATCAGGACGGTGGCCTCTGGTACGTGATCGATCCCGCCGGCCATCAGATCACCACGGCATTCAGCGTCGAGGGCTGAGCCCGACCGATACCATGCGCCATGGCCGTCGACTACGAATGGCGTGGGGGGTGCACCGATACTGAGCTCAACCAGCTCCATGCCGAGGCCTTCGAGACCCGCATCTTCGACGACGGTGGATGGAGCTGGACGGACCTCCTGGACCGGCACAGTCTGGGTTGGGTCGTCGCCAGAGACGGCGACGACCTTGTCGGCTTTGTCAACGTGGTCTGGGATGGCCGTGCCCATGCCTGGCTCCAGGACACGATGGTCGCCACGAAGGCGAGACGGGGCGGCATCGGGACCCGACTAGTGGCGCTGGCCCGCGACGGTGCGCTCGGGGCCGGCTGCCGCTGGCTCCACGCTGACTACGGCGAGCATCTCGCACACTTCTACGAAGACAACTGCGGCTTCGCCCCCACCCGCGCCGGACTGATGGCCCTGACCTAGCCTCTAAAAGTCCCGCCGCCCCAGGAGCTGACAGGGTCTGGAATGTCCCTCCTGTTGCATGATCGCCTCCGCTGGGTATGGCTGTTCCCATGGACGAACTCCTGCATCCCTCGGCCCTGCAAAATGGCTCGGACACCAATGACGGAATGTCCCGGTCCCGATCGGCGGCTCTGGCGACCCTCCTCTTCGTTCTTTTCCTGACCTTCCTCGACAACACCATCGTCACTGTGGTCCTGGCCAACGTGCAGAGTGAGTTGCACGCCTCGGTGAGTCAGCTGCAGTGGGTGGTGAACGGCTACGCCCTGACCTTCGCCAGCCTCATGCTGAGCTTCGGCACCATCGGCGACCTCTTCGGGCGCAAGAAGGTGATGCTCACCGGGGTGGCCGTCTTTTGCGCGGGCTCGGTGATCGCCGCGGTCGCCCCTACCACCAATATCCTCATCGCCGGCCGGGTGGTGATGGGCATCGGCGCTGCCGCATCCGAGCCGGGCACCCTGTCGATGATCCGGCACCTTTACCCCGGTCCAAGAGAACGGGCACGGTCCCTTGGCATCTGGGCCGCCGTGTCCAGCCTGGGCCTGGCCCTGGGCCCGCTGATCGGCGGCCTCCTGGTCTTCGGCTGGTCCTGGCGAGCCATCTTCTGGTTCAACGTGTTCTTCGGCGTGCTGGCCTTCACCAGTGCCGCCATCGTGCTCCCCGAGAGCTCGGACCCGGTGCGGGCCCGGTTCGACATCCCGGGCTTTTTGCTCGGGGCCGTGGCTCTTGGGTCGCTCACCTTCGCCATCATCCTGGGCGAGACCGCCGGCTATCGGACGTGGTGGATCGACCTGCTCTTCTTCTTCTCTTTGGCCGCGGCCATCACCTTCGTTTTCGCCGAGTTGCGGGCCGCCAACCCGGTGCTCAACGTCCGTTACTTCAAACGCGCCGCCTTTGCCTCGTCAAACATCATCGCCTTTACGGTCTACTTCGGGACCTTCGCCATCTTCTTCATGGTGGCTCTGTACCTCCAGGTGGTGGGATCCAACTCGCCGCTGGGCCTCGCCTTGAACTTCATGCCCCTGGCCGTTGGCATGGTGGCGTCCTCGCTGTTCGCCGGCCGCTGGGTGGCGGCATGGGGTCCCCGCATCCCCATGGCCACCGGATGCCTGTTGGCCGGGCTAGGGATCCTCTTGACCAACGCCAACATCTCTCCCCACGCCGGCATCGGTCAGATCGGCTGGACCATGTTCGTGGCGGGCATAGGGGTAGGAATGGCCTTGGTGCCGGTCACCTCGGCGGCACTGGGCACGGTACCGGCCGAGCACTCGGGGATGGCTGCGTCCGCCAACAATACGTTCCGAGAGCTCGGTGCCGTCGTCGGCGTAGCCGTGTTGGGCTCGATCGTCAACGGTCAGCTGACGGTCAACCTGGTGCAGAAGCTCACCGCCATCGGCATCCCGAAGTCCTTCCAGCAACTCGTCGTGTCCGCTGTCACCACCGGCACGTACCAAAGTCAGGCGAAGGCGGCCACCGCCAAGAGTCCTGCGATCACCCACATCGTGAACGAGGTGATCTCGGCCGCTTACGGTGCCTTTGGGCACGGCCTCAACCTCTCGCTCAACATCGCCGGCGCCCTCCTCTTGGCTTCGGCGATCCTCGCCTTGTCGACCGTCTACGGCCGTCGAATCCACCTCGAACGGGTCAACTCGGAGGAAGGCCACCTGCTCCACCTCTCGGTCGTGGCGGCTCCGGTCACCTCAGAATTAACTGAGCCCTCTGGCTAGTAGGGAGGGATCCGTCTCCTGCTCCTCATCGGCGAGAAACGGGCCTAAGCCGATCGCCGTCAGAGCTTCGTTGAATACTTCACGTGTTCTTCGCACCTCTGCGCGCGCTGCGTCCACCCGCCCCAGCGAGAGCTCAGACGGGTCCATTTCGGCAATTCCGTCAGAGTGACCAAGAGCTTCGCAGGCAATTCCCCAGGCCAGGGTGGCGAGCATGGCTCGGCCGACTGCCTCATCCGAACCTGAGATCACCCTGAAAGGTATTCCCGAAACTGCTCATTCCTCACTAGAAAATATGTGCCGCTATTCCGCAAGCGATATCCGTAGTCGGGTCCGCGGCCTAACCCTCAAGCAATGGCCCCTTTGAACCGCAGGTCGTCTGGGATAGGTTCATTTTCGGCAGGGTTAGGAATCAGCCCTTGAAGATTGCACACTGGCCTGGCAGTCTCCGCCGCCGGAAGGCATCGCTCTAACAGAGGCAACCGTTGACGCTCCTGGTTTCTCGCGAGAAGTCGCTGGACACTGAAATCCACCAAGTCGAGCATCACGCCTTGGTGATGCTCGACGGCGAACTGGATACGGCGACGGCTGCACAACTCTTCGAGATGTTTGCCGAACTCGCTCGTGAGGGAATCAAACATGTTGCCCTCAACCTGGCCGAACTCGATTTCATAGACTCGACGGGGATCTCGGTGGTCGTGGCCGAGCACAAGAGAGTGGAGTCGATGGGGGGAGAACTGATCATTTTCTCGCCACGTCCAAGAGTGCGGAAAGTGCTCGAGGTCACCGGGTTAGGTAACTACCTCAACATCCGACCCGGCAAAAGGGATGCCTAGAGCCGGGACGCTCTGGAACAGAACGACGCGGGCGTCATTCTAATTGTTGAAACGGAACTGCTCAGGCATGAGCGGTGATGGTTGGCCATCGTTGACTGATTGAGTTGACCAGGGCAGACACCGTTGGGTGTCGTTGAGTGCTGACGACACCGTACGGTTGTCCCGCGGACTTTCTGCGGACTGAGACGCGACGAAGGACCGACCCTAAGGCCGGTTTCCCAGAAGTCTCGCCCCCCGTCGCCTTGGTCGCATCAAGGCAGACAAAACGGGCAGGTGACATTGACGCAATCCACGTCCTTCAGCATGACTCCAGGCGGGTCTCCATCGAAGCTCAGGTCGTCAAACTCAAGCTCAGCGGATGCGCCGCAGAG
>Ga0208357_1001213_pt1 | contig 19136 bp, 19 predicted proteins | sample NGESurdeep092012_6_FD_184487 | JGI IMG/M metagenome (GOLD analysis project Ga0208357, IMG submission 184487) | Arctic peat soil microbial communities from Barrow, Alaska - NGEE Surface sample F52-2 deep-092012 (SPAdes) | ecosystem: Environmental > Terrestrial > Soil > Wetlands > Peat ... | reverse complement strand
CCCTGCGGGCCAGCCTGTGGCTGTTCAAATCCGCTCACAGCGGATTTGTCCGGACTCACACACGCGAATCAGGCACTTGCGTGCCCGATCCGCGGCCGGCCATCGGGCAACTGCTCCTGCGTTGCCTCAACTCGGGCATCCATGCCCTCGCCATGGTCGGGCTGAGAGGTTGAATCGTCACAACCTCTCAGTCGGCCACGTCGGCAATCAGCCGGTCGAGTTCAGCCTTGAGGATCGCACCGTGCTGGCGCAGCCAGTCGCGTTGTTCGCGCCAATGCGGAAACAGGTTCTCCACTTGCGCCCAGAAGCGTGGCGAGTGGTTGCGCACCTTCAGGTGGCACAGCTCGTGTGCCAGCACGTAGCGCAGCGCCGCCGGGGGTGCCAGGGCCAGCGCCAGGTCGAGGTTGATGCGGTCGCGCGTGTCGAGGCTGCCCCACAGACTCTTCATCGGGCGAATCCGCAGCGAGGTGGGCGCGAGGCCGAGTTGTGGCACATAGCTGGCCAGCCAACGTGAAACATCGCGCCGGATCAATGCTTCCAGATGCGAGGCCAGCAGTCCACGAGCGATCGGCAAGGCACGGCTGTGCGGGCGCGGGACCACCAGGGTCAGGCCCTGCGGGTGCGTCTCGATTTTCGGATAGACGCCTTCAGCCCAGTCCAGCGTCACCTTCTCCCCACGCAGCGGGAACACGCAGGGATGACCCAGGCGCAGCGGCGGCAGCGGCTTCGCGATCAAGTGGAGTTCGTCGAGTTTTTGTTCCAGCCAGCCGGCGTGGCTGCGCAGGAAGGCGCTGACCTGAGCCGGATGCGTGCCGCGCGGGTACGACACGCGCGCACCTTTCGGCGTCACCGTCAGGCGCAGGCGCCGCGCACGCGGATGGGCAGCCTTCAACACCCGGATGGTGTTGCCGCCCGTCATCGCCAGTTCCAGCCAGTCGTCTTCGAGATGTTGCGTCATGATCGGTGCCGTCCAGTCGGGCTGCCGCATGCGCACCAGCGCCGCGTGTCCGAACGGACAGTATGCCGGGAAGCCAGCGCCTTGGCGCAAGAGTCTTGTGCCGCGCCCCCGCGCCTGGCCTTGCCGAACGGGCGTCTCACCCGTCGGTGGGACGCGGCAGGCCGAACCATTCCTCCAGTTTGCCCAGCAACCGCTCCAGTTCCAGCGTGAGCAGGGCGAAGCTGGCATCCATCTCGGCATGGGCGTCCTGCTGGCTGTCGCCCAGTTCGTCCATCACCACGTCGAGGAACTTCAGCTTGCGGATCACCAGGTCCTCGCCCAGCACGAAGGCGATCCGGTCATCGAAGGTGAGCCCCAGCATGAATACCTGCTTGCCATTGCGCAGGTGTTCCTTGACCTCCTCCGCATCCAGGTCCTGGCGGCGGCAGCGCGCGATCGCACCGGCAGCGGTGGCCGGGTCGCGCAGCTCGCACTCGTCGCCCAGCGCCAACCCCGCCGGCAGATTGCCAGTGGCCAGCCAATCGGTCATCAGCACGCGCGGGCCTTCTTCCGGCGCCAGCGGCACCGCGGGAAAGCTGCCCAGCGCCTCGCGTACTTCGGTCAACGCATTCTCGGCGGACTTGCGGCTGGACGTATCCAGCACCAGCCAGCCATTCTTGCGGTCGACGTAGGCGGACATCCGCGACTGCCGCACGAATGCGCGCGGCAACAGCTCGGTCAGCAGATCCTCCTTGATCCGCTTGCGCTCGCGCCCGCCCACCTTGCGCCCCTCGTCCTCGGCGATCTTCTGCACCTTGCGCTGCAGCTCGTCGTTGATCACCGCGGCGGGCAGCAGTTTGTCCTCGCCGCCCACGGTGAACAGCGTGCATTGCTTGACCGCATGCGTCAGCGGCTCGCTGTCGCCACGGCCGACCGGCGGCACAAAACCCCGGGTGAACATTTCCAGCGAACCGCAGGGACGCAGGCGATGTTCGCCCAGCGCTTCATCGAGACGCTCCAGATCGGTGGCGACGGCGGGGGAAAAGCGGAACAGCGTGAGATTGCGAAAGAACATTCGGTATCCGGATGAGGTGAGGCCCGAAGGCGAGGTTTCATGATTTCCCCGTTCGCCCTGAGCGTAGGCCCAGCGGGCCGAAGTCGAAGGGCACGATGCGGTGTCCTTCGACTTCGCTGCGCTACGCTCAGGACGAACGGCGTGGCGTGATGTTGAAAAAAGATCAGCGACTGACTTCCGCCACGGCAGCGGCCACCACGTCGAGGTTGCTGTGGTTCAATGCCGCCACGCAGATGCGGCCGCTGTCGAGCGCGTAGATGGCATGCTCCTCGCGCAGGCGCAGCACCTGTGCCTTGCTCAACCCGGAATACGAGAACATGCCGGCCTGGCTCTGCACGAAACCGAACCCCGCCGCACCGTGCGCCGCCAGGCGCTCGACCAGGCCTGCACGCATGCTGTGGATCCGCGTGCGCATCTCGCCCAGCTCCTGCTCCCAGCGCTGGCGCAGTTCGCTGCTGCCCAGCACGCCGGCCACCAGGCCCGCACCGTGCGCCGCCGGGCTGGAATAGTTGGCGCGGATGGTCTGCTTGATCTTCGAGCGCAAGCGCGCCGCCTCCTCGCGATCGGCACCGATCATCGACACCGCGCCCACCCGCTCGCCGTACAGCGAGAACGACTTGGAATAGGAGTTGGCCACCACGAATGCCTCGATACCCGAGGCCGCCAGCAGGCGGATCGCCGTGGCATCGGCCGCGATGCCCTGGTCGAAACCCTGGTAGGCCATGTCGATGAAAGGCAACAGTCCGCGTTCTTTCAGCAGATCGATGGTCTGCTGCCACTGGCCGGCCGTGAGATCGACACCGGTGGGGTTGTGGCAGCACGCATGCAGCAATACCACGGTGCCCGGTTCCAGCTTGCCCAGGTCTTCGAGCATGCCGGCGAAGTCGAGCCCGTGGGTGACCGGGTCGTAGTAACGGTAGTCCAGCAATTCGAAGCCGGCGGTGCCGAACACCACATGATGGTTGCCCCAGCTCGGATTGCTGATCGCGATTTTCGCGCCGTTGCCCGCCACTTGCTTCAGCAAGTCCGCCGCCACCCGCAGCGCGGCGCTGCCGCCGATGGTCTGCGCCGTGGCAACCCGGCCAGCCTGCAGCAGCGTCGAATCAGCACCGAACAACAATTGCTGGGTAAGCTGGATATACGCCGGCAACCCGTCGATAGGCAGATAACCACGCGGCCTGGCCGCGGCCGCCATGGCCTGCTCCACCTCGTGCACCGCCCGCATCAGCGGGATCTGGCCCTGTTCGTCGACATAGATGCCCACGCCGAGATTGATCTTGTCGGGACGAGGGTCCGCCAGATAGGTTTCGGTCAGCCCCAGGATCGGATCACCGGGGGCCATCTCAACAGGCGCGAAGTAGGACACGTTTGCTACTCGATGGGCGGACCAGACATGTCCAATGCCCACTATACCAAGACCAGACATGGCCACGTAGCCGACCGGGCACATCGATGGCGCGCCACCGCCTGGCGGCCATGATCGCGCGAACCCTACATGCCGGGCAGGATGGAAGACCCGTTGCATCCCCAGCTACGGGAAACAACGCGCTAAAATCGGGAAATGTTCACCGAGGCTGTCAGCGCCATGCAGGTTCAAGATCACGCCGAAATCGTCCACTCGCTCGCGGAGTTGCGCATGGAACACCGCGACCTCGATACGGCGATCGAACAACTGGCCCACGTGATCGGTCGCGACGAGTTGCAATTGACCCGGCTGAAAAAACGCAAGCTGCTGCTGAAAGACCACATCGCACGGCTGGAAAGCAAACTGATACCCGACCTCGACGCCTGACCGCCGAACCGCCCATGACCCCGTTCGCCCTGATCCGCCTGCACGACGATCACGTCGCGCTGGAACCACTGAGCCCGCAGCACGTCCCGGCACTGGAAACCGCTGCCGCCGACGGCGAATTATGGAACCTGATGGTCACCAGCGTACCGCCGCCGGGACAGACGCGAAGCTACGTCGAAAAAGCGCTGCAGGGTCAGGCCGAGGGACACATGCTGCCGTTCGTCATCCGCGAGCAGCACAGCGGCGAGATCGTCGGCAGCACCCGCTACTACGAGATCGATGCCGCGGTTCCGCGCCTCGCCATCGGCTACACCTGGTACGCGAAACGCTGGCAGAAGACCCACCTCAACACCGCCTGCAAGCGGCTGTTGCTGGAGCATGCGTTCGAGACGCTGGGCTGCGTGGCGGTCGCCTTCCACACCGACGTGTTGAACGAGGATTCGCAGCGCGCGATCGAGCGTCTCGGCGCCCAGCGCGAAGGCGTGCTGCGCGCACACCGACGCCGCACCGACGGCAGCCTGCGCGACACCGTGTGCTTCAGCATCCTGGCCGAAGAATGGCCGAACGTGTCCAACTGGCTGGACCTGCGTCTGAGCCGCCTGACCGCCGCGTAGGGCGGGCACTGCCCGCCGGCTTTTGATCCCGTAGGCGGGCATTGCCGCCCTACACAGCGGCAGAGCTTCGGGTTCGGCCGGCCAAAATCCGACAGTCCCCAGTACGCCATCGGGATGAAAATCCTACATGCCGTTGCACATGGCCACGCCGCCGGCTCCAGCCGATCGGTTACAGCAGGCGGTTGAGCAGCCGGTCGATCCGCGTGCGGTTGACGCGCTTCAATTGCTTGCGCACCGGCGCCGGGTACTGGCGCGGACTTTCCAGCGCGCGATAGTCGGACAGCCGCGTGGCATGTCGCTGCAACGCGGCCCACTCGGTGCGATGCTGCGCCTGCAGCAGACCCGCAGGATCACGCAGCAACAAGGCGTTCTCCAGATCCAGCGACCAGGCCCGCGGGTTCAGATTGTGGCCGGTGAGTACGGCCACGTCGTCATCGATGAACAAGCCTTTCAGGTGGTAGCTGTTGTCGCCATCGCGCCACAGATGGAGGTTCAGCTGACCGGCGTCGATCTGTCGCCGATGCGTGCGGGCGAAGCGGCGCAGGTTGTTCTCGTACAGATAGGGCAGCAGTCCGATCGTGGTGAACGGCTGCTCGGGCGGAATGAAAAAGTCGCTGGCGGTCTTGTCGCCGACCATGATGTCGATGCGGCAACCGCGTCGCAGCAGTTGGCCCAGCACCAGCCGCACCGGTCGCGGCAGGTTGAAATAGGGAGTCAGCAGGATCACGCGCTCGCGCGTGTCGCGCAACAGCGCAAGCAGCACCGCGTCCAGGGTATTGCCGGTACGGCCGAAGCCGAGCAGCGGTGTCACGGCCACCTCGCCGGGTGCCGGCGTTTCGGAGGGCACGCCGTAGTGCGCCTGCTGCAGTTGCTGGCGCAGTCGGCGGATCTCCGGCTGCAGGCTCCGCGTGCTTGGCACGCGCGTCACGTTCAACCGCCGCACCGCGGCACTGCTGGCGATGTGCCGGTGGATGAAGTCGACCATCGACTCGGCCAGCGCCGCATGTCGCAGCAGGTGATAGCGATCGAGCCGATAGCGTCCGTGCCGTGCGAGATAGACATCGTTGAGGCTGGCGCCGCTGTACAGCAACGTATCGTCGATCACGAAGCCTTTCAGGTGCAGCACGCCGAACAGTTCGCGGCTCTGCACCGGCACGCCGTAGATCGCGACGCCGTCACCAAGCCGCCTGGCGCAGGCCCGGTACATGCCGGCATTGCCCTCGCTCTTGTCCTTGCCGATCAAGCCGCGCTGGGCCCGATGCCAGTCGACAAACACTGAAATCTGCAGTTCCGGCCGAGCTGACTTGGCCGCGTACAAGGCCTCCAGCACTTCACGGCCGGCATCATCATCCTGCAGGTACAAGGTGACAATCACGATCCTGCGGATGGCCTGGCCGATCAATTGCAACAACGTCTGTCGAAACGCGGCGGGGTCGGACAGGCAAGTGATCGCGTCCGCCGGGACGGCAAACGCCGGCAGCGCGTCCGGCACACCGTGTGCGCGCCGCGGGAACGGCAGCAAGCGCCGGGCCAGTCGAACCGGGGTGGTGATCAGGGATCTGGGTTCGGTCATGACGTCCATCATCGCAAACGAGGCTGCCCTCGCCTAGGAGCATGGGCGGCAGAAACGTTCGCGGCGAAGCGCTTACCAACAGCCAAGCTGGTCAAAGCGCTGCCTGCGAGGACAGTTTTTCGACGATTCGCCGGCCCATAGTGGTTCTATGGGCGAGGAAGCCACGGATAGTGGACCGCGCAGACGGATTCGCAGGCCGGCCAATCAAAGTCCGACAGCCTCCCAGGAGGTTGTCCTCGTCACGATGCGCCGCGAGCTGCAATGCTGCCCGGGGTGGCGGCTCAGGGCGGCGGCAACGACACTTTGCAGACAAGTTGGGCGGTACGATCCGCGCGTGTGCGTGACCGCCACGATGACAGGATCGTTTCCCATGAGCGTCAGCACTCCGGCCGAGCGCGAAGAACTGAACCAGTTGCTGCACCAGACCGCCCGCGAGGACCAGAAGGCCTTCGCCGAGCTGTACAAGCGCACCTCGTCCAAGCTGTTCGGCGTGTGCCTGCGCATGCTGCGTGATCGCAGCGAGGCGGAGGAGGTGCTGCAGGAGACCTACACCACCGTGTGGCGGCGCGCCGCCAGCTTCGACGCGGCCAGGGCCAGCGCGATCACCTGGCTGGTCACCCTTTCGCGCAACAAGGCGATCGACCGCCTGCGCCAGCACCGTGAGGAGCAGCTGGACGATCCGTTCAAGCTCGACGCGCTGGTCGATGACCAGCCCAGTCCGGCGGCCGGCGCCGAAACCAGCCAGGAATACCAGCGGCTGGAACGTTGCCTCGACGAACTGGAGCCGCAACAACAGAGTTCGGTGCGTGAAGCCTTTTTCACGGGAGCTACGTATAACGAGTTGGCGACACGCTGTGAGGTGCCGCTGGGAACCATGAAAAGCTGGATCCGCCGCAGCCTGATGCAACTTCGCACGTGCCTCGACTCATGAACACGCCCGCCGACGACGGCCACCACAACCTGCGCTATGCCGAATACGTGCTGGGCGTGCTCGATGCCGACGCGCGCGCCGAAGTGGCGCACGAAATGCGCAGCAGCGGCGAAGCCGCGACGGCGGTGGCCTTATGGCAGCGCCGTCTGCAGCCACTGACCGAGGAAATCGCGGAGGTGGCGCCCGCACCCTACGTGTGGGCCCGCATCCACGAGGCGCTGCAACTGGATGTACCGTCTCGGGCGAAGCCGCGCCAGCGGCTGTGGGACAACCTGGCGCTGTGGCACTGGCTGGGCCTCGGCGCGAGCGCGGTGGCCGTCGCACTGCTGGTGGTGGTGACTCTGCCGCGACTGGCTCCCACCCCATCCCCGACGACAGCCGCTGTCGCCTACATGGCCTCGACGATCAAGCAGGACAACGGCACGACCGGCTGGACCGCCACGATGGATCTGCAGCACGCCCGCATGGTGGTGGTGCCGGCCGCGCCCGCGGCGCTGGCACAAGGTCGCGCACCGGAGCTGTGGCTGATCCCGGCCGGCCAGAAGCCGATCTCGGTGGGCATGATCTCGCGCGATCAGCCCACCACGCTGGCGCTAGCTCCGGCCCTGCTGGCGCAACTCGGCCCGACCGCGGCTCTCGCCGTCTCGGTCGAACCGCCGGGCGGCTCGCCCACCGGCCAGCCGACCGGACCGGTCATCGCCAAGGGCGCCATCGGTGCGGCACCGGATGCACACGGCAACAAGGTGGCGTTCGTCGATGACTCGCATGCAGAGCGGACCCGGGCCTGACCGCTGGCCGGTGACCACGCCACCTTGCCCAGCTATTCCCTCGGCGCGCTGCTGACCGCGCTGGCGGCGGTCGCTTCCGCGCACCTGGAGCGTCGTGTCACACGTCGCGGGCAGATGTCCGAGGCCGACCGGATCGACGGCGCTGATGCTGCAACCGCCGTTCGGATTTTTAGCGCGGTTTTGACGTCTGGACGGAACCCATGCCGATGAACACGGCGCTGGTCCTGTTCCGGCGTGACCTGCGCCTGGTCGACAATCCCGCTTGGAGCGCCGCCTGTGCCGGACACGCCCAGGTGCTGCCGGTTTTCATCCACGCCGATGGCGACGACGCATGGCCGGCCGGCGCGGCCAGCCGCTGGTGGCTGCATCATTCGCTGGCCGCGCTGGACCACGACCTGCACGATGCCGGCGCCGGCTTGCATCTGCGTCGCGGTGAGCCGTTGGGCACGCTGCGCGAACTGATCGTGCAAAGCGACGCCAGCGCGGTGTACTGGAACCGCTTGTACGAACCGGCCACGATCAAGCGCGACACGCACATCAAGAGTGCCCTGCAGAGCGATGGCATCGCCGTGCACAGCCACAACGCCGCGCTGTGGTGCGAGCCGTGGCAGATCGCCACCCGGCAAGGCCAGCCGTACAAGGTATTTACGCCGTACTGGCGCAATCTGCGCCCGCATTTGCAGCCGGTCGAACCGTTGCCCGCGCCGCGCGTGCCGGGCTGGCAGGTACTTCCCGGCGGCCTTCCGCTCGCGGCACTGGAACTGCTCCCGCGCATCGACTGGGCTAGCGGCCTGAACGAGAGCTGGCAACCGGGCGAAGCCGGTGCGCACGAACTGCTGGAGGTCTTCGGCGACGACGCCATCGGCGACTACGCGCATGCGCGCGACCTGCCCGCGCGTCACGGCACCTCGCGGCTGTCGCCACACCTGCACTTCGGCGAGATTTCGCCACGGCAGATCCACTTCGAACTCGATCGCCGCGCCCACGCCTTCGACGCCAAACGTCGCCCCGACATCGAGCCGTACCTGCGCGAGCTGGGCTGGCGCGAATTCGCCCACTACCTGCTCTACCACTTCCCGCACACACCGACCGACAACTTCAATACGCGCTTCAATCATTTCCGATGGGCAGCCGAAAACCAGTCATGGACCGAGCGCTGGCAACAGGGCCGCACCGGTATCCCGCTGGTAGACGCCGGGATGCGCGAGCTGTGGCATACCGGCTGGATGCATAACCGCGTGCGCATGATCGTGGGCAGCTTCCTCACCAAGAACCTGCGCCAGCACTGGCAGCACGGCGCGCGCTGGTTCTGGGACACCCTGGTCGATGCCGACCTGGCCAACAACACGCTGGGCTGGCAATGGGTGGCCGGCTGCGGCGCCGATGCCGCGCCGTATTTCCGCGTGTTCAACCCGCTGACCCAGGCAAAAAACTTCGATCCAGCCGGTGACTACCTGCGCCGCTGGCTGCCCGAACTCAAGGATGCGTCGCTGGCGCTGCTGCACGAACCGTGGAAAGACGCCGGCCTGCTCCGGCGCAGCGGCTATCCCGCGCCCATGGTCGACCTGGGCCAGTCGCGTCAGCAGGCGCTGGACGCGTACAGCGAAATCCGGCAGCCATGAGCTGGAAGAATACCCTGTTGCGGTTGGATGTGTACGGAGTGCCGGCGTGTCTCGCCGGCATGCTCTGGCGCGCGGCTCCCAGTGGCGGATGGTGGACCGCACCGGGATGCGCAGAGACCGGCCAAGCAAAAGTCCGACAGCCTGCTGGACCGGACAGGAATACCGATAACGTTCGTAAGCCCGCATGCGGCGGGTGGATTGGCACCGGAGAGCAGATATGCCGAATGAACTGACATGGCTAGCCTGGGCGATTGTGCTGGGTCTTGTGTATGTGCTGGTGGCCGCCGCGCTGGGCACCTGGCAACGCGGCCTGAAATGGAACGTGGGCAATCGCGACGGCGAACCCAAGCCGTTGACGGGATGGGCCGCACGGGCGCAGCGCGCAAACCGCAATTTTCTGGAAACCTTCGCGTTGTTTGCCGCCGCCGTGCTGGCGGTGGTTCTGGCACACAAGTCCGGTGCGTCCTCGGCGCTGGGCGCGCAGATCTACTTCTGGGCGCGCGTGGTCTACCTGCCGGTCTACGTGGTGGGCATTCCCTACCTGCGCACGCTGGTCTGGGCGGCGTCGTTGTGGGGCATATTGCAACTGCTTGAAGCGCTGCTCTGAGACAAGTGACCAGTAGCGACGCATCGCATCGATCGGTCCGCTGGGTCGCGTTCATACAAACCCATGTCAGGGTGATGGAGCGGACCCGACCCGGTGGGCAGCATGCGCGTGGATGAACACCAGCGTGTCGTGCAAGGCCGATGAGCTGCGCCGCAGCGGGTATGAAAACGACAGCAGCAGGCGTATGTGGCCAATGCCCGGATACATGCGCACCTCGACGGGCTCGTGCTGCGCACGCATCCGCTGCGCCAGCGAAAGCGTGTTTTTCGGTTGCACGTAATGGTCGTCCGTGCCCTGCAGGAGCAGCATCGGCGGCTCGTCGCCATCGACGAAGTTGACTGGCTGCGAAGATGCCTGCGCCGACGGTGTCGTGCCGAACATGCCGATGAAGGCTGGATCGGTCAATGGCAGGAAATCGTAAGGGCCAGCCAGACCGATGAACCCGGCCAGCTCGCGCGCTTGCAGACCGACCTCACCCAGCCAGCGCCCGTCGGTGGCCATCAACGCGGCGATATGCGCACCGGCCGAATGCCCCATCAGGAACATCACGTCGCGGTCGCCGCCGTAGTCTGCAGCGTGCGCATGCATCCAGGCCACGGCGTGTGCCGCGTCGGCCATGAAGCCATCCATGCGCACCTGCGGATATTTGCGGTAATCGGGAATCGCCACGACCAAGCCTTGGCGCGCCAGCGTTTTGCCCATCCACCGATACCATTGCCGCTTGCCGTCTTGCCAGCTGCCACCATAGAAAAACACCACGATCGGCAGATCGTGCGCGCCGGCCGGAGCATAAACTTCCATCGCCAAGTGATGCGCCCGTTCGAATATCACGTTCGTGCGCACATCGAGTTTGGCATCGCCGGAGGTGGCATTCAGCGTGCGGAACAAGCCGGCCTGGCAACCATCCAGCAGCAAAATCAGCATCGCGGCAAGCGCGGCGCGAATCGGAACACGTAGGGCGCGGGGAAGTGAAGGGATCCGCATGTGTCTCTTGTGCAAGGGGAATTGCAAGGTTATACGGAAGCAATCCATTTCTGGATGCACGATCGCATGCGCTGGGCTTGAATCCCAACCAGGCTGGGCTTCGCGCCCCTTAGGGAACCGGCTACGGCGCGCCCTGCCCCACAACAGTGGGTGGTACACCTTCTTCGAGCGTTCAGCCCAATAACTGCGGGTTCAAATGCCACACGGCGAAGTTCAGCGCCGAGGCAAAGCTGACCCAACCCAGGTACGGCAGCAGCAGCACTCCGGCCAGCGGCCGCACGCGCCAGAAGCCGAGGAGGGTTGCCGCGATCAGCAACCACAGCAGCACGATATCGACGAACGCCAATGCACCGTGGTGCCAGGCGAAGAACAACCAGCTCCACAGCGCATTGACCGCCAGCTGGATCACGAACAGCGTGAGCACGCCGCGTCGCGAACGCCAACCCCCTTCGCGCCAAGCCAGCCACGCGGCGATGCCCATCAGTGCGTACAACACCGACCACACCGGCCCGAACAGCGAGGACGGCGGCGCCCAGGACGGTTGCGCCAGGTGCTCATAGAACGCAGCCGCCTGCGCCGACGCCACGGCGCCAATCGCCGCGGCGGCAAAGCAGAGCAGCAGCCAGCCGCCCAGTCCGGCGATCTGTTTCATGCGTGACATGCCTGTCTCCCGATATGTGTGGTCTGTTACGAACGTCGTGGGCTGTTGGATTCCATTTCTTCGCACAACCCACCGTGATGCGACGTGAAGGAACCGCTTTGCACCCGCATGCATCCGCAGCGCAATTCTCTCCGTATGTGTCATTGAACCCACGGCCCGAGATGTTTTCATGATCGCCCCTCAATCGATATTGCCTGCGCCATCTGCGCCAGTGCAGACACCGCCCCATGGTGTGACCGCTCGCGCCGATTCGATGCGTTCCTGGTTGATGCGCTCCATGCGGCGCTGGTTCGATACCCGTGCCGCGATGGAGATCGACGAGAGCCGTGAGGATCGGATCGACTGGCTGCGTGCGGCACCCTTTGTCGCCATGCACCTGGCCTGCCTCGGTGTGATCTGGGTCGGCGTGTCGCCGGTGGCGCTGGCCGTGGCGGCGGCGTTGTATGTGTTGCGGATGTTTGCGCTGACTGGGTTCTATCACCGCTATTTCTCGCATCGCACCTTTCAAACCTCGCGCGCGGTGCAGTTCGTGTTCGCCACCATCGGCGCGTCCTGCGTGCAACGTGGTCCGCTGTGGTGGGCCGCGCATCACCGCCATCACCATCGGGTGACCGACACGCCAGCCGACCCGCATTCGCCGGGTATCCATGGCTTTCTGTGGAGCCACATGGGTTGGTTCCTGACTCCGCGCAACTTCCGCACTGACCTGACGCGGGTGCCGGATCTGGCGAAATATCCGGAGCTGCGCTGGCTGGATCGCTTCGACATCGCAGTCCCGGTGCTGCTGGCTGTCGCGCTGTACGGACTGGGCGTGCTGCTGCAGCAGGTAGTACCACAGCTGGGCACCAGTGGCGGGCAGATGCTGATCTGGGGCTTTTTCGTTTCCACCATCGTGCTGTTCCACGCCACGGTGACGATCAACTCGCTGGCGCATCGCTATGGCAGTCGCCGCTACGCCACCAGGGACAACAGCCGCAACAACGTGTGGCTGGCCCTGCTCACGTTCGGCGAGGGCTGGCACAACAACCATCACTTCTTCCCCGGCTCCAGTCGTCAGGGTTTCCGCTGGTGGGAAGTGGATGTGACCTGGTACGGGCTGAAGCTGATGTCGATGCTGGGCCTGGTGCGCGGGCTGAAACCGGTGCCGGCGTGGGTGCTGGCCAAGGCGAGGAACTGAGCCATGCGTATCGCCGTGGTCGGATCGGGCATCGCGGGGCTGGCGTCGGCATGGCTGCTGTCGCGCCAGCACGAGGTGACCCTGTTCGAGGCAAACAGTTATTTCGGTGGGCACACCCATACGCATGACGTGGAACAGGCTGGCCAGCGCTATCGCATCGATAGCGGCTTCATCGTGCACAATCCGGCGCATTACCCGCTGCTGACGGCGATGTTCGCGCAGTTGGGCGTGGCGTCGCAGCCGACCACGATGAGCTTCTCGGTGCACAGCGAGGCCAGCGGGCTGGAGTACAACGCGGCCACGCTGGACACATTGTTTTGCCAGCGCCGCAATCTGCTGTCGACACGTTTCCTCGGCATGGTGCGCGACCTCAGCCGGTTCTATCGCGAGGCGCCGGCGCTGCTGCTGCAGCACGACAACATGACCAGTCTGGGCGATTACCTTGTCCAGCACGGTTACGGCGTCGCGTTCCGCGACGAGCACCTGATCCCGATGGCTTCGGCGCTGTGGTCGTCGCCGGCCACGCAGATCCTGCAGTTTCCGGCGCGCTACCTGGTGCAGTTCATGGCCAACCACCAGATGCTGCAGCTCAGCGATCGTCCGCAGTGGCGCGTGGTGCGCGGCGGCTCGTCGACCTATGTGGCGGCGCTGCGCGCGCGCTGGTCGGTACGCGAACGGCTGAACTGCCCGGTGTATTCGATCCTGCGTCATGGCAACGAAGTGGAAGTGGACAATGCCGCCGGCGTCGAACACTTCGACCAGATCGTGCTGGCCTGCCACAGCGACCAGGCGCTGAACCTGCTGGTCGACGCCAATGAGCGCGAGCAGTCCATCCTCGGCGCGATGCCCTACCAGACCAACGACACCGTGCTGCACACCGACGCCAGCCTGCTGCCGCGCCGGCGCAAGGCGTGGGCGGCATGGAACGCGTGGCTGCCGCGTGATCCCGCCGCTGCCTGCACGGTCAGCTACTGCATGAACCTGCTGCAAGGCATCGAGTCGCTCGAACCGTTCGTGGTGACGTTGAACCGCAGCAAGGCGATCGACCCGGCGAAGGTGCTGGCACGCATGCGCTATCACCACCCGGTCTACACCCAGGCGTCGGTGCAGGCGCAGACGCGCAAGGCCGAGATCCAGGGCGTTCGTCGCACCTGGTTTGCTGGCGCCTACTGGGGCTGGGGCTTTCACGAGGACGGCATGCGCAGCGCGGTGGAAGTCGCCGCGGCACTGGGCGTGTACTGGCCGCTGCGCGCGGAGTTCGTGCCAGCAGCGGAACCTGGCGAAGAGGAGTTGGCAGCGTGACCGCGAAGCCTGCCAGCACGAAGTTGCAATTGGCCAGCGCGGTATATGAGGGCGTAGTGCGCCATCGCCGGCATGCGCCCCATCCGCACGCATTTGAGTACCGCATGGCCCAGCTGTACCTGGATCTGGACGAGGTGGAGCAGGTGTTTGCCAGGCGCTGGCTGTGGTCAGGCACGCACCCCAACCTGGCCGAGTTCCGGCGCAGCGATTACCTGGGGCCGCCCGACGTGCCGCTGGCCGAGGCGGTACGCCGGCGCGTCGCGCAGGCGACCGGTTGGCGACCGTGCGGACCGATCCGGCTGCTCACCCACCTGCGCTATGCGGGCATGGTGTTCAACCCGGTCAGCTTCTACTACTGCTTTGCCGAGGACGGCGAGACCCTGCAGGCAGTGCTGGGCGAAATCACCAATACACCGTGGAAGGAACGCCACGCGTACGTGATGCCGATCGAGAGTGCGCAAATCCACGGCCGCGCCCTGCACTGGACGTTTGCCAAGAGCTTCCACGTGTCGCCGTTCATGCCGATGGATTGCGAGTACGACTGGCGCTTCACCGTGCCCGGCGACGACCTGCTGGTGCACATGAATGTGATGCGTGAAGGCCAGCGCGCGTTCGACGCCACGCTGAACCTGCAGCGCCGGCCACTGACCGGTGGCTCGTTGGCTCGCGTGCTGTGGCGTTATCCGTTGATGACCGCACAAGTGGTCGGCGCAATCCATTGGCAGGCGCTGCGCCTGTGGCTGAAGCGCACCCCGGTGCACGGCCACCCGGCCTTGCATTCGCGCGACTCCGACTGAATCAGTTCACCCGAGGTTTGCCATGAACCACATTGTCCACACCGCCTGTTGCGAGACCGCCATCTTTGGCGCGTTCGATCGCTTTGTGCGCCAGCAATTAATCGGCAGGATGAGCGGGCTGCGGCATGGCCGACTGACACTTGAGGATGCCTGCGGCAGCGTCGAGCTCGGACTGCCGCCCACGGCACACACCAATTTGCATGTTCATCTGCAGGTGGTCGACCCCGGCTTCTACCGCGCGGTGGCACGCAATGGCAGCGTAGGTGCGGGCGAGTCATACATGGTTGGTCAGTGGCACTGCGACAATCTGGTCGGACTGATCCAACTGCTGGTACGCAACCGCGGCCTGCTCGACGGCATGGAAAGCGGCATCGCCCGCCTCGGCGGCATGGCCATGCGCGGCTGGCACGCACTGCGTCGCAATACGCGCGGCGGCAGCCGTCGCAATGTCGCCGCACACTACGATCTGGGCAACGATTTCTTCAATCTGTTCCTGTCGCCGGACCTGATGTATTCCTCGGCGATCTGGACCGACCCCACCGACACGCTGGAAGCCGCTTCGGAACGAAAGCTCGAGCGGATCTGCCGCAAGCTGGATCTGAAACCCACTGATCGGGTGGTGGAGATCGGGACCGGATGGGGCGGCTTCGCTCTCTATGCGGCGCAGCACTACGGTTGTCATGTCACCACCACCACCATTTCGCGCGAGCAGCATGCGCTGGCCAGCGAGCGTGTCGCTGCGGCCGGCATGGACGGCCATGTCGATCTGTTGCTGGAGGACTACCGCGACCTCGACGGCCAGTACGACAAGCTGGTCTCGATCGAAATGGTCGAGGCGATCGGCGCGCCGTATCTGGACACGTATTTCGAGAAACTCGGCAGCCTGCTGAAGCCCGACGGCCTCGCTCTGGTGCAGGCGATCACGATCGAGGATCAGCGCTACGAGCAGGCCTTGAAGTCGGTTGATTTCATCAAGCGCCACGTGTTTCCCGGTAGTTTTATTCCCTCGATCAGCGCGCTGCTGGCGGCGAAGACCCGCGCCAGCGATCTGGGACTGATCCAGCTGGAGGACTTTGGCAGTTCGTACGCGCTGACCCTGAAAGCCTGGCGCGAACGCTTCATGTCGAACCTGGCGCAGGTGCGCGCGCAAGGTTTCGACGAGCGCTTCATCCGCCTGTGGGAGTTCTACCTGGCATATTGCGAAGGCGGCTTCCGCGAGCGCTCGATCGGCGTGGCGCATTTGCTGCTGGCCAAACCCGGCTATCGCAATCTCGCGCCATTGCCCGAGCTCGCCGCCCCGGTGGGGCTACCGGCGTGAATTTCTGGCTCAGCCTGGTCGGCTATCAGCTGGTGTGGTTCGCCGCCGTGATCGGCGCCAGCCACGACCTGGCGTGGCCGGGCGTGCTCGGCATGCTGGCGTACGCCGCCGCGCAATTGCTGGCCGCGCGCAACTATCGGGTCGACCTGAGCCTGATGGCGACCGCGCTGGTGTTCGGCTTGCTGCTCGACGGCAGCCTGATTCGCACCGGCATCGCCAGTTATGCCGCGGCTTGGTCGAACCACGCCATGGCGCCAGCCTGGATCCTGGCGCTGTGGATGACGTTTGCGCTGACCTTCACCCAGTCGCTGCGCTATCTGCAAACGCGACTGTGGCTGGCTGCGCTGCTCGGACTCGTCGGTGGTCCGCTGGCCTATCTCGGCGCGGCGCGCGGCTGGCACGTCGTGGTGTTTGCGGACCCTGCCTGGCGCAGCCTGCTGGTACTGGCTATGGGTTGGGCGCTGGCAACGCCCGCGTTGGCCTGGCTGGCACGACGCGGCATGGCGTCGTCGGGCGCAGAAACTTCCAGATCAACCCGGCGAGGACCCGCCGCATGAATCCGTGGTGGCATCTCCTTTGGGTATGGCTGCTGGCGGCAGTGATGATGACGCTGGGTTGGCGGTGGCAGCGCAGGCGCAGCAATGCCGGCATCGTCGACGTGTTGTGGGCCGCAGGCGTGGGCGGCAGCGCGGTGCTGCTGGCGGTGATCGGCAGCGGTGCCGCCCCGACCCGGGTGGCGTTGGCGGTGCTCGGCAGCGCGTGGGGCCTTCGCCTGGCTACCCACCTGTGGACGCGCGTGCACGGCAAGCCGGAAGACGGCCGCTACCAGCACCTGCGCGCGCACTGGCACGGCGACCAGCGGAAGTTGTTCGCCTTCTTCCAGTTCCAGGCCGCGCTGATCGTGCTGTTCGCGTTGCCGTTCTTCGCGGTGTCGCGCAATCCGGAAGCCTCGGGCGTGTGGTTGCCGGCCGCGGCCACCATCTGGCTGCTCAGCGTGATCGGCGAATCGACCGCCGATGCGCAGCTGGCGCGCTTCCGCACCGATCCGGCCAACCAGGGCCATACCTGCCGCGATGGCCTGTGGCGCTATTCGCGTCACCCCAACTACTTCTTCGAATGGCTGCACTGGTTTGCCTACGTCTGCCTCGCCGTCGGTTCGCCAATCGGCTGGCTGGGCTGGTCCGGCCCGATCGTGATGTATGTGTTCCTGCGCTGGATCAGCGGCATCCCGTTCACCGAGGCCCACGCCTTGCGCAGCCGCGGCGACGACTACCGCGAATACCAGCGCACCACCTCGATGCTGATCCCCTGGTTTCCGAAAAGGAGCGAGAAATGAATACTGTCGCGCTTGCCACCACTGAACTGCCGACCGATCGACCCGCATCCGGGTTGCTCGGGATGGCCGAGCGTGGCCACATTCCGGACGTGCTGTTGCGTCAGGGCATTCGCCGGCTGTGCGCGCAGCGTCTGCGCGCCGGGCAGATCGGTGGCCTCGAGGCACAGGCCACGCGCTTCGCCGAGTGCATCGACATGCTGCGGCACAGCCCGGTGGCGATCCACACCGACGCGGCCAATGCCCAGCATTACGAGCTGCCGCCAGCATTCTTCGAACTGTGTCTGGGCCAGCGGCTGAAGTATTCCAGCTGCTATTACCCGCACGGCGACGAATCGCTGGAGCAGGCGGAGGAGGCCATGCTCAGGCTTTACGGCGAGCGTGCCGAACTGGCCGACGGCCAGCGGATCCTGGAACTGGGCTGCGGCTGGGGCTCGCTGACCCTGTGGATGGCCGCACGCTACCCGCATGCGCGGATCACGGCGGTCTCCAACTCGAACCAGCAGCGCGAGCACATCCAGGCGCAGTGTCGTCAGTACGGCCTGTTCAACGTGAAGGTGATCACCTGCGATGTGAACTCGCTGGAGCTGGACCCGGATCAGTTCGATCGCTGCGTGTCGATCGAGATGTTCGAACACATGCGCAACTACGACACCTTGCTGCGACGGATCGGCGGCTGGCTGCGCCCCGGCGGCAAGTTGTTCGTGCATATCTTCGCGCACAAGACCCTGATGTATCCGTTCGAGACCGACGGCGACGACAACTGGATGGGCCGCCACTTCTTCACCGGCGGGCTGATGCCGGCATCGGATACCTTGCTGTGGTTCCAGTCGACGCTGAACATCGAGCAGCGCTGGCACGTCGACGGCACCCACTACCAGCGCACCGCAAATCAGTGGCTGGCGAAGCAGGACGCGCGCCGCGAGCAGGTGATGGAGGTGCTGACCCAGGCCTACGGACACCAGGCAGCGCCGCTCTGGTTCCAGCGCTGGCGCATGTTCTGGATGTCCTGTGCCGAGTTGTTCGGCTATGCCGATGGCCAGGAATGGCTGGTGGCGCATTACCGCTTCGTGCGGCCCTGACCGTCGCCACGAGACTACCTCCGACTCCCATGGAAACGCCAATGAACTTGTCCAAATTCCTGCTGCTGGCCTGCGCCGTCATGCTGTTTCCGGGCCTGGCCACGGCCAGCGACCTGCCGCCGATCAAGCCGGTGGCCAGCGTCGATCTGCCGCGCTTCATGGGCGACTGGTACGTGATCGCCACCATTCCCACGCGTTTCGAAAAGAACGCCTACAACGCGGTGGAGACCTACAAGCTGCAGCCCGACGGCAATGTCGCCACCTCGTTCCATTTTCGCGATGGCTCATTCGACCAGCCCGTGAAAAGCATCCACTCCACCGGCTTCGTGAAGAAGAACATCGGCAACGCGGTGTGGGGCGTGCAGGTGTTCTGGCCGATCAAGGCGCAGTACATCGTGGCGTGGCTGAAGAGCGACTACAGCCAGGTGATCATCGCGCGCGACAAGCGCGACTACACTTGGGTGATGGCGCGCACGCCGACGGTGTCGCAGACGGACTACGACGCGCTGATGGCGAAGGGGAAGGCGCTGGGCTATCCCATGG
>Ga0208357_1001211_pt1 | contig 19163 bp, 20 predicted proteins | sample NGESurdeep092012_6_FD_184487 | JGI IMG/M metagenome (GOLD analysis project Ga0208357, IMG submission 184487) | Arctic peat soil microbial communities from Barrow, Alaska - NGEE Surface sample F52-2 deep-092012 (SPAdes) | ecosystem: Environmental > Terrestrial > Soil > Wetlands > Peat ... | reverse complement strand
GACGCGCTTGTGGAGCTCTTCTTCCATGCGCAACAACTTCGTTGTCTCTTCTTCGGTGAGTCGGTACACGGGAATGCCCGTCCACACGGCCAACACTTCAGCAATCGTCTCTTCGTCCACGAGGTCGAAGGTCTCGCCGCCAGAAGCCTGCACGCTCGCGTCAAGCAAATCCTTTTGAGCAATGAGCTCGCGCTCTTGCTCTTCGAGAGCCTTAGCTTGTTCAATCGCACCGCTGTCCATCGCCGTCTCTTTGTCGGCACGCAGACGCGCAATGTCCGCGTCGAACTTCTTCTGTGCAGGTGGTGTGTCCATGCGACGGATGCGCAATCGACTACCGGCCTCATCAATCAAGTCGATTGCCTTGTCGGGCAAGAAGCGATCCGCAATGTAACGATCGGACATGTTCGCCGCGGCAATTAGTGCCTGGTCGGTGATCTTGACGGCGTGAAACTCTTCGTAGACCTCGCGAAGTCCCTTCAAGATTTCAATCGTCATCGCAACTGAGGGCTGCTCCACCTTGACGGGCTGGAAGCGGCGCTCGAGGGCGGCGTCCTTCTCGATGTGCTTGCGGTACTCGTCGATGGTTGTCGCACCAACGGTCTGAAGTTCTCCACGAGCCAACATTGGCTTCAAGATCGAAGCCGCGTCGATGGCGCCTTCAGCGGCACCAGCACCCACGAGGGTGTGTATCTCGTCAATGAAAAGAATGATGTCGCCGCGCGTGCGAATCTCTTTCAAGACCTTCTTCAAGCGCTCTTCGAAGTCACCGCGGTAGCGAGAACCAGCGACCAATGCACCGAGGTCCAGTGTGTAGAGCTGCTTATCAGCCAACGTGACCGGAACTTGGTTGGCGACAATGCGCTGCGCCAATCCCTCGACGATGGCGGTCTTTCCGACGCCGGGCTCGCCAATTAACACCGGGTTGTTCTTGGTACGGCGCGAGAGCACTTGCATCACGCGCTCGACTTCCTTTTCGCGCCCAACGAGCGGGTCGAGCTTGCCCTCACGAGCAAACTGCGTGAGGTTACGCCCGAACTGGTCGAGTACGGCCGATCCCCCGGCTGCCTCTGCGTCGTTCTTAGAAGAGCCCGAGGCGCTTGAAGCACCCGACTCTTTTCCGGCCTGGCCGGACATCATCTGAATGACCTGGGTGCGAACGCGGGCCATGTCGGCGCCGAGGTCGTTCAGTACTTGGGCTGCTACACCTTCGCCTTCGCGAACGAGACCGAGCAGCATGTGCTCAGTGCCGATGTAGGAGTGGCCAAGTTGGAGCGCCTCGCGCAAGGAGAGCTCGAGGACCTTCTTGGCGCGGGGCGTGAAGGGAGGTGATCCGGGCGAAGGGTTGGTGTTGGCCCCAATGGCCTCTTCAACCTTTTCTCGCACAACGTCAAACGTGACCCCCAAGGCGTCCAACGCCTTGGCCGCGACGCCTTCACCCTCACGAATCAGACCCAGCAGAATGTGCTCGGTGCCAATAAATGCGTGGTTTAGGTCGCGTGCCTCTTCCTGAGCGAGTACGAGGACTCGGCGGGCACGATCTGTAAATCGTTCAAACAATGGTCGTCCTTTGTTTCTTTATATAAGGAAGTGTAATGGTGCTTCAGCACCGTTAGACGGTCAACAAGGTCCCAACAAGCGAGGTCATCTGGCCCACTGACAACGCTCATCTATGGTGTTGGGGTGAATCCGCACGAACAGCTTGGCCTTGCGTCAGTTGAAGCAGATCTAGTCCGTCTCGAGTCGCTGCTCGCCGAATCGGTCATATTTGGCGACCCGTACCTCGATTCGGTCACCACTCATCTGATTTACGCCGGAGGCAAGCGCCTACGCCCCATTCTCGCGGTCGCCTCCGCGACCAGCGGTGAGCGGCCGGCGTCGCACAACGACCTACTTGGCGGTGTGGCCTTAGAACTGTTGCACCTCGCCTCGCTTTACCACGACGACGTCATGGATGAAGCTGAGATTCGTCGCAACGTCGACAGCGTGAACGCGCGCTACGGCAATCTCATTGCCATCGTCGGTGGTGACTATCTGATGGCCCGTTCCGCGGGCATTGCCGCTGAGTTAGGCGCCGAGTTCGCGGGCCTCATGGCGCACACACTTGCCTGGTTGACGCGCGGACAAGTTAGTGAAGTTCGAACTGCCTACTCAACTGAGCGCAGCAAGAAGGACTACTTTGACGCGATTGAGGGTAAGACCGCCTCGCTCATGTCGACGAGCTGTCGCTACGGCGCCATGACCGCACAACTCCCGAATGACGTCACCGAGGGATTAGCCGAGTTCGGACGCTGCTTTGGCATGATCTACCAACTTCGCGACGACATCTTGGACCTAACGGCCACCGAGAACCAACTCGGAAAGCCCGCCGGCCAGGACTTGGCTGAAGGAATCTACAATCTCCCAACGCTGTACGCACTTGCCGATGCGCGAGTGGGCGACGAGCTTAGTGATCTACTGGGCAAATCTCTCGACAACGACGACCGCGAACGCGCGCGCAAACTCGTCGTCGCCTCTGACGGCGTTGACAAGACCGTGCAAACTGCGCAAGGTTACTTAGTCCAGGCCCACGAGGCCATTGCAATCGTGCCGAGCGCTGAACTGCGCAGTGGCTTCGGTGCGCTCATCGAGTCGCTGCTCGAGGACCTGCCCGGCTATTAATCGCGCAGCGGCTTCAACGTAGGAAAAGCGATCACCTCACGAATGTTCGCCTCGTCGGCGATCAACATCGCGAGTCGGTCCACGCCCATCCCCCAGCCCGCGGTCGGCGGCAGTCCCCACTCGAGTGATTTGACGTAGTCCTCGTCAATCGCCATGGTCTCGTCCTCGCCAGCGGCCGCGAGGAGGGCCTGCTCTTCGAAGCGTGCGCGTTGCTCTACAGGGTCGTTGAGCTCACTGAAGCCATTCGAGAGTTCACGACCTGCGGCGTAGGACTCAAAGCGTTCCGTGAGTTCGGGGTCACGACGGTGACGTCGCGCGAGCGGCGAGACCTCGACGGGGTACTCAGTAACGAACACCGCGTCGTAGAGCGACGCCTCACAGAGGTGCTCGAACAACTCGGCGAGACAACGTCCCGACCCCCATGACGCGTGCACGCTCACTCCCAGTCGTTCGAGGTGGCCCGCGAGCACCGCGCGCGGCGTGTGCACCGAGACCTCCTCGCCAAGTCCCTCGCTCGCGAGTTCGGCCATAGGGCGCCGCGGCCAGGGTGTAGTGAGCGAAAGTTGACGACCTTGGTACTCGATCTCGGTGGTGCCAAGCACGTCGAGCGCGACGCCCGCGACGAGTTCTTCGGTAAAGGACATCATGTCCTCGAAGTCCCAGTAAGCGGCGTAGAGTTCGAGCATCGTGAACTCGGGGTTGTGGCGTGGACTTACGCCCTCGTTACGAAAGACGCGCGCCATCTCAAAGACGCGCTCGAACCCGCCTACCACGAGTCGCTTCAGCCACAGTTCAGGCGCCACGCGTAGGAAGAAGTCGCTGTCGAGGGCGTTATGGTGTGTCACGAAAGGTCGCGCGGACGAGCCGGTCGGGATCGGGTTCAGGATCGGGGTTTCGACCTCCATGAACCCCGCCGCCCAGCAGCGCTCGCGCAATGAGCGCAGCACGTCGCTACGACGTTGGAGCGATCGGCGCGTCGTCTCGTTCGCCCACAGGTCCGCCTCGCGATGACGATAGCGAAGGTCAAAGTCGGTGATGCCGGCCCACTTGTCGCCAAAGTTGTGCAGCGCTTCGGCGAGTCGCTGCCACGTCGCCACCTTCACCGAAAGCTCGCCACGCTTAGTGCGAACGACTTCGCCCGACACGCCCACCCAGTCGCCAAGGTGCAATTTGGTGAGCTCTTCAAAGTTCTCGGCAATACCGTCAAGAGCAAAGAGCTGAATTTCGCCTGAAGAGTCGCGCATGGTGGCGAAAGCGAGTTTGCCTTGGCGGCGAAGCAACATCAGGCGCCCAGCCACGCGAACGACTTGGCCCGACTCCTCCCCATCGCTTAAGTGCGCGTACGACCTCTGAAGGTCGGCGGCGTAGGAGTCATGGGCGAATTGGTACGGCGAGGTCACGTGGTCTCTTTCAGATGATTACGTTCATGAACAATACGCAGTCCGTGCAGCGTTAACCACGGTTCGACAATTCTCACGTGCTTCGTGTTGGGAGCGATGAGTCCGGCGAGTCCGCCCGTGCCAATGACCGTGGCCTCGCCTAACTCCTCGAGAATCCTCTCCACTAGTCCATCAACTTGCGCAGCGAAGCCGTAGAGGACGCCACTTTGGATGGATTCAACGGTTGAGCGACCTATCACCGAGCGTGGACGAACCAACTCCACGCTGCGTAACGCGCTCGCGTGCGAATAGAGAGCCTCGAGTGAAATGGCGACACCGGGAGCGATGGCTCCTCCCAAATACTCCCCCTTGGCGCTAATGCAATCAAAAACGGTCGCGGTTCCCATGTCGACAATGATCGACGCGCCGGGATAGAGATCAAACGCGCCGACGGCGTCAGCGATGCGATCGGCGCCCACCTCACGAGGATTGTCGTAGAGAATCGGCATGCCCGACTTCGTGCCCGGCCCAATCACTGTGAGATCAAGGTCAGAGAACCAACGCTTGGCCATGCGTCGCAGTTGTGTCGTCACCGCGGGCGCCGAAGAACAGATCGCCATCGACGTGACGGCCGCTCGTAGGTCGAGTCCTTCGAGGTCCAGGAGCTGCGTGAGCACCATCGCATGCTCGTCGGGCGTGCGTTCAGAGACCGTCGAGATGCGCCAGTGATAGGCCAAACCGTGCTCACCAGTTGCTCGTGCGAAACCCATGGCGTCAGGCGCGTCGGGTCCCACGTTGCCAAAGAGACCTATCAATGTTTCGGTATTGCCCACGTCCATCGCTAAAAGCATGTTCTACCTCTCCACAATCTTGACCGGTCCGTTATCGATGAGTCGAACACCCTCGACAACCGCTGCCACTAACGCTCGACGCTCACCACGTTCGTCGTCACCCGAAGGTACCAACGTCTCTGGGTCAACGACGTCGGCGTAGGCGACGTCGACACCACCCTCTTCAAGTGTGTGACGAAGCGTGTTGCGCAGCTCACTCGCACTACCACTCTCATCTCCGGCGAGCCTCAACGCTCGAGACAACGACAAAGCACGTTTGCGACCTTCGCCCGAGAGCTGCACGTTGCGGCTCGAGAGCGCGAGACCGTCGCCGTCGCGAATAATCGGACAACCCACGACGTCGACGCCAAAGGAGAGATCGCGCACCATTTGTCGAACAACGCACAGTTGCTGGTAGTCCTTCTCTCCGAAGTAAGCCCGCGAAGGTCCAGTGATCGCGAAGAGTTTCGCGACAATGCTCGCGACCCCGTCGAAGTGCCCCGGGCGACCGGCGCCTTCGAGTGTGTCACTCAGTGCGTTCACAGAGACCGTCGTCAACGTCGATTCGGGATAGTCCGGCCACATATCGCCAAGCGTTGGTTCGATGAGACAGTCGACACCACTCTCGAGGGCGACGGCGAGATCGTGCTCTGGCGTGCGAGGATATCGATCGAGGTCCAATGAGTCGTGGAACTGACGGGGATTGACAAAAATCGTCGCGAGCACGACGTCACGTCGAGACTTTGCCTCGCGAATGAGCGAGACATGACCCATATGCAACGCGCCCATCGTTGGGACCAGTCCAATGGTGCGACCCTTTGCGCGCAGTTCGTTCGCGTACGCGCGCCACTCCGTGACGTCGCTGAGTTTGAGCATGTTACGAGTGCAGGGTCAAGCGCCGCTGTTCAGCGAGCACAAAGGCGGCATTCGCCAACGCTACGTACGTTGATCGCTCTGACTCGGGAATTGAGTCGAGATGTGCGTCAATAGTGGCCATGTCAGCGCGCGACGCCGGTCCGGTCAGCGCGCCGCGCACACCCAGCGTCGACACGTCATTCAGCGCTTGTTGGGCGAGCGGTAAAAAATCTTCGAGCGAAAGGCCCGCGGATTCAGCGATGACCTGCACGTGACCCAACAGCGCGACGAAATGATTCGCCGCGACGCTCGCCGTGGCGTGATAGCGAACTCGCTGTTCATCCGAGAGATGAATCATGCGACCCTTCAGCGACGACACGACGTCGTCAATGAGTTCATCGCCGGCCACGCTAAAGAGTGCACCGTGCAGTCGCTCGGCGCCGACTTCGGGCGAAGGAAGAACTGCGAGTGGATGCATCGAACCAACGCGCGCGTGCCCCGCCAACTCGTCCAGTCCTCTCGATCCTGCGACGTGCGCGACCACGTACCGCGCGCTGTGTGGAATCTGGTCCGCGACGGCCTCGATTGCGTCGTCAGGCACGGCCAAGAGCACAAGGTCGGGCTCGCCCAAGAAATCGAGTTCATCGTGGTGGATGAGACGCACGTCGTGGCCCGCGCCAGCTAGCGCCGTTGCAAATGACGATCCGGCCTTACCGGTACCGACGATGGTGATGTTCACGATGGCTCCATTTCCGTTCCGGCCCCGAGGGTGCCGTTCGGTACTAGCGCAATGAATCGAGTGTACCCAGTTCGACCACGTTTCCTACGCCAGCAGCCAGTTGCTCGTCACTGACCAAATTCGGGGCCAGTTCACGAAGCGGTACCAGGACAAAAGAACGCTCGAAAAGCCGGGGGTGGGGCACGAGAATCTCGGGATCGTCACTGGTTTCGTCACCCACCAACAATACGTCTACGTCGAGGGTCCGAGGGCCCCAGCGCGCCGCTCGCGTGCGCCTGGCACTCTCTTCAGCCGCGCGGGCGCGTTCGAGCAGTTCGCGCGCGCTAGCACCGGTGTTGATCTCCATGACCATGTTCCAAAAGTTGTCTTGCTCGACGCCACCAACAGGCTCAGTTTCGTACACCTTTGAGAGTCGGTAGTCGTCGCCTTGCGCAACGAGTGGCACCGCGAGTGTGAGATTGTCCCGGCGACTGCCGAGGTTGGAACCGAGCGACAGGTACGCGCGTCGCACTAGGGACGTTGGACGCTGCAACGAACGCCGACGGTGGCGACGTCTTCCGGTACGGGTGGTCGCAGTTTTCGTACCGCCACGGTCACCGACGAAATCGCGAGGTCGAAGGCCAAAATCTCTCGCGCAACCCGGTAGGCGAGAGTTTCGAGCAGCAGAAACGCGCCGTCACTCGCGACCGTCGTCGCCAGCGTAAGAATCTTCGCGTAGTTCGTCGTTTCGGCGATGTCATCGTTCATCGCTGCCCCTTCGAAGGGCCGGACAATATCGATATCGAAAACCAGCGGCTGAGGCCTTTCGCGCTCTTCGCTGAGGACACCGATGACCGCACTACAGCGCAGCTCGCGCAGTTCAATGACGTCACTCACGTAAGTCTTGGGGCAGATCGAAAAGTACCGAACGTCCGTCGGGGCCGATGGAACGCTTAAAGAGACGCTCGACCAACGCGATGGAAGCAGGCACCGTGGAAACTTTTTTTGACCAGACGAGATAGCCCGCGACGACGCCAAGTAGTCGATCGGACACCTCGTCACTGTGCAACAAGACCGTCGTGTTGGTGGCCATCGAGTTCGCGATGTCGAGGTAACACGCTTCGAGGACATCTTTTTGCTGCGGCCCCCCGCGCAACGCGTAGTGGCTTGCGGTAAGGCCGTGTTCAAAATAGACACTCATGCTCTGCATTATTGGCAAAATTGAAATAACCCGACCGAAACCTTGGTGCTTCAACCAAAGCAGTTCTTCGTCGCGACGCACCTGACGGTGCACGGTCGTTGATCCACCCGGACGTTCGGAGACGGCAAGGATTCCCTTGTAGACCCAGGTGAAGCCTCTCGGTTCAATGCCGGCTGCCCACTTGCCCCTCACGAGGTCACCAAGTCGAGTGGACGCGTCAAGATCTCTCTTAATTGAACAGCTTCTCGAACGTCGTGCACACGAACCATACTGACACCTTGCACCATGGCCCACGCCTCGGAGGCCAAAGAACCTTCGAGTCGTTGATCTACGTCGAGTTTGCGTTGGCCAAGTGCTTCAAGGAACCGCTTCCGACTGGTACCAATCAGTACACCCGCGTCGTACTCGCGCGCCATCGCCACAAAGTGGTCGCAGTGCGCTAACAGCGCCAAATTGTGCTCAACGGACTTGCCAAAACCAATTCCCGGATCAAGCCAGAGTCTCTTCACGCCGACAGAACGCGCTCGCTCGGCCACCGATCGTAAAAAATCACTGACCTCAACGACGACGTCTACGTACGTTGGGTGATCTTGCATCGTCGACGATGTTCCTTGGCGATGCATCGCGACGTAGCCGACGCCAAGCTCTCCGGCCACCTCGACCAGCGACGACGACACGTCGTTCAGCACACTCGCACCGGCCGCAATGCCGGCTCTCGCTACCGACTCTTTTTGCGTGTCGATGGAGACCGGACCACTCTGGGCGAGTATTTCAATAACGCGAATCACACGATCAATCTCCTCGTCCGCATCGACGGGCGTCGCGCCAGGACGAGTTGACTCGCCGCCCACGTCAACCACGTCGGCCCCGTCGCGAAAGTGCGCCTCACCACGAGCGATCGCTTGGTCAGTCGCAATTGTACGAGAAGCTGAATAAAAGGAATCGGGCGTTACGTTGACGATGCCCATCACGGCCGGGCTTAGCGCCACGTGGAGCGTCGTTGGTGAATGTACTGCAGGGCCTCCGCGCGCGAAGACGCGTCGACACGAAAGGCTCCTCGAACGGCGGAGGTCACGGTCGTCATGCCTTCTTTTTTCACACCGCGCATCGACATACAAAAATGCTCCGCCTCGACGACCACGATCGAGCCACGTGGACTGAGTTCGCGTTCTAGCGCCTCGACGATCTGAGTAGTCAAGCGTTCTTGAACCTGAAGACGCCTGGCGTAACCCTCCACGAGTCTCGCCAACTTCGAAAGACCGGTGATCTTGCCGTCGGGTGCGGGCAGATAGGCCACGTGCGCAAAACCTACGAAAGGCACTAAGTGGTGTTCGCATAACGACGTAAACGGAATGTCGCGCACCATGACCATCTCGTCGTGTCCGACGTCAAAGGTCAGGCGAAGGTGTTCAGCAGGATCGCTTTCAATGCCTTCGAAGAGCTCGACGTACATGTCCGCGACGCGCCGGGGCGTCTCGAGGAGACCTTCACGCTCGGGGTCTTCACCAATCGCTTCGAGCAACTCGTGAATGAGGCGTTGCACTCGCGGGTGATCGACCACCTCTAGACCTCGCCGACGTACGTATAAATTGCGTCGAGATTGCGGTAGCGCTCGTTGACGTCAAGACCGTAACCCACGACAAAGTCCGAAGGAATTGAAAAACCCACGTACTTGAGTGACTGCTCGACGCGCTGTTCACCCTCTTTAAGAAGGAGCGCGCAGACTTCAAGGCTGGCCGGGTTACGCGCGCCGAGATACTGACGCAGGTAGTTCAACGTCAAGCCTGAATCGACCACGTCTTCAACAATCAAGACGTCGCGCTCTAATAAATCAACGTCAAGGTCCTTCACGATCCGCACCACGCCGCTGGTCTTGGTAGCCGCACCGTAGGACGAAACTGCCATGAAATCACACTCAACGGGCAGTTCAATCGAACGCATCAGATCGGCCATGAAGTTGACGGCGCCCTTCAAGACGCAGACCAAGAGGGGTGGATTGTTCGCGTAATCCTTCGTGATCTCTCGTCCGAGTTCGTGCACGCGGTCGTGGACCTCTTTGGCCGAAACGACCACGTCACCAAGAACGTCCTTGGCCCAATTTGCTGTGAAGTCGTGTGGCGAATGCCTATCCATAAGTGGTCAGGTTAGTGGAGTCATCTTCGAGTGCCAGGCGCTGGCCCTGGCGGGCTAGCCGTCGACCGCCGCTCAGCTCGGTGGCGACGACCTCGCCCACGACAACCGCGATGGCTCGTTCTACCTCTGCGGCGCTTGGCGGATGTCGTTCATTCAACTCATCTTCGTCGAGCAGTTTGACGCGCAGCCAGCGTCGAAGTCGAGCCCGAGGCCACTCGCGCAGTTCGCGACAGTCCACGTCACCGAGTGCGCGCTCGACATCGATCAACGACAGTTCGTCAAGCCACGCACGCTCTTCATAGACGACGTCAGCTTGTCGCGCGAGCAGTGGCACGACGTCCCGATTCGCTACTTCACACATAAGTGGCAACAGTTGATGGCGTACGCGATTGCGGAGAAATGCCACGTCGTCGTTCGACTCATCGTGACGCGGATGAACGTTCGCCTTCTCCACGTACTCGTGAAGATCCCCCCGGCGCAGTCCTCGCAACGGCTTCGTTGGATCATTCACCATTGGCGATAGCCCGTCAATCCCGGCACCACGCATCATGTTCAGCAACACGGTCTCAGCGAGATCGTCCATCGTGTGGCCCGTCAGCGAGCCAACGGGCAGTACCCGGCGTCGCTCGGCTCGAGCACGTGCCTCAAAGTTCGCGCCCATAGACACGTCCACGTCGTGAATCACGCAGGGCACGTGCAACTTATTACAGAGCTCGCGCACGTAGTTGGCGTCTTCGCCGCTCGTTGGCCTCGCGTGGTGATCAACGTGGTGCACGCTCGCCTCGAGTCCAGCGTCGAGGGCTAAAAGCAGCATTCCAACCGAGTCAGGCCCACCCGAAACCGCGAGGGCCACCAAAGAGTGCGCGGGAGGAAACGCGCACGCGCCAAGCAGTTGTTCCGCGCTTTGCTTCATTATCGAAGATTAGGCAATGGTGACAGCGACGCGTCGGGCGCTCACGACAACCCACGTACGAACCGCCAAGTACGTCACCGCACTCAACGTGCCCACGAAGAATCCGATGGGCAAGTTGAACACGTACGAACTCGCGATCGACACCCACAACGTCAGCAGCGAGAACATCATCGAATACCACAGCGCTCGACTCGGTCGACTCGACAGCAGTCGCGCGGCCGCTGGTGGACCGATCATGAGTGAAAAAGTCAGTAGCGCGCCCACCACGGGCACGGCCAGCGCCGAAGAGAGCGCCATGATGATGAGAAACAGCACTTCAATGACCGTCGTGTTGAGTCCACTGGCTCTCGATAGTTCATCCGAGACTGAGCTGTAGAGCAGAGGCCGGAAGAGAAACGTCAGTCCCAGACCGCACAGCACGGCGAGAAGGATCACGGGGAGGATCTCGCTGCTGCTCACGCCGAGAATCTCGCCAAAGAGAAGAGCGTTGATCGCGGGCTCATAGTTTGTACTCGACGCGAGAAACGCAGCTCCGAGAGCCAACATGGTCACGAGCGCCAGGGCGGCCGCGACGTCACTCTTGGCCCACTTTGAGCTCGCGCCAATGCCGAACGCGGCGACGAGGGCAAAGGACACCAAACCCAATAGAGGATTGACACCAATGAGGTTCGCCCCCGCAGCCCCGGCGAAAGCACCGTTGGGTATCGCGTGCGCGGCAAAAGCGGAGCCGCGCAGCACCACGAAAAATCCCACCGCGCCAACGAGCAACGCGATGATCGTGCCGCTCAACCAGGCGTTGATCATGAAGCTAGAGAACATGACTATGCCCCGCCAGCCGAACACGACGGCAGTGTTGAAACGTTCGACAACGTAACGCGCTTGGAGAAGAGCGTGCGTACAAGGTTGACAACAACGAACTCAACGACGACGACCATGACCACGAAGAAACTCACGGGAAGACCACGACGTGAAGGAACCCAGTAGAAACTGTCGTACGCAAAGACGATGCCGAGCCACGTTGCCGCGACGCCGAAGACCACGGCCAGCCACGATGCTTGAACAATCGAACGTGAAACCTTCAACGAACTTGCCGCCGGACCGATCAAAAGAGCCGTCGAAAGAATCGATCCAATGACGATAGAAGAAAGTCCCACCGCGATGGCCAGCATCACCATGAACGTTGAACCGACAAGGCGAAGCCGAACACCGCGCGCGCCGGCAAGCTCTGCGCTCAGCGAGCTATAGAGCAAGGGGCGACGTATGAGGTACAACGAGAGCAAGACCAAGGCGCTGAGAATCGCGACGTACGGCAACGTGGACGTATCCACGGTGAAAACGGAACCGAAAAGGACCAGCTGCGTCGAGCCCGAGGTTGCGCTACTGGAAGCGACCAAATACAAAAACAATGCGGAAAGCCCCGTCGCCGCACCCAACACGACACCGGTCGCGATATCTCGATCCTTCACACGCTGTACGCCAATCGCGTCCATTGCGCCGGCACCAATAATTCCGCCACCGAGAAAACCAGCGAGTGGAGCAACAGAGGCGAGCGACGCACCCGCGCCTCCGGCCATCGCCACGTCAGTGAGAGCGTGGCCGGCGAAGGACTGCGATCGTAAGACCGTGAAAACACCAACGATCGCGGACACCAAAGAGACCATCGCTCCGAGTTCGAGTGCCGTGCGCACCGATCCGTTGGCGAAGAGACCCGGTTCGATAAGCCAGTGCACCGCTACTCCACCACCAACGCAGGATGGTCGGGTACATAGCGCTCATCGACCTCGTCATCGTCGCCTCCAACGACAAGCACTCGGCCGTGCACGTGCACGACGTCCACGTGATGCCCGTAGAGCGCACTGAGAACTTCAGGCCGAACGACTTCTTCGGTCGTGCCGCTCGCTACCTTGGCGTTGGCGACGTAGATCACCCGATCCATCACTGGCAACAGCGGATTCATGTCGTGAGCACTCATCAAAATAGCGACGTGTTGACGAGTCGCGATGGTGTGCAAGAGCCGCACAATGTCAAAGGCGCTGCGCGGATCAAGATTGGCGAGCGGCTCGTCTAACAGCAGAAGATCCGGTCGGCTCACCAACGCGTGGGCCATCAACACGCGCTGTTGCTCGCCTCCCGAAAGGGCACCCACGCGTCGATTGGCGAATGCGTCAGCCTCCACGGCGTCGAGCATCTCTTCAACCGTGTCGTAGATGGATTTCGATCGTCGAGCGAGTCCATAGCGATGTCCGTCAACTCCCATGGCGACAAAATCGCGCACCCGAACTGGCATGTCGGGATCGAAAAGTACTTTCTGCGGCACGTAGCCAACAGAACGATTAGCGCGCGTGAGTTCGTGCCCGTGCAGGGTAATCGTGCCACCTGACGTTGCCTGCAGGCCCAAAATTACGCGAAGCAACGTTGTCTTGCCCGCGCCGTTCGATCCAATGAGTCCAGTGAACTCGCCAGCATCAATTGAGAAGTTCACGTCATGAAGAATCACGCGTCCCGAGATCGACACGTCGACACCGCGCACGTCCAAGAGACTGCTCCCAACGGTGGATGACATCTCGCTCGTCATCAGATCTTCTGCGTTGAGGTTGACGACGTGAGGGCTTTTGCGAGAGCAGCAATCTCGGCGCGCATCCACGACTGGTAGTTGTAGCCCGGCGTCGGCATCGTCTCATACACCGCGACAATGGGCACGCCCGAGGACTGAGCGAGCGAGCGAATTGACTGCGTAACGGGACTACTCACCTGAGCGTTGTAGCACAACACCTTTACCTTGTGCTGCGTCAAAAGATTTTCTTGAAAAGTGATGTCCTCGGGCGAAGGGTCTACGCCGTTCATAATGTCTGCTTGAAAGCGAAAGGGCGTCTTGTTGATCAGTCCGAGCGTTTGCAAAAGGTAGTCGGCGACAGGTTCGGTGGTTGCGACGTTGACGCCAGCAAACTTGGCGCGAAAGGCTGCGCTCACCGCCGCGAGCGAAGCCATTGATGTCGTGAAGCTCCTCAGTCGCGCGCTGAAATAGCTGGCGTGATCGGGCTGCAATTTGCTCAGTTCGGTGCGAATCGCGCGCGCTACGCTCAACATCGTCTTCTGGTTGTACCAAAGGTGAGGGTTCTTGGTGTCGCTTGGAAGTCCCGCGAGCGACTGAACCGAGAGAACGTGACGTGACGAATTCGGCGACGCCGACTCAAGTTGATTCATGAAGGTGTCATAGCCCACGCCATTTTGAACAACGAGCTGTGCCGAGGCGATCTCTTGGGCAACGCTCGTACTGGCCTCAAAGGTGTGGGGATCCGTATTCGGATTACTCATCACGGCACGAACATGTACGTATTGCCCGCCTATTTGCCCGATCACGTTGGCGTACTGGTTTTCCGCTCCTACCGCTTGAATCACGCCCTTGGTGACGGCGATCGACGTGCCACAACTACTGAGCACAACACCCGCAAGAGCGAGAGCAGCAACGATCGACCCGCCACGGCGGAGCGCACGTGGTCGCACGTGGAGAGATGTGAGCAACGAGGGCTTCTTTAGAATCATTCCAAATACACTAATAAGAATGATTCCAGAATGCAAATCTAAAGCAGGTACGCTGAAACCGTGACCGCGAAGCGAAATACAGCCCAACGCCGTGAAGTCGTCGGCGTGCTTGGCCGCGTCCAAGGCTTTATCAGCGCCCAGGAGCTGCACGCCCTCATCTCTCGAGACGGTGGCAGCATCGCGCTCGCGACTGTCTATACCCAACTCAAGGCCCTCACGCTCTCCAATGAGGTCGATGTCGTCATGACCGACCGCGGCGAGGCCCTCTACCGGCGATGCGTGGTCGACACCCACCACCACCACCTCGCCTGTCGGCGTTGTGGCGCGACCATTGAAGTGGACGCGCCCGAACTCGAATCGTGGGCCCGAAAACTCGCCGACCGCTTCGGCTACAGCGATCTTCGTCACGTCCTCGAACTCAATGGAATCTGCGCTTCGTGCCAACCAACGTAACGCTCGACGCCGAAACTCGAGGCGAACTGACAATCTATCCCGTAAGGAGCGTCGCAGTTTTTGGTGTCGACGCCTTCGTCACCGATCGATTCGGTGGCGTCAGTGACGTGCCGTATGACTCACTGAATCTTGGTGATCATGTGGGTGACGACACGAGCAATGTTGTGGAGAATCGTCGCCGTATAGCGAATGCCGCACACGTGATGCCCGAACGTCTCACCATCGTCCGACAAGTTCACGGCGACATCGTTCTTGACGCGTCGTTCGCGAGCGCTTCGAGCGAAGCAGACGGACTCTTCACCGAAAGAGACGACGTGGCTCTTGCAATGCTCGTCGCTGACTGTCTGCCAATCTTGCTCGTGGACAGTGCGTCACGTCGCGTCGCACTCGTGCACGCCGGATGGCGTGGCCTTTCCAAGGGCGTCATTGCGAAAGCCCTGCGTGTCTTTGAAAGTTGCGCGACGGTGCACGCGTTTGTTGGGCCGTCAATCTCTCGAGAGGCCTACCAAGTCGGACCCGAGGTGGCACAGCACTTCTCGGACATCGAGGGCGCTCTCTTGCCAGACGGCGATGATCGATCGCGCCTCGACCTTCGCCTCATCGCCACGCACCAACTCTTGCAACGTGGGGTCAGCGACACGTCCATTGTGCACAGTCGCCAAGTCACTGACGGCGGTGAAGTGTTTTTTAGCGACCGAGCGCATCGACCATGTGGTCGCTTCGCCCTCGTAGCAAAACGGGTCTCGTAGCATGAAGAGCGACATGAATGGCCCAATAGCTAAACAGCGCGCGGAACTCTTTCGCTACGTCAGTCTCGACGTCACAGAATCCACCCTCGTCGCCACGTACGAGCTCGACGGACGAGCTTTCGTCGAAACGGTCGAGTTCGAGGGCATCGACTCACTCAACACACCTGCCGTAACTGCCGTGGCTCAGCTCTGGTTCCTCCTCGCGGGTCTTTCGTACTTCAAGGCCGGGGCGCCACGGCGCGTAGACCTTGGCACAACACCACTTGGCGCAAAGGGCGAGGCACTCGTGCGAGGCGCACTGCGCGAAGGTCTCGCCGAGTTCGCCTACAAAAATGACCTTTCTCTCGACGACTTCGTGCTGGTCGGCGGAGGCGACACCGCTGTCTACACGCCCGACATTGACGCCAATCGTGTCCTCGTTCCCTTTGGCGGCGGCATCGACTCAGTGGTCACGAGCGCAGAACTTCCTCGCGAACTCGATCAGGCGTTGTTCATCGTGAGTCCTCCGAGTGGCCGCTTCGCGCCACTCGAGGCAACGGCCGCCGTGACGGGACTCGACATCGTTCGCGCAACTCGTTCTCTCGATGGACAGATTCTCAAAGGTGACGACACCTTCTTCAACGGTCACGTTCCCGTTACCGCAATGATCACGCTCCTCGCCGTCGTGGCGGCGTTGGCTTCAAGACGAGGCGGCGTCGTGATGGCGAATGAACACTCCGCCTCGGCCGCGAACCTTCGATGGCGCGAGCTCGACGTGAATCACCAGTGGAGCAAGTCCTGGGAGGCCGAGCAACTGCTCGCGGACGCCGTCGAAGAGCGTGTGGGCACTTCGTTTGTCGTGGCAAGTTTCTTGCGTGATCGAAGTGAAGTATGGGTCGCAAAAAAGTTTTGTGAGCTGACGGCCTTTCACCACGTCTTTCGCAGCTGCAATCGAGCGTTCAATCAAAATCCTGCACAACGCCTCGACGGCTGGTGCGGAGAGTGCGACAAATGCCTCTTTATTAATTTGATGCTCGCGCCGTATCTTTCGCGCACGTCATTGAAGGATATTTTTCAACACGAGCCGCTGAGCGACCCCAAGCGTGAGGCACAGTTACGCGTGCTCGTAGGCGAAGGTGTCGCGTTTAAGCCCTTTGAGTGTGTTGGTGATCCCGACGAAAGTGCGGTCGCACTCATGAGAGTTAGTCAGATGAGCGAATGGGCAGACGTCGAAGGCTTATCGGCATTGGCCAATGAGGTCAGCCCCGATCAAAGTTTTGAGGAGCTTCTCGAGTCCCAAGGACCTAGCCGTGTTCCGGCCCACTGGCTTCGCTGACCTCGCCGGTAAGCGCGTTGGCATCTTTGGCTACGGCGTCGAAGGCCTCGCGGCCGCGAAACGACTCGCTGCCACCAGCGACCTAGTGGTCGTGGACGACCGTGCAGACCTTGGTGCAGAGGTCACCCCCACGGGCGAGGGTGGACTGGAGAAGTTGCGCGGTTGTGACGTTGTCTTAAAGAGCCCGGGCATTCCTCGTCGTCGCGCCGACGTGCTCGACCTCGAAGCCCGCGGTGTGACGGTGACCTCGGCCCTCAACCTTTGGCTTCACGACACCGATCTCTCTCGCGTGCTCGGCGTTACGGGCACCAAGGGAAAATCAACCACCACGACACTCATCACGTTTTTCCTCCACTGTCTTGACCAAGACGCGCAGTGCCTCGGCAACATCGGCCAACCCCCCTACGACCCCGACATCGACACTTCGAGAGGCTGGCTTATTCTCGAAGTCTCTAGTTTTCAATGCGTCGATCTCGACGTCGCGCCCGTCGTGGTCGTCGTGACGTCACTCGGCTCCGATCATCTTGACTGGCACGGTTCGCTCGAGCGCTACCGGAGCGACAAGTTGTCGCTCACGCGCGCGCACGGTGAGCATCGCACCTTGGTCGCCGACGACCCCTCGTTCTACGAAGTGCGTAGTCAACTTGGCGGCGAAGTGACGTTCGTGCCAAGGGATACCACCAGCCTCGCGGCCCAGCTCGGCCTCATCGGTTCGCACAACGACGCCAATGTCGCCCTCGCTTTGGCCGCCGTCGCGACGCTCACCGGAATCGCGGTCGATGACGTACGCGCATCAGCCTCAATGAACGCCTCGCGTTTCGAACTCCTTCGCGGACGGCTGACGCTCGTTGCCAACGAAGAAATCGACGGTGCGTTGGTGCGCTACGTCGACGACGGTCTCGCCACCTCAGTGTTGCCGGCAATCGCCGCACTGGAGGTCTTCGCGAACGATCCGGTCGCGCTCATTGCCGGAGGTTTTGACCGAGGCGTCGACTACGACGACCTCGCGCTCGCGTTGACGCGGAGGACTCAACCAACCACGCTCGTCACCATGGGCCACGCTGGAGCGCGACTTGGCGCCGCCGTTCGAGCGCAAGATCCGAACGTAAGTCAGCGCAGCGCCAGCACGATGCGCGAAGCCGTCGAGTTTGCTCGCGAGTCTCTTGCTCACGGTGGCGTGGTCTTACTTTCACCTGCCGCTCCCAGTTTTGACCAGTATCAAAACTGGGAAGAGCGCTCGGATGACTTTGTCGCGGTGGTGCGCTCCTTCTCATCCGAGTAGTCGCGAAGGCACGCGCCGCGTCGAAGTTGCCTGAAAGTCTCGTCGCTTTGGCGACATGTACTGAGTAAGGAGTGATCGGTGGCGAACGTGGTTCGAAACACCACCGAGACCTCGCACTCGCCACATGTAGTTGCAGTAAACAGCAACAAGGACCGCGAGCCCGATCTACGCGGCTCGAAACCAAGGAGACACCGTGAGTGACCAGAACGACCCAACCGAAGAGCGCCCACCGCACGAACACAGTTCTTGGGGCTACGAGAGGAGACGGGGACCTCGTCGCGGTTTCGCATCGCGCGGCGTCTTTCTGCTCGTCTTCGCCATAGTCATCGCGGCGATTGCGTTCACGGGTGAAACACTTGGCCACCGTCACTCGGGCACCACGGCAACGATCACGGTCACTGGATCGGGAACAGTCTCTGGTGCGCCGGACACCATGAGCTTCCAGGCTGGCGTGCAAAGCATCGCCTCGAGCGCTGCAGGGGCCCTCGACGCCAACAACGCCAAAATGAAAGCGCTGGAAGCCTCACTCCTAAAGAACGGCGTGACGAAGAAGAATCTGCAGACCTCTGGTCTCGATATCTACCAGAACACCAACGCCCAAGGCACCGTCACTGGCTACACCGCGGTTGACGATCTCAACGTCACGACGCACAACTTGAAGAAGGCCGGTACCGCGCTCGACGCGGCGGCTCACGCCGTGGGCAATGGTATTCAACTCAGTGGCGTGACTTTCTCCATTTCGAATCAATCAAAGCTGTTGGCCTCAGCACGCGCCCGCGCCGTCGAGAACGCGCACCGTGAAGCGGTGCAGATCGCTAAGGGCGGCAACACCACTGTGGTGTCGATCGTTCGCATCGTTGACCAAGAGAACGCCGCCGCACCGCCCGTCGTGTATCCCTTCGGTAAATACGCAGCCGCGACGCCCACCAGCAGCGTGCCAATTGAAGCCGGTAAGCAGTCTGTCAACGTGACCGTCACCGTCGTCTACTCATTAAGCAGTTAGACGAACACGAGATCATTCGATGAAATCTTGCGACGTGAAGTGGAGCCTGGGAGGAGATTCGAACTCCTGACCTACGCATTACGAATGCGTTGCTCTACCGACTGAGCTACCCAGGCGCAGAGAGAAATATT
>Ga0208357_1001208_pt1 | contig 19181 bp, 15 predicted proteins | sample NGESurdeep092012_6_FD_184487 | JGI IMG/M metagenome (GOLD analysis project Ga0208357, IMG submission 184487) | Arctic peat soil microbial communities from Barrow, Alaska - NGEE Surface sample F52-2 deep-092012 (SPAdes) | ecosystem: Environmental > Terrestrial > Soil > Wetlands > Peat ... | reverse complement strand
ATGCTCCCACTTCACCGTGATGGCGTCGCCGTCCATCGAGCCGGTCCAGTAGGTGCCCAGCCGGACCCAGGCCGAGCGGATCCGCTTGAGCGCGTCGTCGTAGACCGCCACGTGATAGACGACCTGGTATTTCGATGTGCCGAAGTACATGCGCCATGGCATGAACAGGCTGCGGTTCGCGTGCAGGATCTTGTAGCCGTTCGCGTCGGCCCAGGCCTGCAGCAGTTCGCGTGCATTGACGTAGTGGCGATAGCAGAGCCAGCCGATCAGCGCGAGCGCGGCCAGGTACAGCCACAAGTAGCCAAAGGTGTTCATCACGCAGGGTTCCGGCTGGACAGGCGATGGGTGGCAAGGGGATAGCATCGCACCAAATGACAGATCGCACTGGCTGAAACCGCCCGGACAGTGGCAAGGTAGCGACCGTGCCGACCGAACCCGCCAATGCCTATGCCCGGCGCCTGAACAGCTGGGACGCCGCGATGATCGTCATCGGCGGCGTCATCGGCGCGGGCATTTTCCTCACGCCGTCGACGGTGGCGCGGCATACCTCGTCGTCGCTGGAGCTGCTGATCCTGTGGGCGATCGGCGGCGGGCTGACCCTCGCCGGGGTGCTCTGTTACGCCGAGCTGGGCGCGCGGCGGCCGCAGGCAGGTGGCATCTATGTCTATCTGCGCGAGGCGTTCGGCCTGCTGCCGGCGTTCCTGTTCGGCTGGACCATGGCCTTGATCAACTACCCCGGCAGCGTCGCTGCGGTGGCAACGATGTTCGCCGAGTACCTGTGCACCGCGCTGGGGATCGCTGGAACCTCGTATGTGAAACCGGTGGCGGTCGGCGCCATCGTGTTCATCGTGGGCATCAACCTGTTCGGCATCCGTGCCGGCGCCTGGATGCAGAACGTGTTCACCGTGTTGAAACTGGCGGCGATCGCGCTGCTGGTGATCACCGGCCTGGTGCTGGCGCATGAACACCTGGGGCTCGCCCTGATTGGCGAGCCGGCAAAGCCGGCGTCGACCTGGGCCTTCGCCGGCGCGCTGCTGCCGGTGCTCTTTTCCTACGGCGGTTTTCACTATCTCAACGATCTCGCCGGCGAGCTACGCAACCCGCAACGCACCTTGCCGCGCGCGCTGGGCATGGGCATGGCCGGCGTGGTGATCTGCTATCTGCTGGCGAACTACGCCTATCTGGCCGGGCTCGGTCACGCCGGCCTGGCCAGCAGCAAGGCACCGGCGGCCGACCTGATGCGCCTGCTGTTTGGCGAACGCGGCGCGACCGTGATCGCCGTCGGCATCGCCTGTTCCACTTTCGGCTATTGCAGCATTGCGATCGCCGGTGGCGCACGCGTGCTGCAGACCATGGGCGCCGATGGAGTGTTCTTCCGCGCGGCCGGGCGGGTCGATGCGCGCACGCGGGCGCCGCAGGTGGCGCTGGCCCTGCTCGGCGCGTGGGCAGTGGTGCTGACGCTGTCCGGCACGTTCGGCCAGTTGCTCAACTACACCACGGTGGGCGAGTGGCTGGGGCATGTGTTCGGCATCGGCACGCTGTTCTGGTATCGCAGGCATTTCATCGACGATCCGGCGCCCTACCGGGTGCCGTTCTATCCGCTGCTGCCGCTGATCTTCGTGATCACCGTGTTCGGCGTGATCGTGGCCAGCGCGATCAACGCGCCGGGCGACGCCGGCATGAGCCTGCTGATCATCGCGCTGGGCGTGCCGGTGTATTACGGCTGGCAGCGCTGGACGCGCAGGCATGTGGCATAGCCGACATTCACGCCGTGCGTCGATAATGACGCTTTGCGCAGGATCCATGCGGATGAAACCTCTTCTGCCGATCTGGCTGGCGTTGGGTGCGCTGAGCGGTTGCCATGCCGCCGGTGCGCCGGCATTGGTCGATCTGGCCGGTACTCCGGCCGCGGATCAGGTCAGCCTCGACCACGTACAGTCGGACCGTGCCGTCGAGCACACCAGCGATGGCGTGGCGCAACGCCGCTATGCGTTTCAGCTGGCAGCGCATCCGCAGATCGTGCTGACGCCAGCGAGTGCCGGGTGGGACTGGTCGAAGCAGGGGGAGCTGCGCATTCACGTGCAGAACGCGATGCCGTGGGCAGTCACCCTGCGCGTGGAGATCGATGGCGACGCCGTGGGTCAGCGCCTGCAGGCCACCGTCGGTGTCCCGGCGGGCCCACCGCAGATCCTGGTGATCCCGCTGCAGGCCACATCGCCGCGTGCACATGGCATGCAGGTGGGGCCGCCGATGCCGTTCGATGACCATGGCCGACCGACCTTGCTGGCGACCACGGTCGAGGGGGCGCTGGATCGGCATCAGGTCCGCGCGATCAGGCTGGAGGTGCCTTCGCCGCAGGTGGCGCAGACCCTGCTGTTCGGGGAAGTGGAAACCGCTGCGGGGACGACCACCCTGCATGACGCGTATGCCGGCATCGTCGACCGTTATGGCCAGTTCACCCGTGCCAGCTGGCCGGAGAAGATCGCCAGCGATGCGGCGCTGCGGGCCGGCGTGAAAGCCGCGCTGCCCGACCGGGCGACAGGCGCAACGGATGCCTTTGGTGGACGTCTGGGCGTCCATGGCCTGCACCCGACGGGCTGGTTCCACACGCAGAAGCTGGACGGCAGCTGGTACCTGGTCACGCCGGACGGTCACGCGTTCTTTTCGCTGGGCGTGAATGCGGTGACCTCCGATGGCGGGCGCAGCTATGTGCAGGGGCGCGAGTTCATGTTCCGCGATCTGCCACCGGACAGCGGCCCATGGGCAGCGTTCCACGGCAGCAGCGACAGCCGCCGCGCGGAGCAGGGCGCCAGCGCGGGCATCGGTGACAACCATGGCCGCTGGTTCGATTTCTACGCGGCAAACCTGTATCGCGTCGATGGCGACGACTGGCTGGCCGCGTGGCGCCGACGCACGCTGGATCGGTTGCAGGCGTGGGGCTTCAACACCATCGGCAACTGGAGCGACGCCGCCCTGGGCCAGGCGCACCGATTGCCGTACACGCGCTCGATCAATATCGCCGGCGATTACGCCAACGTCGCCAGCGGCTACGATTACTGGGGTCGCATGCCCGACCCGTTCGATCCGCGCTTCGTGCAGGCCACCGAGGCAGCGGTGGCGAAAGCGAGCGCCGGGGTGCGCGATGACCCGTACCTGCTCGGCTACTTTGCCGACAACGAACTGGCCTGGGCCGGCAGTGGACCCCAGGGCCGCTGGGGGCTCGCGCTCGGCACCCTGGCTGGCGACGCGAAAAGCCCGGCCAAGCAAGCCTTCATCGCGGTGCTGAGAACGGAGTATGTATCGCCGGAAACACTCGGTTCGGCGTGGGGAATCGCGTTGACCTCGTGGGAAGCGCTGAACGCCACCGGCTTTCGCGCGCCGTTGCCGGACCAGGCGTATCCGGCGATCGCCCGTGATTACAGCGCCTGGCTGCGCCGCTATGCCGACACGTACTTCCGCGTGGTGGCCGCGGCGATCCAGCGCCACGATCCACATCACCTGTTCCTCGGCGGCCGCTTCGCGGTCAGCATCCCCGAAGCGGTCGCCGCGTGCGCCGAGACCTGCGACGTGGCCAGCTTCAACGTCTACGCCGACCTGCCGCAGCATGGCTTTGATGCCGCCGCCATGGGCAAGTTCGACAAGCCCGTGCTGATCAGTGAATTCCACGTCGGCTCGGCCGATCGCGGGCCATTCGGCCGGGGCGTGGTTTCCGTGGCCAGCGAGGCCCAACGCGGCCCGGCGTACGCGCGCTTCGTCGCCGCGGCGGCGGATGATCGGCAGATCGTCGGCGTGCACTGGTTCCAGTACGCGGACCAACCGGTGACCGGACGGCTGCTCGATGGCGAAAACAGCCACATCGGCCTGGTGGGTATCACGGATATCCCGTTTGCCGGGTTTGTCGACGCCGTGCGCGCGGCGAACTTGCAGCTGACGCAGCCGAACGCCGGCGCTCAAGACGCGTCGCGACGCCGTTGAGATTCTGTGATCGGTTATGCTGGGGAACCACGTGGCCATCGTGCGGTCGATGGAACTCGTGTACTCCATCAATGGGATAGTCCAACATGAATCTGCTCCGTTCCTCGCTCGCCGCCTCCCTCATCGCGGCAGCCGGACTCTCGGTCCTCCCCGCGTCCCCCGCGCATGCTGCCGACGAGCTGGGCGGCAGCCCGGTGGCCGGGGTGTGCCTGCTTTCGCGCGAAGCGGTGTTTGCGCAATCCAAGGTCGGAAAGGCCGCGAGCGAGCGGCTGGGCATGTTGGCCGAGCAGGCGCGCAGCCAACTGGAAGCCCAGCGCAAGCCCATCGAAACGGACATCCAGAACTTCCAGCAAAAGTCATCGTCGCTGAGCGAGGCGCAGCGCAAGCAGCAGGGCGAGGCACTGCAACAGCGCATGCAGACTTTCAAGAACCAGGCCGACGAGCTGAACCAGCGCATCCAGTTGACCCGTGCCAAGGCCATGCAGCGCATCGGCACCGACGCGGAGTCGATCATCTCCAGCAGCTACAAGAACCACCGCTGCGGTCTGTTGCTGAACCGCGATGCGGTGCTTGGCGGCAACACGACGAACGACCTCACTGCCGACGTCGTGCATGGCCTGGACAGCAAGGTCACCACCATCAGCTTCAACCTGGAGCCGCTTCCGGCCCCCAACGCGACGAATAGCGGCGCGAAGCAGTAACGGTGTTCGCCTGGACTCGCGCGAGGAGGGAAGGTTGACAACCCAGCGTTTCTATCCGATCGGCACCCCCGGACAGCGTTGGGGCGATGCGGAGATCGCGAGCTGGCGGTCGCGGCAGTCTGTCCAGCGCAGTTATGCCAGCGACGTTTTGCGCAGGGTCGACGCTCTGCGCGCGCGGTTCGACGTTTCGGAGTATGGCCGCCTGGAATACCCGTCCGGGAGCTATCCGTTGTTGGCGATCCGCAGCCGCGACTGGCGTGACGATCTGCCCGTGGTGCTGGTGACCGGCGGTGTGCATGGCTACGAGACCAGCGGTGTGCATGGTGCTTTGCAGTTCCTGGAAACGAAGGTGGCCAGCTATGCCGGGCGGGTGAATTTGCTGGTCGTACCGTGCGTGAGCCCCTGGGGCTACGAGCGGATTCACCGCTGGAATGCCGACGCACGCGATCCGAACCGGTCGTTTCACCAGGACAGCCCGGCGCAGGAGTCGGCGGCCCTGATGCACCTGGTCGCGCCGATCCGCGAGCGCGCGCTGGTGCACATCGACCTGCATGAAACCACCGACAGCGACGAGTCGGAGTTCCGCCCGGCGTTGGCGGCGCGGGACGGCGTGGCGTATGCGCCGGGTCGGATTCCCGACGGTTTCTACCTGGTCGACGACAGCGTGCATCCGCAACCGGAGTTTCAACAGGCGATCATCGACGCCGTCGCCAGGGTCACCCATATAGCGCCGGCCGACGCGCACGGCCAGATCATCGGTTCCCCGGTGTTCGGGCCTGGAGTGATCCGGTATGCGCTGGTAAAGCTCGGTCTCTGCACCGGGATCACCCAGGCACGCTACCGGACCACCACCGAGGTCTATCCCGACAGCCCGCGCGCCACGCCGGAGCAGTGCAATGCCGCGCAGGTGACGGCCGTGTGCGCGGCGATCGATTTTGCGCTGGCCAACCCGGCCGGGACTTCTCTCCCCGGCTGAGGTCGGGCGACGCGGAATGGCGCGTTGATGATCGGCGGCGATGGCTGACAACGGCGTCGACAGGCTTGTTCCCAACAGCTGATTTCTCCTCAGCCCTCTCGTGCGTTGCACGGGCGCGCGGATGCCGCGATCTCCGCCTGGTGACGCGGTCAAAAACAAACCCGCAGAGGGGAGTCTGCGGGTTTGGGGTCCGTCTGTGGATGTGTGGAGGAGGAGGGGGAGCCTCGCCGCACGGTGGGAGCAATGTCTCACGACATGTGATTAATGTACTTTGCGGTGTGTTAATGAAACGTGACCGAGATTGCCTGATACCGTCACCCGTGAACACGTGCGTCGACGTTCATCGCCACGACGGCCCGGGCATGATAATGGCGCCACCAGAGACTATCGTTGTTGCCTGGAAACATGCCTGTAGATACCGCCGCCAACAACCGCCGCATGGACCGTTTTGCCAAGCAGACCGAGGTTTGGTTGTTCGGCTACGGCTCGCTGATCTACAAGGTGGACTTCCCGTACATCGAACGACGCCCGGCGAGCATTCGGCATTGGGCGCGGCGTTTCTGGCAGGGCTCGCATGACCATCGTGGCACGCCGCAAGCGCCGGGTCGCGTGGTCACCCTGGTGCCGGAGCCCGATGCGGTCTGCATCGGCATGGGCTACCTGATTGCCCCGGCAGTGTTCGCCCAACTCGACGTGCGCGAGAAGAACGGCTATTTGCGCTTTGCCACTGAACTGCACCTTGGCAGGGGCGAGCGAGCCGACGGGCTGGTGTATATCGCCACGGCGGAGAACGCGGCATTCCTGGGGCCGGCGCCCGAGGCGGAGATCGCGCGCCATATCGCTGCATCGTCCGGCCCCAGCGGAGCAAACCGCGACTATCTGCTGCAACTCGCCGCCGCGTTGCGCGAGCTCGACGCAGATGACCCGCACGTGTTCGACATCGAACGCCACCTGGTGGCTCTGGCCGGCGGCGGGCGAAGGGCCGACGAGTATTGAGGCATCAGCCGGCGGCAAGTTCTGCCAGGGCTGTCCGCAATAGCGTTTCCGACTGTCCGCGGACAACCATGCGGCGGGATGCTTGCAGGAATTATGTCGTAATTTCAATGACTTGGGTATTGGCTTCTGGCTGGCACGACGGTTGCTACAAGGACAGTACAAAACCAGTTGTCCACTACGGAGCAATCGCATGAAATTCGAATCAATGATCCTGGGCGTGCTGTTCGCCGCCTGCTTTGGCATCTGCGTGCTGGCCATGGGCGCCATGCTGACCGCCACGTCCACACCCGTGCAGATGGCAGGAACGACAGCGCCTGTCTCCAGCATCGCTGCCGCGCAGGGAAACGGCACGCAACAGATCGACGCCGTGCGCGGCGCTGGCAACAAGGCTGGCAACAAGGCTGGCAATAAGGGATGACACGTCCCGGCGCGAACAGAGCCCTGCATTCGCTTCCCCCGCAGCGCGAGGGAAGCGAAGCGACCGCAGGTGCGTAAAGCGTCGAATCACGTGAAGCATCATGCGGCCGATTCAAATCATGGCGTGACCGGTCACGCGCGAATGTCTTACGCTGCAGGCCGGTTTCCCCCTGGATGCTGCGATGTCAGAGCTGCTCGCGTCACGCTGGCCCCGGCTTGTGCGTAGCACCTGCACGGTACTTGGCATGTTGCTGCTGGGTGCCGCCGCCGTGGCCCATGCCACCAGGTCACCGCCGCCTCGCGTGCAATTGGCGGATGGCTGGATCGAAGGCAGGCGCGCGTCGGTCGACGCGGTGGTACTGGATGAGTTCCACGGCATTCCGTACGCCGCGCCGCCGCTGGGTGCGCTCCGCTGGCAGCCGCCGCAGCCGGTCCATGCGTGGAAGGGCCTGCGCCCGGCGACGCAGTTCGGGCCGCGCTGCATGCAGCTGCCGCTGTTCGACGACATGGAGTTTCGTTCGCGCGGCACGAGCGAGGATTGTCTCTACCTCAATGTCTGGAAGCCGGTGCATGCCCATGGCAAATTGCCGGTGCTGGTGTATTTCTACGGCGGCGGCTTCGTCGCCGGCGATGGCTCGGAGATGCGCTATGACGGCGCCAGCCTGGCCAGCAAAGGCATCGTCACGGTCACCGTGAGCTATCGCCTCGGCGTGTTCGGTTTCTTCGCACTGCCCGCGCTGGCCGCCGAGTCGCCACAACACGCTGCAGGCAACTACGGCCTGCTCGACCAGGTCGCGGCGCTGCGCTGGGTGCGCGCCAATATCGCCCGCTTCGGCGGCGATCCGGCGCAGGTCACGATTGCCGGCGAATCCGCCGGTTCGATCGCGGTGAGTGCGCTGATGACGTCGCCGTTGTCGCGCCATTTGTTCGCGCGCGCGATCGGCGAGAGCGGCGCCCTGATCGCGCCGATCGCGCCGCTGCCGCTGGCGGAGATGGAACAGCACGGCGAGGCATTCGTGCGCACCCTGGGCGTCGACTCGCTGGGCGCGCTGCGTGCGCTGCCGGCAGAGAAGCTGCTGCAGGCCACGCGCGCGCAGAACGGCGACGCCGATGTCGATCTGGACGGCTGGTTCCTGCATGAACCGCCGGCGATCACCATGGCGCAAGGGCAGCAGGCGCAGGTGCCGTTGCTGCTGGGCTCCAATTCACAGGAGGGTTTCTACACCGCCATTCTGAAGGATCGGCCGCCGACGCCAGCGAACTATCGTGCCGCGTTGCAGAGGCTGTTCGGCACGCAGGCCGACCAGGCACTGACCCTGTATCCCGGTGCCGGCGAGGCCCAGGTGAAGCAGTCGGCCACCGCGCTGGCCGGCGACCTGTTTATCGCCCACACCACCTGGCGCTGGATGGACCTGCAGCGGCGTCACAGTGATGCGCCGGTGTATTTCTACTACTTCACGCAGGCGCGCCCGGCCAAACGGCATCCGGCAGCGGGGGAACTGCCGGACGCCGGCGCGGTGCACAGTGGCGAAATCGAATATGCACTGGGCAACCTTGCTACCAACCAGGTGTACGCCTGGACGGCCGCCGACCGTGCTGCGTCGGCCACGATGGAAGGCTATTTCGCGCAGTTCATCAAGACCGGCAACCCGAACGGCGCGGACCTGCCGCACTGGCCCGCGGCGCGTGAATCCGACGGTGGCGTCCTGCGCCAGGTCATCGGCGCACACACTCGCACCGAGGTCGACCGCGGCGCAGCGCGGCAGGCGTTCCTGCAGCGGTTCTTCAAGCACCACGCCGACCCGTTGTAGGCTCGGCGCGTTGGCTGGGGATGGACGATTGCCCGGCGCCCGCCGACAGCAAGGTGACGACCAACCCTGGCGCGTGGGAACGTGTGGCATCTTGTCGCGCGGCCACCGACATCACGAATCCATGGCTTTAGTCATGGGTGTCGGGAAGGCTCATTGGGTAGGATCGGGGTTCCCCGAAGAAGAGTTCATGTCGATGAAACCCTCCCTCTCCCTGGCGATGACCATTGCGTTGTCCAGTTCCGTCGCGGCGTTTGCCGACACGGGTTCGGACAAGCAAGAGTCTGGCCGCAACCCGGCGCCGGCCCATGCCGTGGTGACCGATACCACTAGCAATCCGTTCTTTGCCGAAAGCACGCTGCCGCTGCATTACCCCGCGTTCGACCGGATCAAGGACCGCGATTTCGCGCCAGGCTTCGATCGCGGGATGGCCGACCAGCTGAAGGAAGTCGAGCTCATCACGCAGCACCCTGCGGCGCCGACGTTCGACAACACCATCATCGCCCTGGAGCAGTCCGGGCAGATCCTCAAGCGCACTTCGACCGTGTTCTTCAGCCTGGTCGGCGTGGAAAACAGCGACGCGCTCAAGGCCATCCAGGCCGAATACGCGCCCAGACTGTCGGCGCATCGCGATGCGATCATGCTGAATCCGGCCTTGTTCGCACGCATCCAGAAGCTGTACGAAACGCGCGCCAGCCTGGGCCAGGATGCCGAAGGCGTGCGCCTGATCGAGCGTTACCACACCGATTTCGTGCGCGCGGGCGCCAAGCTGTCCGACGCCGACAAGGCGCACCTCAAAGAGATCAACGGCGAGCTGGCGAAGCTGGGCACCAAGTTCAGCCAGAACGTGATGGCCGAGGTGAATGACTCGGCGCTGGTGGTCGATACCAAGGCCGAGCTGGCTGGCCTCACCGACGCGCAGATCGGTGCCGCCGCAGCCGCCGCCAAGACCAGGGGCATGGACGGCAAGTACGTCATTGCCCTGCTCAACACTACCGGCCAGCCGCCGTTGGCGCAGTTGGAGAATCGCGCACTGCGCGAGCGTCTGTTCAAGGCCTCGATCGCCCGCGGCTCCCGCGGCAACGCCTTTGACAACACCTCCATCGTGTCGCAGGTGATGAAGCTGCGCGCGGAGAAGGCGAAGATGCTCGGTTATCCGACCTGGGCGGCCTATGTGCTGGCCGACGAAACCGCGAAGACGCCTGAAGCGGTCAACGCGATGCTGGGCAAACTGGCGCCTCCGGCGGTGGCCAACGCCAAGCGCGAAGGCGCGACGCTGCAGGCGATGATCGACAAGCAGCAGGCGGCCAGCGGCGGATCGTCGTTCCAGCTCGAGCCGTGGGACTGGGCGTACTACACCGAAAAAGTGCGCGCCGACAAATACAATTTCGACGAGAGTCAGCTGAAGCCATACTTCGAGATGAAGAACGTGCTGGAAAACGGCGTGTTCTACGCTGCCGGCCAGCTTTACGGCCTCAGCTTCAAGCAGCGCACCGACCTGCCGGTCTACAACCCGGACGTGCTGGTGTATGACGTGTTCGACACCGACGGCAAGCAACTGGCGATCTTCCTGGCCGACATGTACGCACGCCCATCCAAGCGCGGCGGCGCGTGGATGAACTCCTACGTGCAGCAGTCGGCGCTCACCGGCAACCTGCCGATCGTCGCCAACCACCTCAACATCACCAGGCCGACCAGCGGCCCGACCCTGCTGACCTGGGATGAGGTGACCACGATGTTCCACGAGTTCGGCCATGCACTGCACGGCATGTTCTCCAACGTGGAGTATCCGTACTTCAGCGGCACCAGCGTGCCGCGCGACTTCGTCGAGTTCCCCTCGCAGGTCAACGAGATGTGGGCCGACTGGCCGAGCGTGCTGGCCCACTACGCGAAGCACTATCAGACCGGCGAAGCCATGCCGCAGGCACTGCTGGACAAGGTGCTGGCCAGCTCGAAGTTCAACCAGGGCTTCGCCACCACCGCGTACCTGGGATCGGCGATGCTCGACCAGAGCTGGCACCAGGTCGGCGCGAACAGGATCCCCGAGGCCGATGGCGTGATGGCGTTCGAGGCCGCCGCGCTGAAGGCGAACGGCACCGACTACGCGCTGGTACCGCCGCGCTACCGCACGCCGTATTTCAGCCACATCATGGGCGGCTACGCGGCGGGCTACTACGCCTATATCTGGTCCGAAGTGCTGGATGCGAACACGGTGGACTGGATCAAGGCGCACGGCGGCCTGACCCGCGCCAACGGCGACCGCTTCCGTGCGACCCTGCTCTCGCGTGGCGGCAGCAAGGATGCCCTGCAGCTGTTCCGCGACTTCGCCGGCCACGAGCCGCAGATCGAGCCGTTGCTGAAGCGTCGCGGCCTGGACGGCAGGATCGACTGATCGAAGCCGCCATTCGAGAGCATGGAGCGATCCGAAGTGACCCGGATGACTTCATGCGGTAGACACGGTCGATCTTCGTGCTTGCGGCAAGCGCGGAAAGCGGCAGTTGTCCGGCAGGGCGCTCGGATGTACAAGCCGAAGACCGCACCCGACCGGGTGTGGCCTGCCGGGGAACCACTGCTCATGACAATCAATCGACCCATATCGTTGCTGATGAGCCTGCTCGTGCCGATGCTTGCCGGCGCCACCTCGGCGCGAGTCGCTGCGCATCCGGAGTTCTACCCGTCACCCGATCCCGCGCTGAAGGCGCTGCCGTTCTCCGAAGCGGTGCGCGCCGGCGATTTGCTGTTCGTCTCCGGCGAGATCGGCTCGCAGCCCGGCAAGATGGGCCTGGTGCCTGGCGGCATCACGGCCGAAGCCCGGCAGGCGATCGAGAACGTGCGCGGGATATTGCAGCGTCACGGCGCCAGCTTGGGCGACGTGGTTGCGTGCACGGTGTTCCTCGCCGACATGAAGGAGTGGCCGGCCTTCAACAATGTCTACAAGGAATACTTCAAGCCGCCATTCCCCGCCCGCAGTGCGACCGGCGCCACCGGTCTTGCGCTGGGTGCGCGGGTCGAGTTGCAATGCACGGCCTACGTACCGGGTGCCAAGTAGACAAGGCGGAACGCTTGCTTCGCCGTTGCGGGAACACGACATGCGACGCCGTCCTGGCGGCCGCGATGGACCAGTTCTGGCACCACCTTGCGCTGCGGCTGCGCCGGACGATCAGATGGCTACCGCGACGGTGCGGGTATCCAGAATTCGATCACCTTGGGGTCGCCGTGCAGGCGGGTCGGCAGCGGTAACGGGGTCGGTGGCGCCTGCAGGAAGCCGGGCTGGCTGCCGAGCCAACCGGCCAACGCATGGGCGCAGGTCTGGGCCTGGTCGTTGGAGGCGTTGTACAGCAGCACCGGACGGGGCCAGCTCGCCGGTTGTCGGTGCCCGGCTCTGCGCGCGGTATTGCTTACGTTTTCGATGCCCGGCGTATTCAGCCCGAACGTGACGAACTGAGCCATCAGACGACTGGCCATGGCGCGCTGGCTGTCGTCGTAAATCTGGATGTAGACCACGAATGGCCCGGGCGTCGCGCTCGCGGTGGCGCCGCAGGCCTGGTTGACCTCGGCGCCGGCGACTGCAGTGCCCGCTCCTGCCGATGGCGCCGTTCCCACGACGGCGGCGTTGACGGGGCGCGCTGCAGGGGCGGCGGGGTTGAGCGGGGGGAGCGACGCGGGAGGCGGCAGTAGAGGCGCGGAAGTAACTTCGGTAGTCACTTCTGCCGATGCCGCCGATGCCTTGGCCGCTGCGCCGCCAGGATGGCCCGCATGAGCGGTCGGGTTGGGTGGCGGGAGTGCCTCGGGAGGCGGCGGCGGAGGTGGGGTCGGGGCATCGGATCGAGGGGCAACGGCCGCGGGCGCGGAAGACATCGGGGCGTTGTTCGCCACCTGCGTTGGCTGGCCGAAGTGCAGGGCGCCGAACCATCCGCCCAGCGACAGCAGCGGTTGCGGCGTGGCGCCGGCGTAGGCGAGCATGGATTTCCGCCAGTCCGACGGTTCGGTGGCAGCCGCGCGCAAGGCGGCATAGTCCAGCAGGCAACGCTGGTCGAGCGGATTGTCCGGAGCGAGCAGACCACAGGAACGATTCAACTGGTCGGCGAGCCGGTTCATGATGTGCGGCATGCCGCCGGTCTTGCCGGATTGCTCGAATTTCTGCATCAACGCATACAGCCTGGAGTGCATCTTCGTGTCGTAGGCCAGGTTTGCCTCCAGATCGGTCTGGATCGCATCGGCGTCGCTCTGCTGGGTCTGCGCGCCCTGCTGCTCGCTGCGGACTTCCTGCTGGTGTGTGTCCCAGCTTTGCCAGCCCGTCACCGCGACGGTGGCAATGGCGCCCAGGCTCAGCGAGGCTCCGATGGTTGCCCTGATGCGCTGGCGTCGGGTCTGCGCCGCCTTCTGCTCTTCGCCTGAGACCACACTGACGCGGGCGACCGTGCCCGCTGCGGCCAGCGATGGCAGCAGGTCGAGCAAGCCCACGTCGAGCGGCGTGCCCAGGGTTTCGCCGAGCTGGCAGTAGCTTTCCCACTGCGACTCGTTGAAGAACTGTTCGGCCGTGCTCTGCTGCGGAAAATCGCGATGACCGTCGGCATAGCCGGCGACGTCCAGCGGCAGCTCGCATACGAGCCGGGGTTTGACCACCAGCAGGCAACCGCTGGCGCCGCTGGGATAGCCGATCCTGGCCAGCAGCAGGTGCTGGCTGCCCGGATCGGGCGTGATGCTGTCCGGCGTGCCGAAGCGCGCGCACAGAGCGGCACCAGCGCTGGCCGGCAGACTGGCTGGATCGATGAAGTCGATCGCGATGTCCATGTCGATGCGTGCCTTGCGCGTCAGGTTCTCCATGTCGGCAAACACGTAATTGGGATCCGCGCCGCAGTCGGCCAGCACGATCACGCTCAGCTCGCGCTTGAGCAGGCTGTAGACGCCGGTGTTGTCGAAATGGCCGCCGTCGGAGAGATACCACGCCGGATTCTGCAAGCCCGGGAAGCGCGCCAGCATTTCCTGCAGGGCCGCGCGCGTCTTGCCCAGGTACGACCACGACCAGCTCGCGCGACCGAGCTGGTTGGCCCACCAGTAACCAAGCCGCAGCCCGCTCAGGAAAAACAGCGCGGCGGTACCGGTGCGGGTCAGTGAGCCCATGCCCGAACCGGCGGCGGCGCCCGAGATCGCGATCCACTCGGCCAGGCTGGTGCGGCTGATCGAGCTGGCTGTTTGCGAGTGCGGCCGGGCCGGTCGCGTGCCGGTCTCCAGACCGAGCGCGCTGATGCTGAGATAGACGCCCTTGCGGTCGGCATTGTAGGTGTCGGTGCGGTCGTCGATGGTCTGGTTGATGCAGCAATTGATCAGATGAATCGGCCCGCCATGGGCGTGCGGAACATAGGCGGGCAGGCCGACGTCGTCGCCCTCGAGCAGGTCGGTCAGTTTCTTCACCGTGGCCGCATTGCCCGGGGCCTGGTTGGACAGCGGCGACACCGGAAAGCGGACAGCCTCGTGCGCGGGCCGGTGGTCGTGGCTGTTGCCCACCGCGACATAGGTGCGGGCGATCCGCGAGCGGTAGAACGCGTGCAGCGATGAGCGGTTGATCTGCTGCAGGTTGCGACCGGTCAGGGCGATATACGCCAGGCAGGGGACGAAGACAGTCAACCAGCGCAGCCATGCCTCGCTGGCGGGCGCCTGCGGAAGCCCCGGAAACCAGCCGACCAGCCAGTGCATCCAGGTTGCGGTGGCCGAAACGCGCGCCATGAACACGAAATACTGCAAGACACTCAGCCAGAACAACGCGAGCAGGGCGATCAGCAGTAGTCCGCACAGATTGGCCAGCAGCGCCAGCGGCAACGGCGCCACCCCCTTCTTGTTGGCCTGCGATTGCAGCATGGGCAGGGTGAAGCGGGCCACCGCCACCAGCATCGCCGCCAGTCCGGCGCTGGTCAGAACCGATCCGTGCGGCGAGCCGTTGCCGACCTGATTGGCGCAATACCAGCTGAGCAGGTCGGCCACGCCGAGTGCGAGCAACAGCAGCACGTACTTCAGCGCCGTGCTGAGGCCGATGGTGTAACGCACCCGATCCTGCGCGGGGCTTGCGCGCTGGCGCAGCATCCACAACCGGGCCAGCGGCACCGCCAGCAGGGTCACGCCGATCACCAGCAGCGCGGTTCGGCCATCGTGCATGTCGGCGGGCATCGCGATGTATCGCCACAGCAGGTACACCGCGATGAGCGCGCTGCTGAGGCAGGTGATGAGGTCGTTGACGACCGTGCCTTCCTGCGGATCGCGTGACCACCAGTAGGTGAAGGCCATGAACACGGCCAGCCAGATCGGGAGCAGGGTCGCCAGCCACCAGAAGCCGCCGGCGTCGCCGCCATAACCCAGCAGATGCGGCAGCACGATCAGGCACGCGAGCAGCGCGGCGAGCGTGGTCACCTCGAACTGGGTGGCGATGAAACCGCGCAACTGGCCGGCCCAGGTCTGCAGCAGGTCGCGGGCACCGGCCGGCACCAGGTACCGACCATTGCTGCGCAGCCACCACAGCAGCAGCGACTGGTCATCGGCCAGCCCGCGCTCGACCTGTTCCGGCTTCACCGTGGCACTGAACAGGCGGCCGAACGCGGCGCCTGCATAGCCGCCCCCGGACACCGTCGACATGTAATCGAAGCGCCGCAACACGCCGTTTTTCGCCAGCGCCCGCAACAGCCCGATGCAGAATGTGGCGCTGCGCACGCCACCGCCGGACAGCGCCAACCCGATCGTGGGCTGATCCCAGTCGATTTCGTTGAGGCGGCGCCGATCTGCCAGCGCCTCCTGCTCCTGCGGCGGAATCGGATGAGCCGGGCCTTGCGTATGCATTACCTGAGCCATGAGCAGCCTCCCCGTTGCGGGTGTCAAGCGGACAGGAATACAGCGGGGGTCTTATGCGCCGGTTGCCGCGCCTCGGCAAGTGCCGCCGCAAGGTCGCGGGTGCGATCCACGGGCAGCTGAGGAATTGGGGAAAGGCGTGCCTTGCGACGGGGCCGACGCGCTCAACGGTTATCGCTGTCCTTGGCGATTTGGCGCCAAACGTCTGCATGGCTTGAGGTGAAATTCACCCGGCGTCGTCCGTCACGCGGTGCCGACAGACAAGGCAGGCAGAATACGGACATCGCCATGACCCGGCGACCACCCGGAGGACGATCCATGTTGGTAACCATCCTGATTATCGTGTTGATCCTGGCGCTCATCGGCGGCTTGCCGAGGTGGGGCTATTCGCGTTCATGGGGTTACGGTCCCAGTGGGATCCTCGGCGTGATCGTGATCATCCTGATCATTCTGTGGCTGCTCGGCCGCCTGTGACGCTCCTGACGGCGTGATTCGCCGCCGAGCGCCAGGGCGGCGTTGTTACCGGCGCTGGGGCGGGCGAAGGGCGGCCGCCCGCGGCAAGCGTGAGTCCGCGCCTAGTCGGGATCCGCGTGGCGTTCAGCGCGGTTTGCGCGGCCCCGGCGCGGAATGCCGCCCCTGTTCCGCATCGATCAGGTCGATCCAGCCCGCCCGCGAACCGGGGAAGGCGTCGGCATAGGGCACGTAGGGCTTGATATCGAGGATCGGCGTAGCGTCGAGCAGATCCACGCCGCGAACCTGCAGCACGCCGTCGCCGACGGCGACCAGGTCCACCGCGGACAGGCCGATCGCATTCGGGCGGTGCGGCGAACGCGTCGCCAGCACGCTGCGCTTGCCGCCGCCACGCGGTGGCCGTACCTCGGCCTTCCAGCCTTCGCTGCGATGGAAGGCAAAGATCAGCCAGATCCGCTCGAAGCCGTGCAGATCGCGATAGGCCGCCGCCGGGAAGTTCGACACGAACTCGATGGTCGCCGCGGCCGCGGCCCGCGTCTCGGTACCGGCCACGACGGTGGATTGATGTGGCGCGTCGATCCGACGGGCATAGGGCGAGCGCACGAAAGCAATCGGCTGGCAGGCCAGGGCCCAGGAGGTATCGTGCATGATGCTCATTGAGGCATTATCGCTTGCCCAGCCTTGCCACGGGTTCCCCGGCTGCCCGGAATCCGGTTCCCTGGAATCTTCCCCGCCGAGAACGCCATGAAATATCTCGTGATGATCTACTGCGACAGCCGGATGCAGGGTCGTTTCGCCAAGGCCGACACGTTACGCAGGCACGGGCAACTGCTCGATGCGCAGCAGTTGGAGGCGCCAACCAGCGCGCGCACCGTGCGAGTGCGCGAGGGTCGCACCGGCGTGGTCGACGGCCCGTTCGCCGAAACCAGGGAGTACCTGGGTGGCTTCAACCTCGATGCGGCTGATATGGATGAGGCCGTGCTGATCGCCTCGTCATTGCCCTGGGCACGCACCGGTGCGATCGAGGTTCGCCGGCTACGCGACATCAAAATGGTACGCCAGCGAGGGGGCGTCTGAACATGCGCGACGACGATGATTTCGAGGACGATCCCGATTTCGGCGACGAGGACGACTCGGTCGAGGCCAGGGTGTGGCAGCTGTTGCTGCTGATCAATCCCGGCGACGAGGAGACCGCGTTGCTGCAGTTCACCGATTACCGCGAGGCCGTGGCGGAAGGTGATCAGAGCGAGCCGGTCGAGCTGATCGGCCGGGTGATCGACTGGCATTCGGGATTCATGGTGGCCCAGGACGACCTGCGTTCGACCATGCAGGCGCTGGACGAGCTCTGCGCGCGCTGGAACCTGTCGATCGACTGGGGCGGCGATCCGGACGACGACGACTTTTTCGACGATGCCGATGCGGGCAGCCTGATCGGCATCGCCTACGATCGCCTGGCCGAATCGGGCTACACCTTGTGGACCTGGGAAACCGACGACGATTCGAATGCCGGGTGGATCACGCTGACCCGCGACAACGAGCCGATGCGCGAACTGGCCACGGTGCTGCATATCAACCTGCGTTTGGGCTGCGACGCAGGCTGAAGCGCACACCCGATGAAGGGGCAGGCATGCTGCAATTGATCGGTTTCGATGGCGACGACACGCTGTGGCACAGCGAAGGCTACTATCGCGAGGCCAACGACGCCTTTGCGGCCATCATGGGCCGCTATGTCGACCTCGCCGACCAGCAGGTGGCCGAGGCCATGCTGGCCACCGAACGGCGCAACCTCGACGTGTTCGGTTACGGCGCCAAGGGCATGGCGCTGTCGATGGTGGAGACGGCGATCGCCGTCAGCGACAGCCGGATCAGTGCCGCCGACATTCATCGACTGGTCGAACTCGGCAAGCGCGTGCTGCAGCACCCGGTGGAACTGCTGCCGGGCATCCGGGAAGCGGTCGAGGCGGTGGCGGCGGACTATCAGATCGTGCTGATCACCAAGGGCGACTTGTCGCACCAGGAGCGGAAGGTGGCCGCATGCGGGCTGGCCGGCCTGTTCGGCCGGATCGAGATCGTCTCGGAGAAGAACGCCGCCACCTATCAACGCGTGCTCGGCGAGTTCGACCTGCAACCGGCGCAGTTCGCGATGATCGGCAACTCGCTGCGCTCGGATATCGAGCCGGTGGTGCGCCTGGGTGGCTGGGGCGTGCACATGCCGTATCACGTGACCTGGGCGCACGAGCTGGAACACGGCCTGGGCGATGACGAGCTGCACGTGATCACGGTAGACGCGCCGTCGGCGATTCCCGCAGCGCTGGCGCAGTTGCGCGAACGGGCGGCCTGAGACGCGCGCCATGCGCGAGCAGGGAAGTCATCACCCCCGCCAATCAGGTTGAAACGTGTGCCGTTTACGGAGGTGATTTGGTACCCGGGAACATGATTCGGGAGTCGTGCAACCACTCCGGATGGACCTCGTACATCTCGCGGATGATCGCCTTGATCGTCTCGATGTAGTCGGACTGGTCGTTGACCCGGTAGATCATGATCAGCGGCGAGGTCGCGTCTTCGTCGTCGATGTCGCGGTAATGGATGTCGTGGCGCAATGCTTGCGCCGAGGCCGGTACCACGCACAGGCCGACTTCGGCGGCGACCAGTCCCAGTGCGGTCTGCAGCTCGCGTACTTCCTGTACTTCGGCCGGGCGCACGCCGCGGTCGGCGAGCAGCGACAGCACGGAGTCGGCGAAGCTGGGGCGAGGTTCCTTCGGATAGACGATCAGGTTCTGCTGCGCGAGTGTGTCGAGCGGTAGCGGGCCTTCGCCTTCGGACAGCGGGTGGTTGCCAGGTATCGCCAGCACCAGGCGTTCCTCGCGCATGATCACGCGTTCCACCGCCGGGTCCGGCACGCGGATGCGGCCGAAGCCGACATCGATGCGGCGGTTCTTCAGCGCCTCGGTCTGCTGCGCGGAGAGCAGTTCCACCAGCTGTACGTCCAGCTCCGGATAG
>Ga0208357_1001207_pt1 | contig 19191 bp, 18 predicted proteins | sample NGESurdeep092012_6_FD_184487 | JGI IMG/M metagenome (GOLD analysis project Ga0208357, IMG submission 184487) | Arctic peat soil microbial communities from Barrow, Alaska - NGEE Surface sample F52-2 deep-092012 (SPAdes) | ecosystem: Environmental > Terrestrial > Soil > Wetlands > Peat ... | reverse complement strand
CTGCAAGTTCTGCGCGTAATACATCTTGTTGCCGGCATAGCCGACCCAGCCGGGCGTGTGGACGTTCATGACGTGGGAGAGATCGACGATCTTCATGGCGGCTCCGATGTCTAACGAACGTCCTTAAAGGGCCGCTCGCGATTTGCTTCAGATGGATGTTGTGTCTGTTCTGAGCCGGACAATCGCGATCACCTCGCGACACCGGCTCGAATATTTCCACTCGCTACTTTAATGGTTGATATTGCCCCCGGAAGTACAGAAGAGGATCGCCGCCCGTAACACTCAGGTCGATGACGCGGCCAACCATGATCGTCGTCGCTGCGTAGGCGAGCGTCGTTTCAAGGGTGCAATCGAACGCGGCGGGCGCGCACTTGAGTACCGGCGCACCGGAGCTCAACGAGGTCCAATCGCCCTCCTTGAACCGCTCAGTACCCTTCAATTCCGTCTTGCCGCCGAAGATGTCGACCAAGGCCGCCGCTTCGGCCGGCAGACATGAGACGGCGAAATGCCTGGCTTCGAGCATTACCTTCAGCGCCGAGGTCCGATCGTCGATCGACACCATCAGGGACGGCGGATCGGCCGAGACATGGCTTGCCGACAGCCCCAGAAAGCCCGCCGGTCCCGCCGCCCCTCTCGCCGTGACGAGCGTCACGCCAAGCGGGCGCTCGCCGAGCGCGCGCCAGAAGCTTTTCGGGTCGATCATCGTGCCCTCCCCCCTGCGCTCGGAGTATCGCATCAGGCGGTGCGAACGGGCCGCGGATGACCTAAGAATCGGTCGTCCGTAGTCGACTCCACCGCGCGCCTGAAGTGATAGGTCGCTTCATGGAGGAGCGCACCGGTCTGTTCCGCGATGCGGAATTGCCCATCGACAACAGTCATGTCGGTCTCCGGAACGAACAGGCTTTGTACGATGTGCCGCGCGCCCATCGACTGCAACACCGGCCGCAGACCGTAATCGAGCGCCAGCAGATGCGCTACCGAGCCGCCCGTAGCAATGGGTAGCACCGCCTTCCCGGAGAGCGCGAATTGGGGCAGCAGGTCGAGAAAGATCTTCAGGAGCCCGGAATACGACGCCTTGAAGATCGGCGTCGCGATGACGATGCCGTCCGCCTGATCCATGGCTGCAACGGTGCGCGCGACGCTGATGTGAGCCGATTTCGCATGGATAAGAGCTTCCGGATCCATATCACGCAGCTTGATATGACGCGTCAACAAGGTCGCGCCCGCCAACATTTCCAGGATGTGATCGACGACCATTGCCGTTCTCGAGTCCGGAGATGGGCTCGCCGAAATGGCTAGGATCAACTTGTTCGTCATCTTCACTGTCCGCGGAGTTGGGGCATGTCAGGACGCGACGGTCTGCCCGATCGCGTCGACGGACAATCCGGCGCGCGGATGCCTAGGCCTTGGGATGCCAAGATGATCGCGAAGTGTTCGGCCACTATACTCGGCTCGAAACAGCCCGCGCTTTCGAAGAATGGGCACGACATGATCGACGAAGTCGTCGAACGCGCCCGGGAACCAAGGCGGCATGATATTGAAACCGTCCGCGGCGCCGGCCACGAACCATTCCTCAAGCCCGTCCGCGACCTGCTCCGGCGTTCCCAGCAGCAGCCGATGCCCCATCGCCGATGCGGCATAGTCACGAAGCTCGCGGAGAGTCATGTTGTGCTTCTTCGCGAGAGCCGACAGCGTAACCGCGTGGCCTTGCATGATGGTGGACTGCGGAAGCGCCGGCACCGGCCCATCCAGAGGATAGGCCGACAGATCTTGCCCGAGGCGCTCTGACAACACCTTTAGCGCCGCGGCCGGATCCGAAAATCCGCCGAGGCTGGCAAGCTTTGCTTTCGCGTCGGCCTCCGACGTCCCGACGATCGGGCATACGCCGGGCATGATCTTCATGTGGGCCGGGTTGCGCCCCGCTTTTTCGGCACGAGCGCGCAGGTCCGCAGCGTCCTTCTTTGCAATCGTCAGGTCCTGCTGCACCGCGAACACGATCTCGGCAATCGAAGCGGCGAGATCGCGCCCGGTTTCCGAAGCGCCGGCCTGAATGATGACCGGATAGCCCTGCGGCGGCCGCGAGGTGTTCAGAGGGCCCTTGACCGAGAAATATTCGCCCTTGTGATTGAGCTCGTACATCTTCGAAATATCGGCGAACCGGCCATTCGCCTTGTCCATGACGATCGCATCGTCTTCCCAACTGTCCCAAAGGCCTTTGGCGACCCGCACGAATTCGGTCGCGATGGCGTACCGGAGATCGTGTGGCGGATGCGCGGCGTGACCAAAATTCGCGGCCGCCTCGGGAAAGGCCCCAGTCACTACGTTCCACGCCGCCCGTCCTCCGCTGATGTGATCGATCGATGCGAAGGCCCGAGCCAAATTGTAAGGGTCGCTGTATGTGGTTGAAGCCGTCGCCGCCAAACCGATATGAGTTGTCTGCGCCGCAAGCGCCGCGAGCAGTGTCAGAGGCTCAAGGCGGACCATCACCGATGGGTGGGCCTTCGGTCCGGTATTTAAAGCATCGGCGAAGAACACCAGATCGAACTTGGCGCGCTCCGCCGTCTGCGTGATGCGGGTAATCAGCGGAAAATTCTCCGCTCCCGCCTCTGCCTCGGGCAGTCGCCAACCGGCAACGTGATGGCCAGTGCCGAGGATGAAAAGGCCGAGATGCATGTGCGCGGATTTGCTCATCGTTCAATCACCTGCGTTCGATCAGGACCGGATCATGCCAGCCCGTCGCCGTAGTAACTCGACACTGGCCCACCAAAACTCACGATGGGCCGGCGCATTTCGATCCGCGACGGCTCAAACGACGGATCGTTCCGCGCCTTGCACGAGATTCGAGACTCGACGCGCCGGATGTTCGGGACGCGGCAGGCCGAGATGTTCGCGCAATGTGCGGCCGGTATAGTCGACGCGGAACGAACCGCGCTTTTGCAGGACAGGCACGACGTGATCGACGAAGTCGCTCAGGCCACCTGGGAACCACGGCGGCAATAGATTGAAGCCGTCGGCCGCACCGTCGTTGAACCACTCCTCCATCTCGTCGGCGATCTGTTCGGGCGTACCGCATATCAGTTTGTGGCCCATGCTCATGCCGACGAAATCGCGCAATTCGCGCAGCGTCATATTGCGGCGGCGCGCCGTCTCGGCGAGCGTGATGGCGTGGCCCTGCATGATCGTCGACGGCGGCAATACCGGAACGGGACCGTCGAGCGGATACGACGAAAGATCCTGGCCCATGCGCTCCGACAGAACTTTCATCGCGTAGGCCGGATCCGTCAGCGCGCCGAGTTCGGCGAGCTTCGCTTTGGCCTCGGCATTCGTCGAGCCCACGATGGGGCAGATTCCGGGCATTACCTTCAGATGCGCCGGATCACGTCCGCACTGCTGCGCGGCATCCTTCAGGCGGTGGGCAAACGCGACGGCAACATCCTTGTTCTGTTGAACGGTAAAGACAACTTCAGCGACCGCCGCCGCAAAACTGACCCCGGTATCGGACGCGCCGGCCTGCATGAACACGGGATAACCTTGCGGCGGACGCGTGATGTTGAGTGGCCCTTTGACGTGGTAGAATTCTCCTTCGTGCCCGAGGACGTGCATCTTGCTGGCGTCGACGAAGTGACCGGACGCCTTGTCCATCATCAATGCGTCTTCTTCCCAACTGTCCCAAAGGCCTTTGGCGACCTCGACAAACTCCGCGGCGATCGCGTACCGTTGCTCATGCGGCGGATGCTTTGCCGCGCTGAAGTTGGCCGCGGCCTCGGCGAACGCGCCGGTCACGATGTTCCAAGCCATGCGGCCGCCGCTCAGATGGTCGAGCGAGGCCAGCATGCGCGCGAGGTTGTACGGCTCCGTGTAGGTCGTCGACGCGGTAACGGCGAGGCCGATCCGCGTCGTCATGGCCGTCAGTGCGCCGAGCAGCGTCAACGGCTCGAACCGCAGGACCATCGACGGATGCATGCCCGGAAACGAGTTCAGGCCGTCGGCGAAGAAGACGAAGTCGAACTTGCCCCGTTCTGCGGTCTCGGTCGCGCGCCTGATCAGGTCGAAATTCTGCGCTCCCGCCTCGGCCTCGGGAAGCCGCCAACCGGAGACGACGTTACCAGCCGCCAGCAGAAGAACGCCCAGGTGCATTTGCCGTTGCTGGCCAGCCACAGGTCCGTACTCCAGCTCAGGTGGAAAATCCGAAGCCCTCTTAAGACGACTTCTCCGCCGACGGCGTGCGATTAGTTTAACACCATTCAACCTGATTACAACGCTATTCACATCAATCAATCGGGGGCTGCCTGCTTATGGCAAGCCAGAAATGGCTACAGCGTCCTCGGCCTGCCAACTGAGGCACACGGCCTGACCGGGCTGAAAGACCGGATCGTCGCCGCCGACAATCTGCTGGATCACGTAAACGTCCGAGCCAGCGGCGCGAACAACATACTTACGGAAGCGGCCGAGATAGATCAGTTCGACAACTTCGCCGGCCAGCCAGTTGGCGCCGTCCGCTCTCGAATGTTCCATCGATGAAAGCCGCGTCCGTTCGGGACGTACCGCCACGGACATCGATTGACGCAAGGTTAGTTGCCCACCATGCCGCGCACGAAGCTGCACCCCGTTCCCCTCTATGCGGCAATAGCTGCCATCGACCTCGACGACCACACCGTGGAAGAGGTTCGTTTCGCCGATAAAGCTCGCCACGAAGCGCGTGGTCGGCCGATCGTAGAGATCCGTCGGCGTGCCGATCTGCTCGATTTGCCCATTATTGAACACCGCGATCCGGTCGCTCATCGTGAGCGCCTCTTCCTGATCGTGCGTGACATAAATGATGGACATGCCCAGTCGCTGGTGCAGATGCTTTATCTCGAGCTGCATCTGCTCCCGGAGCTTCTTGTCGAGTGCACCGAGCGGCTCGTCCATGAGCAGCAATGGCGGCTCGAACACCATCGCCCGCGCAAGCGCAACGCGCTGCTGCTGCCCGCCGGACAGTTGATGGGGAAGCCGCGGGCCGTAGTTCGACAGGCCGACGAGAGAAAGAACCCGTTCGACCTGGGCCGCAATGTCGGTTGCGGGCAGACGCCGCATTTCCAGCGGAAAGGCGACGTTCTTGGCCACGGTCATGTGCGGGAACAAGGCGTAGTTCTGAAAGACAACGCCGATATTCCGCCGATAGGGCGGCAGGGGATTGATCGGCTTGCCCGCAAGCAGGATTTGCCCGTCCGACGGCTGCGTCAAGCCAGCGATCATCGCGAGCGTCGTCGTCTTGCCGGAGCCTGAGGGTCCGAGGAAGCTCAGAAATTCGCCGGCCGCCAGACTGACCGAAACGCCGTCTACGGCGACGACCGAGCCGTAGGACTTCTTGATGCCGCGCAACTCGAGGATGGGGTCGCTCATGATTGTCCCAACAGAGGAGATTCGATTCCGACGCGGCGCATGAGCGCCTCCAGCAGCAAGACGAGGAGGGAGAACAGGAACAGCAACGTGCCGATCGCGGCGATGGTCGGATCGATGTCTCCAAGCACGTCCGACCACATCTGCACCGCGACGGGCCTGAACGTCGGTGAGCCGATGAACAGCGACACGACGAGCTCGTCGAATGAAATCACCATGGCGAAGAGCAAGCCCGACAGGACGCCAGGCAAGATCAGCGGGAAGACGATGCGGCAAAACACGAGCCACGGCGATGCACCGAGCGTCAGGGCCGCCTTTTCATACTGTTCGTCGACCATCTGCAACGACGTGAGAACCGTCGAAAGCACGTACGGCACCGTCAGCACCGTGTGTGCCAGAATAAATCCGGGCAACGTGCCGTTCAGGTTCCAAACGCGGAAGACACCGAAGATCGCCGCGGCGATGATGATGACCGGCACGACCAAAGGCGCCATGAGAAACCCGACGACCAGCCGTTTGGCGGGGAAATCGCTGCGGGCCAGGCCCAAAGCGGCTGCCGTGCCGACAGTCATCGCGAGAAGCCCCGTCGGCACGACGATCTCGATACTGGTGACCAGCGAGTCGATCCAGGCCGGATCGCTGAACAGCTTCCGGTACCACTGAAGGGAGAAGCCGGGTGGAGGAAACATCAGGAAAGGCGCCGAGCTGAACGATATGATCAACACGATCAACATCGGCGCTACGAGAAACACGACGATCAGCGCCGTAATCGCGATACGGAGCGACGACCAGAGCGTTTCCGTGCCGAAGCCGCGCGCCATCATCTTGCTCGGATCCCCAGTCCCGTCTGGAACAGAAGCGCGAAGGTGACGCCTACCCCGACCAACAGAACCAATGACAGCGCACCGGCAATTCCCCATTGGCCGAAATCGGACACCTCGGTCTCGATGAGCTGGGCGATCATAGTATCGCCGGCGCCGCCGAGCAGCGCAGGCGTGATGAAGTATCCGAGACCGATGACGAAGACGAGCACCGTGCCGTTCGTAACGCCGGGCCAGCTCATCGGCAGATACACGCGCAGAAAATTCCTGACCGGCGTCGCGCCGAGACTGGCTGCAGCCTCGGTATACGTGCCGCTGATGCGCACCATTACGGAATAAAGCGGCAGCACCATAAACGGCAGCAAGATATGAACCATGCCGACGAGCACACCAATCCGATTGTGCACCATGGTGATCGGTTGATCGGACAGACCAAGCCACAAGATCGTGCGATTGATCACTCCCCTGTTCTGCAAGAGCACCAGCCAGGCGAAGGTCCGCACGAGGATGCTGGTCCAGAATGGGATGAGGACCGCGAAGATCAGCAGGCGTCGCATCTGGCCCTTCGCCTGCGCGATCGAATACGCCAGCGGGTAGCCTCCGAGAAGACAGATCAGCGTGACGGACCCGCTGATGATGACGGTGTTGACCAGCGCGCGCGCATACACCGTCTGCGTGAAGAGTGCGACGAAATTCTGAAATCCCCAGCGCGGTTCACTAAAGCTCCGCAGCAGCAGGCTGCCGACCGGATAGGCGAAAACGACAAGCAGCAACAGCAGCGCCGGAAGGACGAGCCATGCCCGCTGCACTTGTGGCCGCATGATCGCGGATTTCAAGAAGGCTGCCATTGCGCTCGCACCGCCGTGATCGCCGTGATCGCCGCCCTCTATTTGGCGGCACGCTTACGTCAATGGCGGCAACGCAAGCCGAAGCGGCGCCGTTCAGCAAGCCATCGCAATTGCTGCGGCACCGCTCTCATCGAGCTTAGGCGACCCGTCCAAGCCGAGCAAACTTTTTGCCAATACTAGGAGAGCTTCCACTGCTCCCAACGCTGCGACAACGCCTTGAGATTGTCGCGCCAGTAATTCTCGTTGGTCAGAATCCCCATGCCCGCATAGCTCGGGTTGGTCGTCAGCCACGGCTTCACGGAATCGTCGATCAACTTGAAGGCATCCGGATTGGTCGGTGCCAAGGCCATGAGGTTGGCCACCTTCGCCTGCGCTTCCGGCGTCGTCATCTGATTAATGAGAGCCATGGCCACTGCCCGGCCGCCGGCGTTCTTGGGCACGACCAGATAATCGACCGACTGGATATGCTGGTTCCATTCGAGCCCGAGATTGGCACCCTTTTTGACAGCGTCGTAGAGACGGCCATTGATGATCACGCCCAGCGACACCTCGCCGTCGACGAGCAATTGCTGCGACTGTGCATTCGTCGCCCAGAAGATCGATTGCTTCTTGATCGTATCGAGCTTCTTGAACGCGCGATCGGCATCGATCGGATAGAGCTTCTCCGGCGTGACGCCATCGGCGAGCAGCGCAATCTCCATCATCGGAGAGACGCGGTCGCGCAGCATGCGCCGGCCGGGAAACTTCTTGAGGTCGAACAAATCCGCCCAATTCCGCGGAAAATTGCCGTCCTTGTATGCGGTCTTGCTGTAGCCGAGATTGTACGACCACACGATGTCGCCGACGCCATCCGGGTGCACGTATTTCGGATTGATGCGTTTCACATCGACAACGGACGTATCGATTTTCTCGAACAGATTGTCGGCCGCGCCGGAGTAGAGGAAGTCGATCGTGACGTCGACGACGTCCCAGGTCGGCTTTCCGGATTCGAGCATGGCGCGGAGCTTGCCGTAGTTGACGGGCCCGTCTTGCACGACGGTTGCTCCGGACTGCTGAGCGAACGGCTCGCAAAACGCCTGCTTCTGCGCGTCCTGGTAGCTGCCGCCCCAACTCGCGAACACGACCTTGTCGCCGGCAAACTTCTTTTGCGCCCACGCGAGTTCCGGCAGTCCCATTGCTGCCGCGGCCACGGCGGCCGTCATGAAGCGGCGTCGGCTCAATGCGTGATGAACGAAAGACAAAGCTCGTGGCTCAATGGACCTGCTGCGCATGCGATAACTCCTCCTGTGCCGGCCGTAGGGACCGCTCGCACAGGGCGCGCCCCGCCGAGTTCAGAAATAGTACAGTCGTTTTGATAATGGTCAATGCGGATTTTAATGGTACTCAAAAGTGCGGCCGCGTCCTAACTTGGTAGGCAAGTCCGCGCGAGCCAATCACGGAGTACACCCATGTTTTCTCGGGAGATTTGTTCGAAAGGCTTTGATCGGTCGTGCGGCCTGGATTTTGGTGGCATCAAACGTCGGCTCGAATGCCTTCGCCCCCATGCGGGCGCCCGGGCGCATCGCCCTTTCCCGGCCTGGTGATGAGGCCGATGTGATGGACCTCGAACGCCTTCTGCGCCCGCGCTCAATCGCGATTTTCGGCGCGTCGGAACGCAGCTCGATCGGACGGGCCCTCGTCGAATCGCTCGACCGGATGAACTTCCAAGGCGGGGTGTTCCCGATCAACCCTAAATACGAGCAGTTTCTCAATAAGCGTTGCTACGCCAGCCTGCGCGACCTGCCGGCTGCACCGGACGTCGTTGCCTTCTGCGTGAGCACAGAACGGGTACTCGATGGCTTGCGGATGACGGCTGAAGTCGGCGGCCGGGCCGCGGTCGTCTACGACGGCGGCTTTGCCGAACGCGGGGCCGACGGCAGCCGCCTCCAGGCTGATATCGCGGCAATCTGCCGCGAGGCCGGCATTGCGCTGTGCGGCCCGAACTGCATGGGAGTGCTCAGTCCGCACGACCGCAGCACGACCTACATGCAGGAAGTCCGAGATGTCACCGGTCTCGCCGGCGACATCGGGTTGATCTCGCAGAGCGGCTCGATCTGCATCGGCCTGCTTGCCGACGTGAGGCGCTACGGCTTCAGCCACGTCATTTCGTCCGGCAATGAGGCGGTCGTCCCTTGCGTCGATTATCTCGAATTCCTCGTGGACGACCCCGAGACAAAGGTGATCGCCGCGTTTCTCGAGAGCGTGCGCGAGCCGGAACGCTTCGTCGCGGCGCTCGACCGCGCCGCCGACCGCGGCAAGCCGGTCGTCGTGCTCAAGGTCGGCCGTTCGGAGCGCGCGAAGCACGCGATCACCAGCCATACCGGCGGGCTCGCTGGCGAGGGCCGCGTGTTCGCGGAAGTCCTGCGCGCACACCGCGCGATTGAGGTGGACGATCTCGATGCGCTGGCTGAAGTGTTGGCCGCAGCGATCGCCCCCCGCAAACCCGCCGGCCGGCGTATCGGCGTCGTCACCGCGTCCGGCGGACAGGCCGAGTTGATTCTCGACGTCGCGACCGAAGCCGGACTCGACTTGCCGCCACTCGATCAGGACATTCGCACAGCAGTCGAAAAGGTCATCGGACCTCTCACCGGCGATGGGAATCCGCTGGACGCCTGGGGCAACGGCGACTTCGCGACCAACTTTCCGCACGCTCTCGCAAGCCTCGACGCCTCTCCGAATTGCGATGCCATCGTCCTCTGCACCGACGCCGCCGATGCTAATCCGATGGGTCGCGCGGATCGCGCGCTCGGCTATGCCCGCGTGCTGGCAGATGCAACGGCTAAAAGTCGAAAGCCGCATTACATGCTCGGCATGCGCCCTGGCCTTTTGCAGCGCGAGCCGATTGAGTTCCTGCGCAAACACGGCATCCCTGTCCTCGGCGGCACCCGCCAGGGGCTTGGCGCCATCGCGCGGCTCGGCAGCGCGCAAGTACGATCACGGCAGTCCCCGACCGTAGCCGCGACCGGCGCTCGGCTCGAGGCCGTGCTCGGCGCCGCGCGCAGCCGCCCGACTATCCACGAAGCAGACGCCAAGCGCTTCTTCGCCGCACATGGACTGCCGGTGACGCGTGAGATTCTGGCCGGCGATGTCGACGAAGCGGTACGCGCAGCCCTCGAGATCGGCTGGCCGGTCGCCGTGAAAGTCGCCTCCGACCACATTGCGCACAAATCGGATTACGGGCTCGTCGAACTCGCGATCGGCAACGAGAACGCGCTGCGCGACGCCTATGAGCGCCTGATGCGGGCCGCCGCGAAGGTCGTGCCGCCCTCTTTGCTCGCGGGAGTTTTGGTTCAAGAAATGGTGAAAGGCGGTATCGAGACTTTTGTCGGCGTCAGCCGCGATACCGATTTCGGTCCGGTCATCGCCGCCGGTATCGGCGGGATCGGGATCGAGTTGTTCCGGGACTACGCGCTGCGGCTGCTGCCGCTCGCCGCCGGCGATGCCGCGGCGATGATCAAAGAGCTAGTCGCCTACCCCCTCTTGCAAGGCGGACGTTCAGCGCACCCTTACGACATCACCGCGCTGGCGGCCCTGATCGAAACGGTCGGCGCCATTGCCTGGGCAGAGCGCGAATTGCTCCGCGACATCGATCTCAATCCCGTGAAGGTGTTTCAGAGCGGCAAAGGCTGCCGCATCGTCGATGCCCTGATCGTGCCGCGACCACATCGATGAAGGACGAAGCGACATGACCGATCTGGTGCATAGCGAGAACGACGAGCGCGTCACCATCGTAACGCTCAATAGACCGGACAAGCTCAACGCCATCAACAAGGATCTGCGTCTTGCGCTTGACGAAGCGCTGCGCCGCGCCGACTCCGACGATAGCACGAGCGTCGTGCTGCTGCGTGCTGAGGGCCGCAGCTTCTGCGTCGGCTATGACATCGTCGGCGGAAACGACGTCGAATCCTGGCGGCATGACGCGCTGAGATGGCACGCCTATCTCCGCGACTGTCTCGAGTTCGAGATGCGACCCTGGGACATGAAGAAACCTGTCGTCGCGGCCGTGCAGGGCCATGCGCTCGGCGGCGGCTGCGAATTGGCGATGTTCTGCGACCTCACGGTTGCAGCGGACAACGCGCAGTTCGGCGAGCCGGAAATCCGATTCTCGAATGCCGGTCCGGCCATCGTGATGCCTTGGCTCGTCGGTTACAAAACGGCGCGCGAACTGCTCTATTTCGGCGACTCGATCGACGCCGCCACGGCGCTCGAACTCGGGCTGGTCAATCGCGTCGTTCCTGTCGAGGATCTTGCCGCGGCATCGCTGAAGTACGCGAAGCGGTTGTCGCTGATCTCGCCGGAAGCACTTTATGCAACGAAACTATCGGTCAATCGCGGCGCCGATGCCGCCGGTTTCCGGAACGCCCTCAACGTCGGCGTCGACATCGTATCGCCGCTCTATGCGGCCAAGACCGAGATGGGCGCGAAATTCCAGGAGATCAAGGCCAGAGAAGGCTTGGGCGCCGCACTCAAGTGGCGCTCCGCCCAGTTCAAGGAATGATCGGCTATTTGCGTCTGGAGCGTGACGCGGCTTTTGCACGTGTCGGCCGGTCGGCCTTGATGGATGCGGCGACTGGAGGGTTGCCGTTTTGGACGTTGAACCAGAGTGCCTTGGCGTTCCGCCGGCTGTAATTCCAGATGCGGTGCGCGCGGATCGAGTTATACGAAATCAAATCTCCGGTTTGCAGGCGATATACCGTGCCATCCAGTTCGACCGTCAGTTCTCCCTCGAGGACGTAACCATGCTCTGACCCTCCATGCCCTCGCGGCACCGATGAAGCGCCAGTATTTGGCTTGTAGACGGTGACCGAGATCAGAATTCCGTTACTTCGATCGTTTCTCAGGATAGTTCGCAGAAGCTTTTCGGAGCTTTCCACGACCGGGCGTGTCCCGGCCCGCACCACCACATCTTGATCTTCCGGCGTCGAGCTCGCAACGAGATCGGACATGGGAACGCCGAGCGCGTTGGCAATAAGTATCAACGACCCGATCGATGGAGCGGCCCTCCCCCGCTCGACCAAGCTCAGCATGGAAACCGTCAGATTCGTAAGGTCGCCCAACGTCTGCAAGGTCATTCCCCGGACGGTGCGCGCGGAGCGAATCCTTGCTCCGATCAACGCGAGCATCTTGTTTGGCGAATCGGGGCTTGCTTGCTTTTTGTCGACGTCTTGGGCCAGCCGGCGGGATTTCGTCTTCATTCACCACTGATCCGCTAAAGGCGCTCTGCTGGACGAGCCGAGAATGAGTTTGCTACCAGACGCGACAATGGTCGAAGTCGCCGACTTTCGGACGCCTCAATTTACAGAATCTGTCAAACTCGTCCAGAGAAACCATCATAGCGATCGATCGAGAGATAGCAACGTGACTGCCCGACCAGTCGGATTGAGCGCAGAGTGCAAGGAAGCGTCCGGCGAGCCCCCATTCGGATTGATGTCCCTTCGAGGCAATCGGGAACGTCCCCTCTGCGCTCTTCTTCCGGCATTCCATAATCGCGAATTACGCGAATCCGGTCGCCCTAATGGGATTTTAAAGGCCATAGAGCTATGGATTCTCGACGCGCCAAAGTTCACGACGATCTGAACCAAAACGGCCTTGGGGGGCACTTTCAGTGCCTACGGAGATTACAGTGTACCTTGTGGAAAGGCGCACCCGCCTTCGAAAGAATGCCGCCGATCTCCAAGCCTACTTGCGGCGATCCCTTTGGCCGTGTGCCCTCTTTCCATCCTGCCCTCTTTCAAATCTCAGACATTCGAAGCGGCCCTCATCCAAATGGTTGATGAGCAATGCTGCCGTCTCAGTTCGACGCCTCGGAGCTTTTTTGGTGCTCAGCAGGGTGGCGGCGGCGGTGTCACAAGTTTGGGATCAATGGCTTTCAACGGCTCGCCAGACGTCAGCTTGCTGAAGTCGATCTTTTCCGGAACCGTACCGGCCTTGCGGCCCCATGCACTAAGGCTGCAGAAATCATCGTAGTAGACCTTATCGAGGGCGATGGGCCTCTTGTTCGTGTCCCACTGATCCTTCGTCGCCTTCTCGCTAAGATTGAGGCTCTTCGCAGCGTAGGCCGCCACCGATTTGAAATCTTTCTCTGCGACGTCGCGCCCTTTCATCGTCGCGCGCAACCATCGCGTCGCGATCTCCTTACCCTCCGGCGTCGATAGCCATTCCGGGCGCGCTCCGGCGACTAAATAACCCTGGATATAACCGCTCGCATCCGAAAGGTAGTGCACCTTGTCGGGGCAGACCTCGAGCGCCCGCGACCCGACCGGCTGCCAAATAAAGAACGCCGCAATGTCACCCCGGCAGAGCGCCGCAGGCAGAACCTGAGTATCCAGGTTTTTCACCTTGACCTTGCTCGGATCTACATGATTCTTCATCAAATATTCAGAGATAAACCACGAGCCCGTGGAGCCGACGCGCGTCGCCACCGTCTTCCCGATCAGGTCGGATGGCTTCTTGATGTCATTCGTGGCGACCGCCACGTAGCCCTTCGCATCACGTTCGATGACTGCAATGGTGCGGTAATCGCCTTTGACACGGAAATAATACTGCACACTCGGCAGATCTCCCGTCATGACGATGTCACCTTGCCCGGTCTGAAACGCTTGAAACGCCGTAGTGCCCGACGGAAATAGGCGATAGGTCACGTCGAGCCCCTCGTCCTTGTAGAAGCCCTTGTCGAAGGCCATCCAGATCGAATCGTTGTTCACGGACGGCTGACCGAAAAGCGTCATTTTCAGGGGCGCCTTCTGGGCATGTGCACCTGCTATGCCGAGGACCCCCGCAGACATCATTGCCGCAACCGCCAAGAGCTTCATGACAAATTCCTTTCCTAGATTTGAGAAACGACAGACATGTACCGACCGAGAACCTTCTCTACGAAAAACCTGAAGGCTCTGTCGACCAGGAAACCGAGCATACAGATGGTCACCAGCGCCACGAAGATGCGATTGGTCTGCAGTAGCATCGAGGATTTTTGCAGCAGATAGCCGATGCCGGAGTCGGCGGCGAGAATTTCGGCCGGAATGATGCTCATGAACGAAGAAGCCATGGCGACCCGCATCCCGGTGACGATATAAGGCACCGCCGATGGCACCACGATGAGCGCGAATATCTGCAGCCGGTTTGCTCCGAGACATTCGGCCGCGAGCTGCCGCGCCAACGGCGCACGCCACACCCCGGAGGTGGTATTGATGAGAACGATGAAGAAGGTGCCCCAGAAAATGAGGAAGTACTTCGACATCTCGCCGATGCCGAACCAAATGACTGCGATCGGAATCATCGCGGTCGGCGACAGGTAACGAAGCATTTCAAAGATCGGATCCAATAGGTCGTGCAGGATTTTGACCCGCCCGAGCAGCACTCCGAAGACAATCCCGGCCGCCGAGCCGGTGATGAAGCCGACCGCGACCCTCGTCAGACTTATGGCTGAATCCGACAATATCTCCCCGCTGAGCAGCATAGGGATCGCCGTCCGGAATACTTCGAGCGGCGGCGGGACGAGGAACGGATTGAAGAAGACGCTCGACAGCAGTTGCCACAGCACGAGCGCGATCACGAGCGACATCGCAGCCAGTCCGAACGACCGAAATCTCTCGCGCGCGAACATCACGAAGCGAATGCTTCGAGCCGCCGGAGCCGACCGATCTTTGACAGTCGCTACCACGCCGGCATTCCTCAGGTTCACTGCGTTGCGGTCAATTGGAGTGATCGGATCAGGTCCGGCTCCAACAGCCGCTCGATATCCTTGAATAGCTGCCCTGCCGCCGGATCAGTGAGGTCGCGCGGCCGCGGCAGGTCGAGCCTAATCATCGATCTGATCGTCGATCGGGGTCCGGTGGACATAACAGCGATGCGATCGGCCAGCGATATCGCTTCGCCGATATCGTGCGTGACAAAGACGATCGTCTTGCGGGTCCGCTGCCAGATGTCCAGCAAGACGCCGTGCATGTATCGGCGGGTCATCGCGTCTAGGGCCGCGAACGGCTCGTCCATCAGCAGCATCTTTGGCTCGACTGCGAGCGCTCGCGCGATCTGAAGCCGCTGGCGCATGCCGCCCGACAGTTCCGACGGAAATTTGTTGCGATGCGCGTCGAGCGACACCATGCTCAGATGGTTGTCGACAATCTGCGGCCACTGCGATTTTTCGATCTTTCGAACGCGAAGCGCGAAGCGGATGTTTTCCTCCACGGAAAACCACGGCAGCAGCGCTGAATTCGCGTCCTGGAACAGCATGACTCGCGCGCGATCAGCGCGCAGGACCGGTTTGCCCTCGAAGACGACTTGCCCGCCCGTGACAGGTACGAAGCCGGCGACGATGTTGAGAAGGGTCGACTTTCCACAACCGGAAGGACCAAGAAGGCAGATGAACTCGCCTTCTGCGATGTTGAGCGATATGCCTTCGAGTGCGTGATAATTGCCGCGCGAGGACTCGAATATTTTGCGTACGTTGGTGACTTCTAGCAATGTCTACTCCGGGAGCGCATCGCCTTCGGCAGGGTAAAGTATGGCCGACGTGTCATGGTGTCAAACACATGCAAGCGGCGGGCCGCGTGTGGCGAACGGAAATGCCAACCTAGCTATGCGCACGCAATGCTATCGTTAGAACTGGACTCGATGAAGTCAGCGCCGCATGATGATCAGCCCGGACCCTTTCATATCCGCTGCTCAGGAGCTTTGAATGTCTGCCGTCAAAGCGATTTCGCCGGTTCAAATCGGCGGGAGCGATATCGTCTATGCGCAAGGCGTTCGCGCCGGCGACTGGCTGTTTTTCACCGGCCACGAGGCGACCGATTTCAAATACGGGATCGACCCGACCGTTAAGGGCAATCCGGCGATGCCGCTCGGCGGCGCGCCGCGTTACTTGCGCGAAGGCCGCTTCATCTTCGATCGTTTTGCGAAAATGATCGCGGCCGAGGGCGGAGACCTGCAGCACATCGTTCGCGTCGATCAATATTACCCGCGCGGCGAGTGCGTGAACCCGTATCAGCGCGCACGCAAGGCGCTCTTGAAGGATTTCGTCCCGCCGAGCACCTCGGTGCTCGTCGAAGAACTTCTGACCGAAGATGCCAGCATGAACGTGTCGCTACTCGCGATGATTCCGAAGCTCGGTCTCGAGGTTAAGCCCGCCCGGCCAAAGGATGTGCCGGTGCCGCAGCACTCGGGCTTCATCGCATCGCTGGTTGCTGGCGATTACGTTTTTGTCGCGGGGCAGATGCCGAATAATGAGGCGATGACGGGCCTGCATCCAAAAGCCTATCGTGCCCCGAATGCCATCTGGAACGGCACAGACATCAGGTTACAGACGGAGTTTCTGGTCGAGCGGCTCCGCGACGGCTTGGAGGCCGGCGGCAGTTCGCTGAAGAACGCGATTAAGGCCCAAGTCTACCTGACCGACATCAACGACATGCCGGAGTTCTTGGATGTCTGGCAGGGCCATTTTGCGAGCAGCCCTTGCGCACTGACAGTCATTGCGACCAAAGGCCTCGCGTTGGTGGAATCAAAAATCGAGATCAACGTCTTCGGCGTCCGCGACGACGCCAAGGTGAAGAAGGAGATCATCGAGCATAGGCCGTCGGCCGCGATGCGGCTCGGGCCCGCGGCGGTGCGGGCTGGCGATTTGCTCTGCCTGTCGGCACTATACGCCGCGGACGAAAACGGTGCCCTGCCCGACGTAGGCAAATCGGCGGGATTGCATTACCTCGGCGTGCCGTCTCGGAATCAGATGCGTCCGATTCTAGACGCCGCGGACGCGATCTGTCACGCGGGTGGCACTTCGCTCCAAAATGTGGTGCGTGCGCACCACTTCGTTACGGACCTCAATTTGGTCTATCCGGCGTTGAGCGTTTGGAAGGAGGAGTTGGGCAACACTCCAATTCCATTCGGCGCCGTGCGCACCAAGTTGCCCATCCCGGGCTGCGACATCGTCGTCGACATTTGGGCCTACGTTCCGCACTGAAGGGTGGACCTTCGCGACGACAGGCCCGGACATGATCAGGAGCCGACCTAAGACGCTACGCCTACTTACGTCAGCTTTGGATCCAGCAGCAGGATTCACGCGAAGCCGGATGCAATGTCGCATATGATCATAAAGCAGACATACGTACCGGCCGCATAAGCTTCATTATGGAATATTTTGCGGCGAAGTAGGCCACAACAAAGCCCGCTGTGAGGGGCAGGCCGCAGAAGCGCCATGACGCGGCAACCAGACCGCAAGTCCGAACGCGATTGGGATTTGTTTTGCGGTGCCGGTCATTTCAGTCACCCACTCTTCCCCTCAGCGTAGAGGTTTGTGTAGCGAACGTCGGGCTTCTCTGAATTCGCACGGACCACTCGCCCTCGGGCTCTGACGTGTCAATCTTCGCAGCGCCTGCCAGATTGCGGAGCAGTCGCCAGATGACCATGCACGCGCCTCTGTCGGCCGTTCCCGCTGCGACTGCGGCTAAGAACTCTTCGGCCGTCTGGTGCTTCGGTGCGGGCTTCTTAACGCGGCCCCTCGTGAACCCGGTCGATACCTGAGATTTCAGGCCGTCGATTTCTTCCTGCATAAAGCTAACCGCGATCAGCGAGGCCCGCAGCGCGGCCATCGCGTCCCCGTTGGTAATTGTAAGTGTCTGGGCCACGCTATCGTCCAGCTCATTGGCCTGTTCATCCAAGTGGGCGCGGAGCTGGTCGTTCATGGGGGCTGATTTTGCTGTACTTTCGGTAAGAACAAATAGCGAACAAACAGACTGAGAGTCAACCGGCTCAACCTCTGATTCGCTTGTGGAAACCGGACCAACCCACGCTTGAAAGGTCCGGCGTGTAAAACCACATGCGGCAAGAACAATGAGCGAAGCGACGGGGAGACATTAGAATGGCTAGATGCACTGCGCCGGTAAGAGGTCACCGCACATCGAGCGCTAGAGCGGAATGCCCCGCATGCGGGAGCGGCTCGCGCTGGGGCGGCTACGGTGGATCGTACTCGCCGCCTTCCTACTCGCGCCCCTCCTACACCCCGTCGTGGAGCAGCGGTGGCGGCGGAACCAGCGGTGGCGGCTCCAGGCGCAGCGCAAAACCGCGCTGGTCGGGAGCCAGTTCGTCCCAGCTTTACACGCCCGAGGAAGTACGGGCACTCACCCCAATCCGCGAGACTGTCGAGAAACGAGCGTCCATGCCGGACCTTCGGCACATCTTTCTGTGCCACGCGTGGGACGACCGGCAGGGCGTCGCCAAGGAGCTGTACGATCTGCTCTTGGCACGCGGTGTCTCGGTCTGGTTCAGCGAGCAGGACATTGGCCTCGGCGAGCCGTTTCTCCGCGCTATCGACAAGGGCTTGGCGAAGTCGCGAATCGGGATCGTGCTGGTAACCCCTGCGCTGCTGACGAGCCTGCCAGCAGCTAGCGTCGCAGACAAAGAACTTTCGGTACTCCTGGCGCGCGATCAGCTCGTTCCTATCGTGCATAACACCACGTACATAGCGCTCCGCGATGTCAGCCCTATGCTCGCCTCTCGAAACGGCCTGGACACAGCAGAAATGCCGATGGCCGACGTCGCGGCTAAGCTCGCCGAGTTGGTTGCTGTCCCCGCGTCTGGATGAAGCGGCGCAGAGTAGCTGCGTGCAACGCGACCGGAGCACAACATGCCGGAGCAAAAGCTCCTGAGGATACTGAGCCTCGACGGCGGGGGCGCGAAAGGATTCTACACGCTGGGCGCGCTCCTGGAGATTGAGGCGCTGGCGGGCTCCCGGCTGTGTGAGAAGTTCGACCTCATCTTCGGAACGAGCACCGGGGCCATCATCGCCGCTCTCCTTGGTTTGGGAAAATCTGTAGGCGAAATCGAAAAGCTCTACCGTGACCACGTCGTTAAGATCATGGCAGCGTGGCTTCCCTCCAAGAAGACAGCCGCTCTCGACGCACTGGCGGCGGAAGTCTTCGGCGATTTGAAATTCGATGCGTTCAAAACCGACATGGGCATCGTCGGTACGCGCTGGAAGGAAGAGCGCCCGATAATCTTCAAGACGAACCCGGTGTTATTCGGCGTGCAAATTTGACCCCCTAACCGGGGGTATCGGCGTCCAAAATTGACCCCCGCCCATTCGGCCTGATGCGCTGCCCGCTTTGAATCAA
>Ga0208357_1001205_pt1 | contig 19218 bp, 17 predicted proteins | sample NGESurdeep092012_6_FD_184487 | JGI IMG/M metagenome (GOLD analysis project Ga0208357, IMG submission 184487) | Arctic peat soil microbial communities from Barrow, Alaska - NGEE Surface sample F52-2 deep-092012 (SPAdes) | ecosystem: Environmental > Terrestrial > Soil > Wetlands > Peat ... | reverse complement strand
GGAAGCGGCTGTTCTACATCGACGGGCCGCAGGGCGTTTCAGACGCTCAGCAGCGGCGCCTGGCCTTCGAGGACGTGCTGCACGCCTCCCCGCACTGCCAGCTGGTCGGCTCGTCAACCGGCTACTTCAGCGTGCAGAGCGGCCTGGAGGCCGGGGCGCAACTGCTTGCTGAGCACGGCGACGCGATGCCCGACGCCATCGTCTGCGCGAACGACCAGATGGCGATCGGTGTCCTGCAGGCGTTCGCCCGGGCCGGCGTGCGGGTGCCCGCCGACGTGGCCGTCGTCGGCTTTGACGACATCTACCCCGGCAGCCTCTCTCATCCGCCGCTCACGACCGTGCACCAGCCGATGGGCCGGCTCGGAGAGCGGGCCTGCGCCCGCCTCCTGGACCGCATTGCCCGTCCCTCCCTGCGGCCGCGGGTGGAGCTGCTGCAGACAGAACTCGTGCTGCGCTCCAGCTGCGGCTGCCCGCCCGGCACCCAGACCCGTCAGGCGGTCAAGCCGCTCCCCGCAGTCCGTCCGGCACCCGGGCCGCCCGCCGCCAGGCGCGGCAGCAGCCGCGTGCGCCCCGCCCCCGCGCCCCCCGTCGCCCAACACTAGGAGCTGGCGATGCCGTTTATTATCCGCCGCCTGGTCTTCTACCTAGTAGCAGCCTGGGTAGCACTCACCGTCAACTTCTTCATCCCGCGCGCGATGCCGGGAAGCGCGGTCCAGAACATCCTGTCGAAGTTCCCGCAGCTGCAGCCCGCCGCGGCCAAGACGCTCGAGGCGCTGCTGGGCGTCGGCCATCCGGGGTCGATCTGGCACCAGTACCTCGCCTACCTCAACAACGTCTTCCACTTCAACTTCGGCATCGACGTGAGCCAGTACCCGGCCCGGGTGTCCACCCTGCTGGGCGAGACGATCCCCTGGACGCTCACCCTGGTGGGGACGGCAACGATCATCGCCTTCGTGATAGGCACCGGCCTCGGCATCGTGGCCGGCTGGCGGCACGGCGGCTGGCTCGACCGGGTCCTGCCCGGACTGATGTTCTTCCAGGCGGTGCCCTACTTCTTCCTGGCCCTGATCCTCATCGAGCTGCTGGCCATCACCGTCCACCTGCTGCCGCTGGGACAGGGGTACGCGGGCGGCCTGATCCCGGGCTGGCACTGGGGGTTCATCGGCAGCGCCGTCTACCACTCGCTGCTCCCGGCCTTCACGATCGTCATCACGTCGATCGCGGGCTGGATGCTGCAGATGCGCAACGTGATGATCACGACCATCGGCGAGGACTACGTCCTCGCCGGGCAGGCCAAGGGCCTGTCCAATCGCCGGGTCGTGTTCACCTACGCGGCGCGCAACGCGCTGCTGCCGCAGTTGCAGGGATTCGGCCTCGCGCTGGGCTTCGTCGTCTCCGGGGCCATCGTCATGGAGATTGTCTTCTCTTACCCGGGCATCGGGCTCCTGCTGCTGAACGCCGTCACCTCGAACGACTACCCGCTGATGCAAGCGATCTTCCTCGTGATCACCTTCACCGTCTTGCTCGCCAACCTGATCGTCGACCTCGTCATCGTCTTCGCCGATCCCCGAGCTCGGACACGAGAGGCAGCCAGATGACCGTCGCCCTGCCGGTCAGCGCCGACCCGGCCGCACTGACAGAGACGCCCAAGGATCGCGGCCGCTGGCAGCGGCTGCCTGCGAAGGCCAAGGTCGGCACCGTCCTGCTCGGCCTGTTCGTCCTGACCGCAATCATCGGGCCGTTTGTCACCCCCTACGATCCGTCCTTCCAGAACCCGAATCCGGCGCTTTCGCTGCAGCCGCCGAGCGCAGCGCACCTGCTGGGGACCACGCAGAGCGGCCAGGACGTCCTGTCCCAGCTGCTGGTGGGGATCCGGCTCACACTGGAGCTGGCTGTCATCGTCGGTGTCGTGGCCACGGCGCTGTCGGTCCTGGTCGGGGTGACGGCCGCCTTCCTCGGCGGCTTCTGGGATGACCTGCTGTCGCTGCTGTCCAACGTGTTCCTGGTCATCCCGGCGCTGCCGCTGCTCATCCTGCTGCTGGGCTACCTGCCGCAGCGGGGGCAGACGGCGACCATCCTCGTGCTGAGCTTGCTCGGCTGGCCGTGGGGCGCGCGAGTCATCCGTGCGCAGACCCTGGCCATCCGCAACCGCGACTTCGTCGCCGCCGCCAAGGAGACCGGCGAGGGAAGCTGGCGCATCATCACCTTCGAGATCATGCCGAACGAGGTCAGCCTCATCGCGGCCAGCTTCGTGAATACGGTGCTGTACGCGATCGGGGCGTCGGTCGCCCTGGCCTTTATCGGCCTGGCCGACCTGTCGAGCTGGAGCCTGGGCACCATGCTCTACTGGGCCCAGAGCCAGCAGGCCCTGCAGCTCGGAGCCTGGTGGTGGTTCGTACCGCCGGGCCTGGCCGTGGCGCTGATCGGCACGGGCCTGGTCCTGCTCAACACCGGAATCGACGAGCTCGGCAACCCCCGGCTACGCGACGCGAGCCGGACAAGCAAGATCGGCGGCCGACGGCTGCACCCGGCCGACCCGACCCCCGTGCTGCAGGCGGCCCCGCCGCCGCGCCGCTCGCTGGCCGGCCTGCTGCACGCCTTCTCCCGCGACTCGCTGCTTGAGGAGCGCGGCGTCGGCAGCGCTCCAGCGGCGAGACAGCCAGGCCGCCGTCCGGCCGCGCCGCAGCCGGGACGCGAGCGATGAGCGCCGCGAGCGGTGATCGCGCCCTGTCTCCGGGCCATGGCCAGCTGCCAGGGTCGGTCGAGGCCGGCCTGAGCGCCGGGCGGTCCGCCACCGAGCCCGTGCTGGCGATCCGCGACTTCTCGGTCGTCTACCGCACCGAGCACGGCGACGTGCGCGCGGTCGACCACTTCAACCTCGACCTTTACCCGGGCGAGGTCGTCGGCCTGGCCGGCGAGAGCGGCTCGGGCAAGTCCACCCTGGCCTACGGGGCCTGCCGGCTCCTGCGCGCTCCTGCGCTCATCACCAGTGGCAGCGTCCACTATCAGGGACGGCGGATGGCCACGCCCGTCGAGATCCTGCAGCTGCGTAGCGACCAGCTCAAGCACCTGCGCTGGCGTGAGATCGCCATCGTCTTCCAGAGCGCGATGAACGCGCTCAACCCCGTGCTCAGCGTCCGCGACCAGCTGCTGGACGTCATCCATGCGCACCTGCAGCTCTCCCGCAGCGAGGCGCAGGAGAAGGCCGCCTCGCTGCTCGACTTGGTCGGCATTCCGCGGACCCGGCTGCGCAGCTTCCCGCACGAGCTGTCGGGCGGCATGCGCCAGCGCGTCATGATCGCCATGGCGCTGGCCACCGACCCGGAAGTCGTCATCATGGACGAGCCGACCACCGCGCTCGACGTGGTGGTCCAGCGCGACATCCTGGCCCAGATCGTGGAGCTCAAGGAGCGCCTCGGCTTCGCGATCCTGTTCATCACCCATGACCTCTCCCTGCTCCTGGAGCTCGCGGACCGGATCGCGGTCATGTACGCCGGGCAGCTGCTGGAGATCGGCACCGCGAGGGAGATCCAGCACGAGCCATCGCACCCCTACACCAAGGGCCTGCTGAACTCGTTCCCGTCGCTGCGCGGTCCGCGCCGCGAGCTGGCCGGCATCCCGGGCTCACCGCCCGACATGCGCACCCCGCCTCCGGGCTGTCCTTTCCTTCCGCGCTGCGCGTACGGCACGGATGATTGCACGCATGTCGACATGAGCCTCTTGAAGGTGGCCACGTCGGCCGATCCCGAGCACGTGACCGCCTGTCCGTTCGTGCTGCCAGGGACGCCCATCCGGTCCGGGGTCGCGGCCCGGTCCGTCACCGGCACCGATACGTCCGCGCTGGCGTCCGCCCCCGGCGAGGGCGAGCCGAGTCACGAGGAGCTGACGCCATGAGCATCACCCATTCAGGCGCGCAGCCGCCGGTGCCCCGGACCCCGGATGCCGACATCGTGTCGGCGGCCGCCGCGCGCGGGCCGCTTGCCATGGAGGCCGTCTCGATCAGCAAGGACTTCCGGCTCACCCGCACCCAGACCCTGCACGCGGTGCGCGAGGTCTCCCTCGGCCTGTACCGCGGCGCCGTCGTCGCCCTGGTCGGGGAGAGCGGGTCGGGAAAGTCGACGGTCGCCCGGCTGCTGGCCGGCCAGGAGCCGCTCACCAGGGGCTCGATCCTGCTCGACGGCGCGCCCGTCGACATCTCCTCGCTCCAGGCCTTCCGGCGCTATAAGAGCGAGGTCCAGCTCGTCTTCCAGGACCCGTTCTCGTCGCTGAACCCGGTGCACACGGTGAGCTATCACCTGGAGCGTCCGCTGCGGCTGCATCAGGCCAGCGGACAGGGCCGGGCAGGCAAGCGGGAGATCGAGGAGCTGCTGAAGCGGGTGCGCCTCACCCCGGCCGAGCAGTACCTGCCCAAGTACCCGTACGAGCTCTCTGGCGGCCAGCGCCAGCGGGTCTCCTTCGCCCGGGCGCTCGCCGCCCGGCCCAGCGTGCTGCTCGCTGACGAGCCGGTCTCGATGCTGGACGTCTCGATCCGGCTCGAGATGCTGAGCCTGCTCGACGACCTGCGCCGGGACTTCCAGCTGGCGATGCTCTACATCACCCACGACATCGCCTCCGCGCGCTACTTCGCCGACGAGGTACTCGTCATGTACGCCGGGCAGATCGTCGAGCGCGGCCCCGCCGAGGAGGTGACCCAGCACCCGGCGCACCCCTACACCCAGCTGCTGGTCGCCTCGGCGCCCGATCCCGACAACCTGGGCAGCACGCTGCGCGCCGGGGCCAAGCGCGAGACCCGGGCGCCGGAGGGCGCCAGCCTGACCGCGACCGGCTGCCCGTTCAGCCCGAGGTGCCCGTTCGCCGATGACCATTGCCGCCAGGAGGACCCGGCCCTGCTACGTGTCTCCCCGACACGAGCGGCCGCCTGCTGGCACCTCGATATCGCGGCACCTGAGGTTCTCGCAGGGGCGCCCTCCCTGCCGGACCACGGGGGGGTGGGGACATGAGGAGCTAGCTCACCCCCGCATGCACGTACCGCTCCCGACTATCACGACAGGAAAGACGAAACACATGAGGAGATTGAGAAGTCAGAGAAGACTCCTGACCGTAGCGACGGCCGGGATTCTCGCGGTCGGGCTCGGCGCCTGCTCGTCATCGACGAGCACGAGTTCTGCTGCCAAAGGCGGCGGGTCGTCTAACGCCAACCAGACACTGGTCATGGAGAGCTCACCGGAAAGCACGATCACCCAGGACTTCAACCCGTTCGTTCCCACCGGGGCCCCCTGGGGCATGGGCGCGACGGGGCTCGTCTACGAGCCGCTGATCCAGTTCAACCTGGCCAATCCGCCGCAGTACTACCCGTGGCTGGCGACGAAGTACGCCTGGGCCAACGGCGGCAAGTCGCTCACCTTCACGATCCGCCAGGGCGTGAAATGGAACAACGGCACGCCGTTCACCCCCGCCGACGTCGCCTACACCTACAACCTCGTCAAGGCGAACGCGTCGATCAACCTCAACGGCCTGACGATCTCCAACGTGACCGTCAATGGTAGCGACGTCACGCTGACCTTCCCGACGGCGCAGTACACCAACCTGCAGAACATCGCCGGCCTCGCTATCGTCCCCAAGTCCGTCTGGAGCAGCGCCGGGAACCCGGCGACGTTCGCGGATGCGACCCCGGTCGGTACCGGGCCGTACATGCTCGAAAACTTCACCCCGCAGGGCTTCACCTTCAAGAAGAACCCCAACTACTGGCAGTCCTCGCTGGCCAAGGTGAAGAAGGTCTACTTCCCCGTCTACACCTCGAACACCTCCGCGCTCAACGCCCTGTTCTCGGGGCAGATCGACTGGACCGGCAACTACATCCCCGGCCTCCAGCAGAACTTCGTCAACAAGGCACCCGCTTACCACCACTTCTGGGAGGCGGCCGGCGGTGACGAGAGCTTCGAGCCCAACCTGACCAAGTGGCCGACCAACCAGCTGGCGGTCCGCAAGGCGATCAGCCTGGCGGTCAACCGCACGCTGCTCGGCACCGAGGGCGAGGCCGGCCTGGAGAACCCGGTCCTCAACGCCACCGGGCTGACCCTGCCGACCTTCGCGGCGTGGAGCGCGCCGGTGAAGAACATGACCGTCTCCGCGACGGGCAGCGTGGCCGGGGCCAAGTCAGTCATGAAGGCGGCCGGCTTCACGATGGGCAGCAACGGCTTCTGGCAGAAGGGCGGCAAGACCGTCTCGCTGACGATCATCAGCCCCTCGGCCTACACCGACATGGCCCAGGTCGACGCCCTCGCCGCGCAGGAGCTGAAGGCCGCGGGCATCGACGCGACCTTCCAGGGCCAGTCGGTGTCGGCGTGGAACGCCAACGTGGCCAGCGGTAACTTCCAGGTGACCGAGCACTGGTCAAACGGCGGCATCACCCCGTACAACATGTACGAGGGCTGGCTGGACAGCAAGCTGGCCACCGGCAGCGCCGCCACGGGCGACTACGAGCGGCTGAACAGCCCCGCGATGAACACCGCCCTGGCCAACCTGGCCAGTGCCTCCACGGTGAGCGCGCAGACGGCGGCACTGGTGCCGCTGGAGAAGTTCGTCGCCACCAACCTGCCGGTGATCCCGGTGGAGACCGCGTCGGAGTGGTTCGAGTACAACTCGCAGCACTTCGTCGGCTGGCCGACCCAGCAGAACCCCTACGAGACCGGGCAGCCCTCGGGCACCAACAACGGCCCGGGCTCCGGCACCGATGAGGTGGTCATCCTGCACCTGAGTCCGCGGACCTAACTTCCGGGGACCACAAGCGGGCCCGCCCCCGATACCCCCCCTCGGGGGCGGGCCTCCCACCTCAGCAAGACTCAGTTCCGCACGACAACACAGTTCAGGACTAAAACAGTTCAGCAGAAACAACGGGAAGTACCTTTTTGATGAGTGCGCGGCGCATCGCCTTCAGCACCCTCGCGTTTCCCGACGCCACCCTGGCCCAGGCGGTCGCGCGCGGCCGCTCGTGGGGTTATACCGGTGTCGAGCTCCGGCTCATCGATGGCGAGCTGATCGACCCGGCCATGTCCTCAGCGGACCGCGACGCGGTAAGACAGACGGCCGGCGCGGCCGGCCTGCCGATCGTCGCCGTGGACAGCTCGATCCGCCTGACCGACCCTGAGCCCGGCCCCGAGCTGCGCCAGTTCCTCGAGCTGGCCAGCGACTGGGAGTCCCCGCTGGTTCGCGTGTTCGGCGGCGCCCTCCCCGACGACGCGGCCCCTGATGACCCAGCGTCTCCCGGCGGCTCGGCGTCCCGCCGGGCGCGGCTAGAGGCCGCCGCGCGGGTCCTCGAGGCAGCCGCCCCGGTCGCGGAGCGGCTCGGCGTGGCCATCGGCGTGGAGACCCATGACTCCTTCTCGGCCTCCCGCGTGGTCGCCGAGCTCCTGGCCCTGGTGGACGCGCCGTCCGTCGGCGCGGTGTGGGACAGCCATCACCCCTACCGGATGGGCGAGCAGCCCGCCGAAATCTACGCCAACCTCGCCCCGCGCATCCTGCTCGCGCAGGTCAAGGACGCCCGGCGGGCTCCCGAGCGCGCGGATGGCTGGCAGCTGGTGCTGCTGGGCGAGGGCGAGGTGCCCGTCCGGGGCATGCTGGAGGTCCTCGCCGCCGGCGGCTATCCGGGCTGGATCTCGGTCGAGTGGGAGAAGCGCTGGCATGCCGAGATCGAGGAGCCCGAGATAGCGCTTCCGGAGCACCTGAAGCTGCTCGACACGTGGATGAACGAGCTGCGGGAGGCGGCCAGTGACTGAGGTAGGCGACCTGTCCGGGCACACCGGGCACACCGGGCCGAACGGGCGGCACGGCTTCGGGATCGTCGGCGCGGGCGTGATCGCGCAGGTGCACGCCGCGGCCATCGCGATGGTCCCCGGCGCCGAGCTGGTAGCCGTCACCGACCTGGGACCGGGTCACGCCAAGGCCTTCGCGCAGGAGCACAGCTGCGCGGCCGAGCCCGATCTGGACGCGCTGCTGGCGCGCGACGACATCGACATCGTGTCGGTGTGCGTGCCGAGCGGGCTGCACGCCGAAGTGGGCGTCCAGGCGGCCGCGGCCGGCAAGCACCTCGTCGTCGAGAAGCCGATCGACGTCACGCTCGAGGCCGCCGACCGGCTGATCGAGGCGGCTCGCGCGTCCGGGTCCGTTATGACGGTAATTTCCCAGCACCGATTCGATCGCGGGCTTATCGAGCTGCGCCGGCTGCTGGACTCCGAGGCCCTCGGCCGCCTGGTCCTCGGCGACGCCAGCACGAAGTGGTACCGCAGCCAGGGCTACTACGACAGCGCGGACTGGCGCGGCACCTGGGCGCTGGACGGCGGCTCGCTGATGAACCAGGGCATCCATTACGTGGACCTGCTCCGCTGGAGCATGGGACCGCTCAGTGAAGTAACGGCCATGTACGCGACTGAGGCTCACGAGATCGAAGTGGAGGACGTGGCGCTGGCCGTGCTGCGCTTCGCGTCGGGTGCCGTCGGGACGATCGCGGCCAGCACCGCCGTCTTCCCTGGCTTTGCCCAGCGGCTGGAAATCAGCGGGACGAACGGGACGGTGATCGTCGAGGACGGCGAGATCGTGCACCAGGCGTTCCGGACGGAGATCCCCGACCTCGGCAAGCGCGGGACGCGGGCCGGGATCGGCGCCAATCTGGCCGATGCCGGGGCGAACGCCGCGGCGCTGGCCCTGGCCAGCCATGCCGCGCAGATCGCTGACCTCCTCGCCGCGGTCGAGCAGGGGCGCGAGCCGTCGGTCACCGGCGCGGACGGCCGCGCGGCGCTCGAGGTCGTCCTGGCCGTCTACCAGTCAGCTAGGGAGGGCCGCACGGTCGTCCTCCCCAGGGCGGACCAGGCGGGCGACGCGGGTCACGACGGCGACGGGCCGCGATGACCTTCATCCTGAGCGGGTTCGCCGACGAGATCTCGGCCGACCCGGGCGAGCAGCTCGCCACGCTCGCCGCGGAGTCCATCGCCCACCTGGAGCTGCGCAGCGTCTGGTCGACGAACGTCGCTGACCTGGACGGCGCCCAGGTGGCCCGGTTCGCGAAGGCGCTGGAGGACGGAGGGGTGGCCGTATCGGCGATCGGCTCGCCAGTCGGCAAGATCGACGTCAGCGCGCCGCTCGAACCCGAGCTGGAGCGGCTGCGCCGGGTGGCCGCGGTGGCCAGCGAGCTCGGCGCTTCGCTGGTGCGGGTGTTCTCCTTCTTCGTTCCCGCGGCGGACCCGCCGGTGCGCTACCGGCAGCAGGTCATCGACCGCATGGCCGCGCTCACCCAGGTCGCCCTGGAGCACGGCCTGGTCCTGGCCCACGAGAACGAGAAGGGGATCTACGGCGACCGGCCCGAGCGATGCGCCGACCTGCTCGCGGCCATCGGCTCGCCGGCGCTGCGCGCGACGTTCGACGCGGCCAACTTCGTCCAGTGCGGGGTCAAGCCGCACACCGAGGCCTACCCGCTGCTCCGCCCGTACCTGGTCTACCTCCAGGTCAAGGACGCGCTGGCGGCCACGGGCGAGGTGGTCCCGGCCGGGCAGGGTGACGGCCAGGTGCGCGAGACGCTGGCCGCCCTGCGCGACGCGGGCTTCGCCGGGTACGTGTCGCTCGAGCCGCACCTGGCGCAGGGCCACGCCTTCGGCGGTTTCAGCGGGCCTGACGGCTTCCGCCGCGCCGCCCAGGCGCTGAAGGCACTGCTGGACGAGCTTGAGATCCCCTGGCGCTAGCCGGCGGCGGACACCCCGGCGGGCGGCAGCACGGGCAGGCCGGCCGGCGCGCCGGACTCGATCAGCCGCTCCACCGCGGCGGTGTCCAGGTGGTCGGCGACCAGGTCGCCGAGCAGGTCGAGCTGCGCCTGCCGGAGCTCGGCGAAGCGGGTATCGGGCGCCGGCCGGAAATCGCGCCCGGTCAGCGCGGCCACCTCGGTGAGGAACCCCCGCCGGAACGCGTCGTTCTCCAGCGTGCCGTGCCAGCTCGTGCCCCAGACCGACCCCAGGCGGCAGCCGTCCAGGAACGGCTCGGCGCCCCCCGCGTTATTCACGGTCACGATCCCGTGGTGGATCTCGTAGCCGGTCACGGCCGTGCCGTAGGCGGTGCCGACGGGCCTGCCCAGCGTCTTGGCCGGGGCGAACCGGACGCTGGCCGGCAGCAGCCCGAGCCCGGCTACGGTCCCGGCCCGGGACTCCACGTCGTCGTGGATCTGCGCGGCCAGCTGCTGGTAGCCGCCGCAGATACCGAGCACCGGCAGCCCCTTGCGGGCCCGCTGCGCGATCACCTCGGCGAATCCGCGCTCGCGCAGCCAGCCCAGGTCGGCGACCGTGGCCCGGGAGCCCGGCAGCACGACCAGGTCGGCGTCAGCCAGCTCGGCCGGGCTGGCGGCCAGGCGGACGAGCACGCCGGGCTCGGCGGCCAGCGCGTCGATGTCGGTGAAGTTGCTGATCCGCGGCAGCCGGACCACGCTGACGCGCAGCACGTCACTGCCCGCCGGCCGCCCGGCCGCGGCAGGCCGGGCCGCGTCCAGGGCCAGCGAGTCCTCGGCGTCGAGCCACAGGCCAGGGGCATGCGGCAGCACGCCGAGAACCGGCCGCCCGGTCAGGCCCGTGATCATGTCCAGGCCGGGATCCAGCAAAGCGCGCGCGCCGCGGAATTTATTGATAACGAACCCGGTGACCAGGGCCTGGTCCGCCGGCTCGAGCAGCGCGAGCGTCCCGTACAGGGCTGCGAACGAGCCGCCCCGGTCGATGTCGGTCACCACGATCACCGGCAGCCCGGCTGCCCGGGCCAGGCCCATGTTCGCGATGTCGCTGGCGCGCAGGTTGATCTCGGCCGGGCTGCCTGCCCCCTCGCAGATGACCACGTCGAACTCCCGGCGCAGCCCGGCGAGACTCTCCAGCGCCACGTCGAGCAGCCGGGCCTTGCGGGCCGGGTAGGACAGGGCATCGACCTCGCCGTCGGGCTGGCCGAGCAGGACCACCTGGCTGCCGGTAGCGCCGGGCTTGAGCAGGACCGGGTTCATGCGCGCGTCCGGCTCGATCCCGGCCGCCGCCGCCTGCATGGCCTGGGCCCGGCCGATCTCGGCCCCGCCGGCCGTGACGAACGAGTTCAGCGACATGTTCTGGGCCTTGAACGGCGCCACGCTGACGCCGCGCCGGCGCAGCCAGCGGCACAGGCCGGCGGTGAGCACGCTCTTCCCGGCGTCGGAGGTGGTGCCCGCCACCAGCAGCGCGCCCTTCACCGGGTGGGTCTCTCACGTCGCGGCGACCCTGCCCCAGCCAGGGCGGCCCCGGCTAGCGCAGCCCCGGCTAGCGCAGCCCCGGCTAGCGCAGCCCCGGCTAGCGCAGCCCCAGCTAGCGCAGCGGCTGCGCTGACCAGGGTGGCCGCGACCGTGACGGCCCGGCACAGCCGGACGGCGCGGGCGATGTCGGCCGGCTCGGGCACGCGCCCGTCGCCGAGCTCGGGGCGCTGCTCGGCCACGCCCCCGTAGGAATTGGAGCCGCCCAGGCAGAGGCCGAGCGCGCCGGCGAAGGCGGCTTCGCACCAGCCGGCGTTAGGACTCGGATGCTGCGGTCCGTAGGTCCGGGCGGTGCGCCAGGTGCGCGCGGGGCGCCCGCCGACCAGCGGCGCGCACGCCGCGGTGAGCAGCGCGGTCAGCCGGGCCGGCCCCCAGTTCGCCACGTCGTCCAGCCGCGCCGACGCCGAGCCGAACCGCGCCAGCCGCGGCGAGCGGTGCCCGACCATGGCATCCAGGGTGTTGACCGCCCGGTAGATGGTCAGCCCGCCGATCCCGGCCGCCGAGCCCCACACCAGGGGCGACACGATGGCATCGCCGCTGTTCTCGGCCACCGACTCGATCACCGCCCGGGTGATCTCCTTGTCGTCCAGCTGCTGGGGGTCCCGCCCGCACAGGCTCGGCAGCGCGGCGCGCGCGGCCTCCAGGTCGCTGTCCGCCAGGGCCCGGCCGATCCGCTCGGCCTCCCCGGCGAGCGAACGCGCTCCGGTCACGGCCCAGGTCGCCGCCGCCGTCGCGGCCAGCGCCAGCCACGGCCGGCCCCGGCCGAGGCGGTCGGCGGCGAGGGCCGGCGCCGCAGCCAGGGCCACGCAGGCGATCGTGTAACCGGCGCCGCGCAGGGCGTCGTCGGCGTAGAGCCGGTCCTCGAGGGCCTGGGCGGCCCGGCCGAACAGGGCCACGGGATGCCCGCGGTGCGGATCGCCGATCAGCGCGTCGGCCGCCACCCCGGCGATGATCCCGGCCGCCAGCGGCCAGCCGGGCCTGGCGGCCGGGGCCGGTGCGCTGCTGGCGCAGCTGGCGGGCGAGCTGCTGGCCGGCGTGCTGCTGCGGTGCCTCATCGTCAGCAGTATGGCGGCTGGCTGGTGAGGGCCGACGCGACCCGCATGAAGACGCCGAAGAGCCGGAACAGGTCCGGCACGGTTCCGCTCGCCTCGACCGTCCGGCTGTCCCGGAGCTTGACGCCGGGGATGCCGAGCAGCAGGGCGGCCACCGACGCTGACTGCCAGCGCACGGCCAGCGTCGGCTGATCGCTCAGCACCCGGGTCACCGGGACGGCGGGGTCGGCCGGGGTGACGGGGGTGGCAGCGGGTCGCAGGCCGGCCGGGGTGGGGACGAGCAGATCCGAGCTGAACTGCTCGCCGGTGACTACCTGCAGCGCGGCGTCGGCTGCCGCCTCGATCGCCTGGCGGGCCTCCGGCACCGGCCGCAGCTGAGCGGCGAATCGGTCACGAGCCTCCTTCACCGCCACCGTGGCCACGTTCGGATCCCAGTCGGTCATCTCGGCGCAGGCGGCATCGTCACCCGTCAGCAGGATGACCGGCACCCCGAGCGCCGAGGCCGTGGCGTGCACCAGGCCGATCTCCCCTACCGCGTACTCATCCAGCCACATGTCCTCGATCTCGTGGCCCATGAAACTGTGGCTCAGCACCCCGAGGGCGCCAGCCCGGGCGTGGTAGCCGACGCAGATCGCGGCGTCAAAGCTGCGGTCCAGGCCCTCGAGCATGCCCATCGCCTTGGGCCGGCCGCGCACCAGGTGCGCAGCCGGGTGCAGCAGGTCAGGCAGCAGGTTGCGCATCGGGCCATGGGCGTCGTTGACCAGGATCCGGGCCGCCCCGGCCGCCAGAGCGCCGCGCACCGCCGCGTTCACGTCCTCGGTCATCATGACCCGGCCGCGCTCGTAGTCACTGCCGCCTGGCTGGACGTCCAGCGCGTCGACCAGGCCCGTGATGCCCTCCATGTCAGCACTGATGTAGATCTGCACCGCTGGCTGTCCTCCTGGTCGGTCGGGGGGTTTCCCCAGACATCATCGTCGCTGATCGCCGCGAGTGCCGCCGAGCGGGTAACGATCGGGTGGACAGTCGTCGCAGGGCGGGCTATTCCGCCGGGTCTTTTGCCGCCCCTCCGTGGGCTATGTACGCATGCCGGAGCTTAGGTAACGATACGGGATAGTTTCGGAACTGGGCTGGGTCGTAACTTGCGGGCGTCGCTGCGCTGACCGGGCAGAACAGGCTCGTCGCCGGTGGACTCGCCTGGGCCTAGCTGCTGTTCCTGGCGAGGCGCCGACCGTGTCCGGCGTGACCGGGTTGTTCGCGGTTATGGCGCAGAGCCGGCTGCCGGGCCCGGGCTGGCCCGGGCTGCGCCTAGAATCCCTGCCTAGACCCGGAGGTCAGCCTCGGCGGTGATCGTCGCTTACGGAACCGCGAGCTGACGCCGCTGCGCACTTAGCTACATGCCTGAGTGCTTCTTGTTTCCGGCACGTGACCTGGGTCATGCACAATATGGTCCGGGCGCCTGTAGCTCAGCTGGATAGAGCAGCTGCCTTCTAAGCAGCCGGTCGCAGGTTCGAGTCCTGCCAGGCGCGCCAGCCAAAACACCAGGTCAGGGCCAGTTCGGATGCTCCGGTTGAGACCATCGCAGGCTGCCGCTCCCGACCTCGTGCCCGTTGCGTGCCAGATGCGACTGAACTGGGTTGACCAGGCTGCAGATTTTAGTCATACTTTTGACCATGACTGTACTGCCCTTGGGGGAGGTCAAGTCTCACCTCTCCGAGCTCGTCGGCCGTGTGCACGACCACCACGAGCGGGTGACCGTCACAGTTCACGGCCATCCCTCAGCAGTTCTCGTCGCTCTCGAAGACCTGGAGCAGCTAGAGGAGACCCTGGCCATCCTGCGCGACGCCGACACCATGGCTCGTCTTGCCTCATCGGATGCCGAGTTGGCGCGGGACGAGTCGGTTTCAGCCGAACAACTCGCGGAGACCATGCGCCGACGCGCTCTAAAGAAGTGACACCGCCGCCAGTAGATAAGCCTTACGAGCTCCGGACCACTCCGACAGTCCGCCGAGCCCTCGGCGAGATCCTTCCCGAGGCCGTGGCTGCCGCGGCGTACGAGTTCATCACCGGCCCCCTGCTGCAGCAGCCCTACCGCATCGGCAAGCGCCTCCTGCCACCTCTCGATGACCGGTTCAGCGCACGCCGTGGCACGTACAGGATCATCTACCGGGTCGATGACAAGACGCGCGTGGTAACCGTGGTGGACGTCGCCCATCGGCGGGACGCGTACCGCACCTGACGTCTGGCGGCTTGACTCCCCACGCCGTACGAGAACGCGTTGCCGAAATAACCTTTAGAAAAGAAGATCAAGCGCGGCGCCGCAGGCGCCGCGGGCCCGGCGTCAGCGCCGCCGCTCAGCCTTGGGAGGCCCGCGCGGCGCACGCCGGGCCTGGCCGCAGCGCGGGTCACCAGATCGACAGGGCTCATCCGTTATACAGACCGGCCAGCGGCAAGCGCCGGTCACGTGCTCGCAGCAACTGGCCATGGCCACGCACACGGCACGCTGATCCGCGACACGGGCGAGGCGACTGGCTGGGCCAACGTCTGTAATCAGACCGGCGAGGACGATGACCACCTGGCCGTAGATGACAGCGGAGGCGAAAAGAACCGGCTGGCTCAGATCCGGGGATGGCCCGCTTAGTGTACGTGCCCGCCCCTCCAGCATCAAGCGTGACTGTGACCGCAGGACAATGAGCACAGGAAGAACGTGCCTGGCGGACGTACACGCGAAGTCACGCTTGATCCTGGAGACCTCTGCGGGCACTCCGGTCAGAAGACGAGGGCCAGGCGGAGCCTGCCCGGACCGGACGCGGGCCATCCCCTGCAAGGTGACGCGGGCCAGTCGTGTTATCAGGATTCTTCATGACACTGCTCAACCTGACGGTCGTCAACATCGCGGTCGCGACATGATCGCCGCGCTGGAGCGGCATTTCCTGTCAGGCGAGAGCCGACGGCGACGATCAGTCAATGCCGAGCTGCTTGCGCCGCAGCGCAACGACTGTCGCGAGAACATCCAACGGCTGGGCGTCGGCTGGCGGCGAGGGAGTTACCTGGGCCTCGACGGCCGCGATCACGCGCCAGCCCATTTGCTGGCTGAGGTCCAGGTTCATGTGCCGGTACCCCTTTAGGTAGTCTTCGGCGTCCTGGAAGGTCCTGTTCGACAGCCGCGACACATCCACCTCCCCCGCCCAGGCGACAAGGGCAGCTCGTCCCAGGGGACGACGCTGCTGGTCTGCCGGGACCGCTGGCTGGGCATGCGCCGGGCCTGGCTGCACTCTCCGCCGCCAGAACTTGACCATAAGCTCACCCCTTCCAAACCATACCGCTCCTGCGCACGAGCGTCCCGGTCCGGCCGCCCACATCCTCCTGAGCAACGGGTCGAGGGCCGCGCAAACCATCGGACGCCCGCTCTCCCGGTAACGGCTGACAGCAACCACGGGATATACGCGGGATGATCTTGCTCGGCGAGCCAGCCACGAGCGTCAACAATGCAGGTAGCAGCGATGGCAGACTATGAGCCACGGATGCCCTTGAAAACCATTAGCTGTGCTCGCGGGGGGCTGGGGGTGGGAGCCACGCTGGGAGCCACACGGATGAACAACCTTGGGATGCTCCGGACCCATATGGACAACCGGGAGAGACAAGCCCGAGGTCACGAACTGATCTGAACGGGGCCGAACGCCCACGCTGGTATCTACGGATCAGAAGGTCTGCAAAGTCACTGCAAGGTAGGTCAAGCCGCCGGAATTCGCAGGTCCGAACGGATGGCATTGAGCAACGCCGACTCCTTCTCGTCGTAGGCAGCTTGACGCTCGTAGAAGCGGTCGTCGTCTTGGCCGTACCTCGTGGGTTGGCCCCATCTCCATGCTGCGTTGTAAGCCTCGGTGGCGGCGTGCGCGACGAGGGCCCTCTCTGCCAAGCTCGTGTGAGGCACTCGCCCTTCCGGTAATTACTGGCCTCCCCGAGGGCGGGGATGGAGATATCTCATCAAGATGACTATGACCGCGCTCGACCGCGTGCTGGTGACCGGCGATGCTGGGCGGGTGACTGACCGCGAGCCGGTGCGCCCGGACCCGGAGGTACCTGAGCGGGCCCGGCGGCGGACGTTCACCGCGCAGTACAAGCAGGAGATCCTCGCTGCCTATGACGCGGCACCCGGCGGTGAGAAGGGCGCGATCTTGCGCCGGGAGGGCCTGTACTCCAGCCTGATCACCGAGTGGCGGCGGGCCCGTGACGCCGGGGCGCTAGCCGGGCTGAAGCAGCCCCGGGGGCGCCCGGCGGCCGACCCGCGGGACGCGCGGATCGCCCGGCTGGAGCGGGACAAGGCCAAGCTGGAGCAGGAGCTGGCCACGTCCCGCTTCGTGGTGGAGGTCCAGGCAAAACTTCAGGCGCTCTTGGAGAAGCTCTCCGAGAGCGCGGACAACGAGCCGGGGCCGACGCCGTGACCAGCGAGGCGATCACCGCGCTGGCACCGCGGATCGGCACCCGCGCGGCATGCAAGGCGGCCGGGGTGCCGCAGGCCACCTGGTACCGCCGGCACCGGGCCAGCCCGGCTCCGGCCCGGCGCGCGCCGGTGCCGCACCGGGACCGGGCCCAGCCCCGTGCCCTGGCGCCGGCCGAGCGGCAGGCCATCCTGGATGCCCTGCACTCACCGCGGTTCGCTGACCTGGCCCCGGCCGAGGCCTGGGCCATCCTCCTCGACGAGGGCACTTACCTCGGCTCGCAGTCCACCTTCTACCGGTTGCTGCGCGCCGCCGGGGAGACCCGCGAGCGCCGCCGCCAGGCCGCCCATCCCGCGGCCGTCAAGCCCGAACTGCTAGCTGCCGGACCCAGCCAGTGCTGGTCCTGGGACATCACCAAGCTGCACGGACCCGCCAAGTGGACGTACTACCACCTGTACGTCATCCTCGACATCTACTCCCGCTACGCCGTCGGCTGGATGATCGCCGCCCGCGAGTCCGCCGCCCTGGCCGAGAAGCTGATCGCCGACACCTGCATGAAACAGCGCACCGGCCGGGGCCAGCTCACCATCCACGCCGGCCGCGGCTCGTCGATGACCTCCAGGCCAGTCGCATTCCTGCTCGCCGACCTCGGCATCACCCAGTCCCACAGCCGCCCGCACGTCTCGAACGACAACCCCTACTCAGAAGCGCAGTTCAAGACCCTCAAGTACCGGCCGTACTTCCCTGCCCGGTTCACCTCGATCGAGCACGCACGCGCTCACTGCCAGGACTTCTTCCCCTGGTACAACGACGAGCACCGCCACTCCGGCCTCGGCCTGCATACCGCAGCCGACGTCCATCACGGCCACGCCACCGCTGTCCGGGCCACACGCGCCGACACCCTCACCGCCGCTTACCGCCAGCATCCCGAGCGCTTCGTCAGCAAGCCCCCGACCCCGCCCGCGCTCCCCGCCGGCTCGGCCATCAACCCGCCCAGCGAGAAAGCAGCCGCCACTCAGTAAAAGCCACCTCACGGTGCCTCAAACAGGTTGACAGGTTCCGCAGCCGCCCAACGTCCTCCGGTTCTGGTGGGACCTGCCAGAGCGGACGGCCGAGCAGATCAGGGCGGTAAGTGATCTGAGCTTCATCTACGGGGACATGCTGAGCAACCTTCGAGGCACCCTTGATTACCTGGTCGGTCAACTCGTGCTCCTGGCTGGCAACACGGCCACCGACCGCACAGGCTTTCCAGTTGCCAAGAGCCAGCAGGCTTGGATGACTGCGACGGGCAGGGACATCCGAGGGGTCGATCCCCAGTGGGTGGATGTCATCGACAGCCTCCAGCCCTACCACGGGGCGCAGCCAGAGCGGCACCTGCTTGCCGTACTTGATCATGTCAACAACATCAGTAAGCATCGCAGGATACCCGCCGCCGTCGAGAGCATGCAGGGCTTTTCTGTCGGTTATGCCCATCCCGACATGGGCGGACGGACCTTTCACTTCTGGGAGAAGGAGCCGGGTCCGATAGTCAACGGCGAGGAATTTTTCAATATCACCGTAGACCCGCCGATTAATAATCCCAAGATCACTCGCAGCGACCCGCCGATCAGGATTTCCTTCATTGATGAGCTAGATCATTCGGACGGCTGGGACTTCACGAATCAGGACCTCGTCCAGTGGGTGGCCGATGCAGTGGCGAGGTTCGAGCCTGCGCTCGCCCCACCTGCCCCCTGACATTAAATAGCCGCAGAGCAGGGCAGCCGGGACCCTGACCCTCATCCTGCAGCCAAGGTGATGGTAGCTAGGAAGACGGGGAGGACTAGAAAGCCCAGGCCAGACTGCCGCCGTGCTAACGGATCCGCTAACGAGACGGTACGAGACCGGCGAGACGTAACCGGTTGCCGGAGACGACCAGGGGCTACGTGCCCAGGTCGGTGAGATGCCCGAGCCTAGTGGAGACAAGGAAAACGTACGTCGTATGTCTCATAACCCAGCGACGGCCGGGAAGCCTCCGGCGGAGGCGCTCCGACTCCGGGATGGCCGCTTGGATCGCCGTGCGTTGGAGAGTGGCCGAGGTAGTGCTGATCACCCCGCCCGCCATCGACCGGGACAAGTCCAGCAGACCAGGCGGCGCGGCGGGCCGACGGCAGACAGGATGATCAGCGGGCCAGGCGTGCGCAGGAGCGCAATCTAAATCCCCGCCCTGCCCGTTCTGGTCGTGCCACATGCGTGCCAGAACGGGCGGGAAACAGGGGGCACTCACGGTAACCCTTGGGAAACCCGGAACCCGGCTGAGCTGGGTACGGACCGGTCAGGGCCTGGCCAGAGACGACCTTCTAAGCCCCTGATATCCCTGGCGGGATGCCCGTTCCGGGCGGAAAATTGGGGGTGGCCGCTGTCCGCTGACGCCGACGACTGCTTGATCTTGGAG
>Ga0208357_1001202_pt1 | contig 19280 bp, 19 predicted proteins | sample NGESurdeep092012_6_FD_184487 | JGI IMG/M metagenome (GOLD analysis project Ga0208357, IMG submission 184487) | Arctic peat soil microbial communities from Barrow, Alaska - NGEE Surface sample F52-2 deep-092012 (SPAdes) | ecosystem: Environmental > Terrestrial > Soil > Wetlands > Peat ... | reverse complement strand
ACACTCTTCGACGCATCCATGCCGATTCCGATAATCTTCTCCATGGACGGCTCCCGTGGTTTGAGATCTCAACGACCTCACTCTGGCACATCGATGCCGTCGGGGGCCGTCCACCCCAACATGGTGCAACGGCTCGATGGATACCGGCGTTCGCCGGTAAGGGAAAAAATGTTTCAATTTGGGTGTATCGGACACTAGGAGCGCACTCTCGCTAGACCAGCGCCGCGGCGGCCTTGCGGCGGCGGGCGCGATCGGTCATCGAGTTCAGCGCCAGCGCCACCAGCAGAATCGCGCCATAAGCGATCTGGATGTAGTAGATCGAGACCTGCGCCAGCGAGAACAGATTCTCGATCAGGAACAACAGCGCGCCGCCCGCCGCCGCGCCGAGGAGCCCGCCCCGCCCGCCGCTGAACGCGATGCCGCCCAGCGCCACGCCGGCGATCGAGGTCAGGATGTAGGGCGTGCCGATGGTCGGGTCGGCCGACGCCAGCGTCGCCGTAAAGACGATGCCGGTGATCGCGGCAAGGAGGCCGGCGATGACGAACGCCACGATGCGCACGGCGATGACGTTGATGCCGGCGGTATAGGCGGCCCGGATGTCGCCGCCAACCGCGAGCAGGTTGCGCCGATAGGCCGTCTTCCCCAGCAGCCACCAGGCGATCGCGATCAAAATGAAAACGAACAGCACGCCGGGCACGCCCAGGATGTTGCCGGAGATCACCTGCATCCAGGGCGGCGCGCTGCCGCCGGCGATCGGCAGCAATTCGAGCGTCAGCCCCTGGTAGGTCAGGAACGTGCCGAGTGTCGCGATGATCGGCTGGACCCGCACGATGGTCACCAGGAACCCGTTGAGCAAGCCTGACGCGAGACCGATGGCGAGCGCGATGCCGATCATCGAAAACGGATCCGTGATGCCCATGCTTGGCAGCGTGTACGCCAGCACGGCGTTGACCAGCCCGGCCAGCGGTCCGACGGACAGGTCGAGATCGCCATTGCCGGACATGATCGGAACGGTCTGCGCCCAGGTGGTAAGGATGAACGGCGCCGCGCCCAGCAGCACGGGGCGCCAATTGTCGTGCTCGATAAAGATCGGATTGGCGACGATATTGGCGATGAATAGGATCGCGAAGCCGGCCAGCGCCGGCCAGTAATAGGCCTGGGGGTCGAATTTGAATTTCATACGGCCTCCTTCGCCGGGACGGCGTGGCCGAACATGGCCGCGATCAACGCTTGCACGTCCAGTGTTTCGCGCTCGATGACCGCAAACAGCGCGCGGTTATGGAACACCGCGACTCGGTCGCACAGCAGGCACAGTTCGGCGAGCTCCGTCGACAGCAGCATCACCGCGCCGCCGGCGGCGGAAAATTGCTCGAGGATTTTGTAGATATCCTGCTTGGCGCCGAGATCGACGCCGCGCATCGGATCGTTCAGCACCAGCGCGCGCGGCTCCAGCGCCAGGAGGCGACCGAGGAACACTTTTTGCTGATTGCCGCCGCTCAGCGCCGAGATCGGCGTGTTGAGTCCGGGGGTCGCGACATGCGATTGCTTGATGAGCCGCGCGCCCGCCGCGCGGCGGCGCGCCTCGGCCAGCAAGCCGGCGCGGGAGAAACGATCGAGCGCCGAGATGGTCAAATTATCGAGCACCGACAGGGGCGCGAAAATGCCCTCGGTCTTTCGCTCGCGTGGCAAATAGGCGATGCCCGCCCGTGCCGCGTTGCCGAACGAGGTCACCGGCCCGCGATCCGTTTCGATGGTGCCCCGCGACGGCGGGCGCAAACCGGCGATCGCTTCGACGAACGCGACCTGGCCATGGCCCTCGAGACCGGCGATGCCGACGATTTCGCCGGCGCGCGCCGCGAGATCGAACGCGGCGGCGCTGGACGACAGCGCGATCCCCTTGGCCGCCACCACCGGCGGGCCGATGGCGCGACGGGGCGCCACCGCGGCGGCGCCGCCCGCCGCCCGTGCTTCCTCGTGCGTCGACATCAGGTCGAGCAGAATTTCGGTCGTGGTCTCGGCCTTTGCCACGGTCGCGACGCCGCGACCCGAGCGCAGCACGGTGGACCGATCGGCGATGTCGAGAATTTCATCCATCCGGTGCGACACGAACAGGATCGAGCGACCATCGGCGCGAAAGCGGCGCAACGCCGCGAACAGGCGATCGCGCGCATCGACATCGAGCGCCGACGTCGATTCATCGAGCACCAACAGCCGCCACGGGCGCAGCAGCGCGCGGGCGATGGTAATGCCTTGCCGCTGCGCCAGCGACAGCGCGGCCACCGGCATGTCGAGATCGAGCGCGGCCACGCCGATCGCTTCCAGCGCGCCCCGCACCAGCCGGCTTTCGTCCGCCGGCGATTGCGCGCGGCGGAACAGGCGATCGAGTCCGAGGGCGACATTGTCGCGAACCGATAGCTGGTCGAGGACCAGCGTCTCCTGGAACACCGTCGCGATGCCGGCCTGGTGCGCGGCGCGCGGGTCGCGGATGCGGGTAACCTTGCCGTCCCAGACGAGATCGCCGCCGCTTTGCGGCAGAATGCCACTGAGGATTTTGATCAGCGTGCTCTTGCCCGAGCCGTTCTCGCCGACCAGCGCGTGGATTTCCCCCGGCACGATATCGAACGAGCAATCGGCCAGCGCGATCGTCTCGCCGAAATTGCGCCGCAGCCCGCGGAAGCTGACGAGGGGCGTGACCGTCGGCCCTGGACGCGGCGTCGCCTCGGTCGCCACCCCGGTCATATCTGCATTCTCACATGCGTCTCGCGGCCATAGATCGCGACCAGGGCGACGATCAGCACGCCAAGGCATATTTGCTGCGCCGCTTCGTCGAGACCGAGCCCGATCAGCAACATGGTCAGCTCCGTAATGATGAAACAGCCGGCGACGGTGCGCGCATATCCGCCGCGCCCGCCGATGATCGGCGTGCCGCCGATCACGACGGCGGAAAGGGTGGTGAACAGATAGGCGTCGCCGACCTGCGGATTGGCGGCGCCGCTGAAGCCCGCCAGCAGAATCCCGGCGACCGCGGAAAGGCCGCCGCTGATCGCGAACACCACGGTCCACAGCAGCAGGGATGGAATTCGCGCCAGCTCCGCCGCGCCGGGATTGGCGCCCGAGGCATAGATCCAGCGGCCGAGCACGCTGCGCCGCTCCAGCACGATGAAGGCCACGACGAGCAGCGCCCACAGGATCACCGAGCCCGGCAACGGAATTGGGCCGGTCCACCCGATCACAGAGACGAAATCGGTGACGCCGGCCGGCACGCTGCCGCGATTGTCGCCCTTGGTCTGCGCCCAGATCGCGCCATAGATGATGGTCGCGGTGGCCAGCGTCACGATCAGCGAATTGACCCGCAAGGCCCGCGAGATCAGCCCGTTGATCGCGCCGATGATGATGCCGGCGACGATCACCGCCGGCCCGCCGATCCAGGGCGACACGCCCTGACCGTAGGAGACGGCGAAGCCGACACAGGCCAGGCCGATCACCGCCGGCACCGAAAGATCGATGCCCCCCATGATGATCGTCAAGGTCTGGCCGGCGGAGGCAATGCCGAGGAGGCTCGCCAGCAATAAGAGCGAGCGGATGCTGACGATGTTGCCATAGCCAGGGATGACCGCGGCGGTCACCAGAAAAAGCCCGACCGCGATGGCGAACGGCGCCATCACATCCAGTCGTCGTCGCAGCCACATCATGGAAAACCCGGCGTGCTCTGGTTCAGCGGAGGAGCGACGATGCGATATCCTTGTCACGACGGGGCGACGGATTCATTGTCCGTCGCCCCACCGGAAATCAACCAGAGATCAAGGCTTCGGCGTGGGCGAAATCGGCTTGCCGCCGGAGAAGAACGCGTCGATATAGGAATCCGCGACCAGATGGTGGTCCGGCTGGTCCGCCCAGCAGGTGCTGGTCGAGGTGATGCCCGGATAAGCCTGATAGAGCTTTTCCGCGCTCGCATCGTTCAGCGCCGGCAACGGGAACCAGACCATGTTGGTCGAGGGCTTCGCGCCGTTCAGCATCTTCAAGGCGACATAGAACGCCTCGTAACCGTTCGAGCCGCCACCCGCCAGCAAGGCCAGCGTGTGCAGCTTCTTCTCGTGCCAATAAGCGATATACGCGCATTCGTTGGTGCCGTCGGCCTGCATGACCGGCGGGCGGCCCGATTGCGCCAGCGCCTCGTCGGCCGCCACCGCCATGTCGCCATACGACACGATGCCATCGAGTTTCTGCGGATGTGTCGCTAGCCACTTCACCATTTCGGTCTTGGACGTGGCTTCGTTCCAGAAGCCGTAGACCGTGCCGACGATCTTGATCCCGGGATATTTGGCGAACGCCGCCTTCGATCCCGCTTCAAGGCCGATGGTCGTCGAAATGCCGGGCACGCCGCTGAGGATCAGGACATTGCCCTTGCCGTTGAGCGCCTTGCCAACCCAGTCCGCCAACTCGCGGCCGCCATAATACTGGTTGGCACCGACATTCATCGCGTCGTTGCAATTGACCGGCGATTGCACGGTGATGCTGAGCACGCCCTTTTGCAACGCGTCGTGCATCCCCGAGCACAGGCCCGTCGGATTGCTGGGCGTCGAGATGATGACGTTGCAGCCCTGGCGCGACAGGTTGTTGAATTGGGTGAGCTGGACGCCGATGTTGTTGTTGGAGTCCGTCGTCAGCACATCCGCCTTGGTCAGGCCGGCTGCATGATATTGGGCGTTCAGCTTCTTCACTTCGTTCATCAGATCGGTGCGCCATGACGTGCCCAGCATCGAATCGTTGATGCAGAACTGCCAGGGCGGCGGCGGCGGGGTCCAGTTGGCATAGGGATTGGCCGCGACCGGCGCGTTGTACCAATAGTGATCGTAATATTGCCGCGCCCCTGCCGGCACATGCGCCAACGCCGCATTCTGCTCGGCTTGGGTCGGCTCGCTGGCGGCAAAGCTCTGCTTGCCGCCGAAGGCGATGGCGGCCGTCAGCCCCAAAACCAGGGCGCAACGCCACACCGTACTCCTAAATGTCATATCGTCCTCCCTCCTCGTTCGCCGGACCGTTGCGTCGGTGTAGGCGTGTTTTGGCCGCTATCCCCGTGGGTTCAGCCAATTATATATTTCCCAATCACTCATAGATGCTCTGGCATATCGCGTCAATTGGCCCCCTGCATCGATTTCACCGCCGCGCTCAGCCCCACAATTCCTTACTGGCGATGCGCGCCGAGCATGCCGTCGGCCGGATCGGGCTGACGGTTTATTTCATGATGGCCCGGCGCGAATTATGTATCCATAAATTCTGACTTCCTAGTACCAATTCAAGACTTTCTCGGCGGCCTCGCATTTCTTTATCGAGATGATTGGATACAATCATGGCAAGAATGTCTTGCCGGATTGAGGGGACTCACATGACGGGGGGAAAAATCATGTCTCGCAGCGACACGGATTTGTTCGAGCCGGTACAAGCCGGCCGCTATCGATTGCGCAACCGCCTGATCATGGCGGCGATGACGCGCAACCGCTCGCCGGGCGAAATTCCGGGCGATCTCAATGTCGACTATTACGGCCAGCGCGCGACGGCGGGCCTGATCGTCGCGGAATCGACCGCGATCTCGGAGCAAGGCATCGGGTGGCGCGACACGCCGGGCATTTACACGGACGCGATGATCGCAGGCTGGCGGCGCGTGACCGACGCGATCCATCGCAACGGGGGCCGCACATTCCTTCAGCTCTGGCATTGCGGCCGCTGTTCGCATCCGGACTGGCGCCCGGACGGATCGCACCCGGTGGCGCCGTCGGCGGTCCAATCGATCGGCGGCATGACCACGGCGAACGGCCGGCAACAACATGCGATGCCACGCGCGCTGGAGCTTCACGAATTGCCCGGCATCGTCGATCAATACCGGCAGGCGACGGTCAACGCGCTCGCCGCCGGCTTCGACGGCGTCGAGGTCCATGCCGGCAACGGCTATCTGATCGACCAATTCCTGCAAGACGCCAGTAACCGGCGTACCGACCATTACGGTGGGTCGATCGAAAACCGCTGCCGGTTGTTGTGGGAAGTCCTCGACGCGGTGATCGGGGTCGCCGGGGCCGATCGCGTCGGCATCCATATCTCGCCAACCAACGTGCATCACGGCATTTCCGACGGCGATCCGGAAAAATTGTTCGCGGTCGTGGTCGATCGCCTGAACGGCTATGGCCTCGCCTATCTCAATGTCGTCGAGGGCGCGACCGATCCGACCGAGACGGAAATTCCGTTCGACTGGCAGGCGCTGCGCCGGCGCTATCGCGGCATCTACATCGCCAACAACAATTATGATCTGGCCCGGGCGATCGAGGCGCTGCGGCAGGATCACGCCGATCTGTTCTCGTTCGGGCGGCTCTATATCGCCAATCCCGATCTGGTGGCGCGGTTCCGCGAGGGCGCGCCGCTGAACCCGCTTCACATTCCGGGCATCATCGCCGAGGGACCGGTCGGCTATACCGACTACCCGTCACTCGGAGATTAGGGTGTGGAAGGGACGCGCGCGCGTCCCTTCCACTGTCGCTTTAAGCGGCCTTCGGCACCGGCGGGTTGAACGGATCGATGGTCTTCCAATCCTCGCCCTTCGGATAGGCAAAGGAGAGCGCGCGGATACGCTTGAAGTCGATCTCCGGCGCCACGAAGGATAGGGTGCCGTCCTTCTGGAATTGATGGATCGCATCGAGCAGGATCTTGCGCGAGCGCACGATCACCACATCGCAAGTGCCGAGAAACTCCTGGCTGCGGTCGACGATCGGCCCCATCGATTCCTGGACGATGAAATCCTCATAGGCGTTGCCGCGGCCGAGAATGCCGGTCCAATGGCCCTCGGCCATCGCCTTGCGGTCCTGGAACCACATATTCTGGAGGCTGCCCATGTCGGAATTGAAGAAATCGGGGTCGCCCGAATCCTGGCCGGTGATCGCCCGCGCCTGCGTGTTAAACGGCTTGGTGGTGTCGAAGCCGACATACCATTGCGCCGTCCATTCATCGTCGATCGGGATCGAGAAACAGACGAGGCCGAAGCCGCCCGGCGGTGCCGGAATGAACGAGGCAAAGGGAAACGCGACCTCGCGGATGCGGGCATAGGTCTTGCCGTCGGGCTGGTCGCGCAGCGCGCCTTCGCGGAAGCCGTAGGGCTTCTGGATGAACTCGAACACCGGCGCGCCGGTCGAGAGCATGTAATCGGCTTCCTTTTTATAGAAATCCTTGCCGGTCGAGCTGCCGAGGCCCGAGGCGTGCAGGAACGTGACATGCGCCGAATCGAGTAGCGCCTCGAGACCCTGTAGCCAGTTGCAGTTGATGACGCCGCGACGCGGCGCGACATGGCTCGCCGGCAGATGGGTGAACTCGAAATCGTGGAAGCGCGGTGGGTTGTCTTGATGCTTGCCGAGATAGACCCAGATCAGGCCGCCCGCCTCGTGAACCGCGTAATGCTTCACCGGCACGCGCGCGGCGAACGCCTCGCGGCGGTCCTCGGGTTCGGTCGGCGTATCGACGCATTTGCCGCTGACGTCGAATTTCCAGCCGTGAAAGATGCAGCGCAGGCCGTTACCCTCGTTGCGCGCCAGCGCCAGCGAGGCACAGCGATGGGGACAGCCTTCGTTGAAGAACCCGACGCGCCCATCGGTCGCGCGAAAGGCCACGAAATTTTCGGCGAACAGGCGGATGCGCGCCGGCGCCCCATCGGGCTCCAGCTTGGCGGCGCGGCAGGCCGGCACCCAATATTCGCGCAGCATCGCGCCCATCGGCGTGCCCGGCCCGATCCGCGTCAGCAATTCATTGTCTTCGTGATTCAGCATTTTCCATCTCCACACAGTCTATTCCAAAGACGGCTTTGGATACATCATTGGCGCAAACTTCCGGCCGAACAAGCCAAAATTACGGAAGGCGCGCGTTGACAAACCAAGGGCATTGGATACAAACCGACGCATGATCACCCGCCAGAACCGCGCCATCGTGCAGATTCGCGAATTGATTCTGCGCGGTGAACTCGGTCCGGGCGAGCGTATCACGGAGGAAGGTCTGGGCGAGCGCCTGGCCATGTCGCGCACGCCGATCCGCGCCGCCCTGCCGGCGCTGGCGCGGGAAGGCTTGCTGACCCCCTCCGAGACGCGCGGCTATTTCGTCCGCGCGTTCAGCCAACTCGACGTGGTCGATGCCATCGACCTGCGGGGCTTGTTGGAAGGCATGGCCGCCCGCATCGTCGCCGAGCGCGGCGCCCCGCCGGCGATGCTGCAGGCGTTGCGGACCTGTCTTGGCGAGGGTGACGGGATTTTCACCAAGGATCGCTTCGCTGACGGCGACGAGGAGCTGTTCGCGTCGATGAACGGGCGCTTTCACGCGATCATCGTCGAAGCAGCCAACAGCAAGGTGGTCGCCGACGCGATCGTGGCCAACGACCGCGTGCCGTTCGCCGCGGCGGGCGCGGTTGCCTTCGACAAAATGCCCGCGACCTTCATGTTCGAGCTGCTGCGCTATGCCCATCGCCAGCATCACGCCATCGTGCACGCGCTCGCCAACGGCCAAAGCGGCCGCATCGAGACATTGATTCGGGAGCACGCGCACATCGTGACGGAAAGCCTCAACCTGCCGCAACCCAAGGATGGGCCGGTGCCGCTGTTCGCCAAGGCCAATCGCGCCGGCCAATAGACCGATCGCCTAATCGCCGGCGAAGAATTTTGCGGCAAAAGAGGATGGCCCGGCGGAAAATATGTTTCCGGCCCGAACCCCGTGCTAGGTTTGGGCAATGGGAGGAACCGCATGAAATTCAGCGAACCCGACGCGGCCTCGGCGCCGGAAGGCGGCGCGCGCACCCAGTCGTCGGCGCTGGTCGAGCGGGTGCGCACCGACATTGTCGGCGGCATGCTGGCGCCGGGATCGCGGCTCAAGCTGCCCGATCTCGCCGAGCGCTATCGCTCCGGCATCAATCCCTTGCGCGAGGCGCTGGCGCGCCTTTCGGCCACCGGTCTCGTCCTGCTGGAGGACCAGAAGGGCTTTCGCGTCGCGCCGGTATCGCGCGAGGATCTGCTCGACCTGACCCGCGTGCGCATCGACATCGAATGCCTGGCGCTGCGCCAGTCGATCGCCCATGGCGATGTCGAATGGGAAGCGCGGATTATCGCGACCCACCATCGCCTGACCCGGATGAAACTGATCGCGGCCAACGACCCGAAGCGCCTCTCCGACGCGTGGGAGACCATTCACCAGGATTTCCATCTGGCGCTGATCTCGGCCTGTCAGTCGCGCTGGCTCATTCAATTTCATAGCCAATTGGCCGAGCAGAGCGCGCGTTATCGCCGCCTCGCGATCGACTTCGCCACCAGCAAGCGCGACATCGCCGGCGAGCATGCCGATATCGTCAAGGCGGTGCTCGACCGCGACGCCGATCGCGCCTGCCGCCTGATCGGGGCGCATTTTTCGCGCACCACGGACATCGTGCTGGACGAACCGGGATCGCCCGAGGCCCGTTTTCCCAGCCCCACGACGCGGGCAATTCCGACGTAACTTTTGGGCATCACGCTGGTATCACGCCGGTATCAATATCGTATACATCCTGGCATCGGATATAAGTCAGGCGCCATCATCCATCGATATTGCCCTCGCCGATCCAATGGTGTTATGCGTTGGAAGGTACCCGCCCATGATCTGGGCGCGGCCAAGACGCTAAGGAATAAATTCGGGAGGTACCATGAAGAAGATGATCGCGGCCGCGATTGCGGCCGTTGGCCTGTGCGCCAATTTCGTGCCCGCGCCCAGTCACGCGGCCGAACCCACGGTCGGCATCGTGGCGGCCTTCTCGGGCGCCTATGCCGAATGGGGTGAAGCCTATAAACGCGAAATCGATCTCGCGATGTCGGAGCTGGACGGCAAGAACGGCAATCCCAAGATTCATCTGATCCTGCGCGACGCGCCCGGCGCGTCGGACATCGCGCGGACCAAGCAAGTGGTCCAGGAATTCATCACCCGCGACGGTGCCGTCGTGATCGGCGGCGGCGAGTTCACGCCCGAGGCGCTGGCGGTGGCATCCCTCGTCACCGAGGCCAAGGTCCCCTACGTCATCTTCAACGGGTCGACCTCGTCCAATACCGATCACTCGCCGTATCTTTTGCTGATCGGCTTCACCACCTGGCAGCCCGACGTCCCCATCGCGGAATATGCCGCGACACATGGCTGCAAGCGGGTCACCATGATCGTCGCCGACTACGCGCCCGGCGCCGACACGATCGCGGCGTTTTCCTATGGGTTCGAGAAGCATGGCGGCAAGATCGCCGCGATCATCAAGGTGCCGCTCGGCACCAGCGACTTCTCGGCCTATTTGCAGCGCATCAAGGATTCGCATCCGCAATGCGTGTTTCCCTTCATGCCCGGCGGCCCGATGTCGCTGGCCTTCATCAAGCAATATTCCCAGCAGGGCTTCCCCAAGCAGGGCATCGTCTATTATGACGCCGGCACCGTCGCGGAAAATCAGCTCGACCCGATCGGCGACGCGGCGCTCGGGATCATCTCGTCCGGCTTCTACAGCACCTACCTCGACAACCCGACCAACAAGGCATTCATCGCGGCGCTGGCGAAGAAAGACCCGAACATCCGGCGCAAATTCGTGCCGGTCGACGCCTATGACGGCATGCATCTGATCTTCCACATGCTGAAGGCGACCGAGGGCCATCGCAGCGGTGACGCGATGATGGCGGCTGCCAAGGGCTATCACTGGATGAGCCCGCGCGGCCCGATTTCGATCGACCCGGCGACGCGCGACATCGTGCAGAACATCTATATCCGCAAGGTCGTGAAGGACAAAAACGGGGTCCTCTATAACAAGGAATTCCTGACCTATCCGAATGTCCACGACCAATGGCACGAAGTGCAGGCAGCGAAAGCGAAAAAATAACCGCGTAGCAAGCGCGGGCCGCCACGATATCGCGCATCGTGGCGGCCTCGCAGCGGGACTCAAGTCACATATTTGTTCAGGGTCTCGGCCAGCTCGATCGGCATGTCGACCATGACATCGTGGCTCGACGGCAGCTTGACCACGTCCCACCCTGGCGCGCCGGTATACGTCGCGGCGAAATGGCGGAACGGGCTGGGGTCCCAGCCATCGGCCAGGATATAGAGCCGGCGCTTGATGCTGTCGATCTTGCCGGTCAGCAACACCGGCATCTCGAAGGTGGCGAGCGCCTGCGGCACGCAGCGGCGATTGACCCATTCGCGATTGGCCATCGCGATGTTGAACATCTCCGCCGGGATCGGCGCGGTCAGGCCGCCGCTGTCACGGGCGGCGCCGCGAAAGCCGGCGAGGAACTGGGCCGCGACCGGCGGCTCCAGCGCCTTGGTCAGCAGCCCGATCAGCGAATCGCCGTCCCCTGGCACGAAGGCGTCGAGATAGACCAGCGCCTTGATGCGGGCCGCCATGCGGTCGGCGACGCCGGTGATGACCATGCCGCCATAGGAATGGCCGACCAGGATGATGTCGTTCAACTCCTCCGCTTCGATGCAGCCGACGACGTCGCGGATATGGGTTTCCAGCGTGATGTTCTCGCCCGATTGATGGGCGCGCTCGCCGACGCCGCTATGGGTCGGCGTGAAAACCTCGTGCCCCATGTTGCGCAGCGCCGCCGCAGTATGCCGATAGCACCAGCCGCCATGCCAGGCGCCATGCACCAAGACGAAATTCGCCATGATCGATCACCCTCCCTTTGTTTAATTGGCGTCAGTCTAAGCGCGCGGGCGAACCGCCGCCAGCCTCAGGTCGAACGCGGGAGAAGGCGCGTGACGTGACCCATCTTGCGGCCCGGCGGCGCGCTGGTCTTGCCATAGAGGTGCAGCTTCGCGCCCGGCTCGGCGATGAGATCGCGCCAGCGCGCGACCTCGGGGCCAATGAGATTGGTCATCACCGCGTCGGCATGGCGCGCCGAGGAGCCGAGCGGCAGGCCGCACACCGCGCGCACATGTTGCTCGAACTGGCTGGTCTCGCAGGCATCGATCGTCCAGTGACCGGAATTATGGGGCCGCGGCGCCAGCTCGTTGACCAGCACCGCGCCGTCGCGGGTGACGAACATTTCCACCGCCAGCACCCCGACGAGATCGAGCGCGGTCGCGATGTCGCGGGCGATTTCCGTCGCCCGCGCCATGGTCACGGCGTCGATCCGGGCCGGCGCGACGGTGACATCGAGGATGCCATGGACATGCCGATTCTCGACCGGCGGAAAAGCGGCGATCGCGCCATCCGCGCCGCGCGCCAGGACGACCGAGACCTCGCAGGCAAAATCGACCCGCGCCTCGAGAATAGCTTCGTCGGCGGCGACGCTCGCCCACGCCGCCATCGCATCGGTGTCTGGCTCGATCGCGATCTGGCCCTTGCCATCATAGCCCCAACGCACCGTCTTGAGGATCGCGCGCGACCCGATCTCCGCCCAGGCGGCGCCGAGGTCGGCGGCGCTCATGATTCGGCGATATTGCGTCGTTGCGATCCCCAGCCCGCGCACGAAGTTTTTTTCGCGCAGGCGGTCCTGACAGATTGCCAGCACCTCGGGGCGGGGATGCACCGGCCGGCGCGCCGCCAGCAGCGCCGTGGTCGCCGCCGGAACATTCTCGAATTCGAAGGTCACGACATCGACGGCATCGGCGAACCGCGCCAGCGCCGCCGCATCCTCATAGCCGGCGATGGTGGCGAGCGGCGTGACCTGCATCGCCGGACTGTCCGGCTCTGGGCAGAAAATGTGACAGTGATAGCCGAGAGTGGCGGCCGCCAGCGCGATCATGCGGCCAAGCTGGCCGCCGCCCAGAATCCCAATGGTCCCCCCTGGCGCGATCACCAAGGGTCAGCCCTGGACCGGGGTCTCGGCCACGGCGTCGGTGCGCCGCTGACGCCACGCATCGAGCGCGGCCGCGATGGCGGGATCGCCCAGCGCCAGGATCGATGCCGCCAGCAGCGCCGCGTTGATGGCGCCGGCCTTGCCGATGGCCAGCGTCCCGACCGGAACCCCGCCCGGCATCTGCACGATGGAGAGGAGACTATCCATGCCCTTCAGCGCGGCGCTTTCCACCGGCACGCCGAGCACCGGCAGCGGCGTCATCGAGGCCACCATGCCGGGGAGATGCGCGGCGCCGCCGGCGCCGGCGATGATCACCTTAAGGCCGCGCGCCCGCGCGCCCTCGGCATAGGAGACCAGCCGTTTCGGCGTGCGATGGGCGGAGACGATGCGGCTTTCATGCGCGATGCCCAGCGCGGTCAGGGTGTCGGCCGCGTGCCGCATCGTGTCCCAATCGGACTGACTGCCCATGACGATGCCGACCAGAGGCTGCAACGGCGCACCCACGAAATGATCCGAGGAAGCGGCGGATTATAGGGAGGCGCCGACGCGCGGCAAGGGCGCCGCGCGCGGCCGACGGACACTCCCTGCTTCCGGCGGTGCCCTTTCGTCGATTATGCTGACATGAATAAGCACGGGATCGGAATGATCAAAGCATTGCACGGTGTCCACCCTCTGGTGTTCCTGGTGATCGCGACCACGCTGGAAGTGAGCGGCGACGCCCTCGTCCGCATGGCGATCTATAACCATGTCGGCGCGATTCGCATCGGCCTGTTTCTCGCCGGCGCGGTCCTGCTGTTCGGCTATGGCTCGTTCCTCAACCTGGCCCCGCTGGAATTCGGCCAAGTGGTCGGCCTCTATATCGCGACCCTGTTCGTGGTATGGCAGATCGTCAATTTCATCGCGTTCCGCGCCGTGCCGACCGTGCCGATCCTGGTGGGCGGCACCCTGGTCGTCGCCGGCGGCTTGGTGATTTCATTCTGGAAAACCACGAATTAGGGGAGGCCCATGGCCCAGCTTACCGACAAGGTCTGCATCATTACCGGCGGCGCCGGCAGCCTCGGCTTCGCCAGCGCGCGGCTGTTCTTGGCGGAAGGCGCCAAGGTGATGCTGGTCGATCTGCGCGCGGCGGATCTCGCCCGCGCGCTGACCACGCTCGACAGCAAAAACGCCGCCTCCTGCGTGGCGGATGTCACCCGCGCCGCCGACGTTCAGGCTTATGTCGCCGCGACGGAGGCGAAATGGGGCAAGATCGACGTGCTGTTCAGCAACGCCGGCAATGCCGGCGTGGTGGCGGGTGTCGAGGATTATCCCGAGGACGCATTCGACGCGGTCATCGCGGTGCATGTGCGCGGCGCGTTCCTCGCCTGCAAATACGGGCTGCCCCGGATGAACGATGGCGGCAGCATCGTCATCACCTCCAGCATCGTCGGGGTGCGCGGCGACGGCGGCGGCAGCGTTGCCTATGTCACCGCCAAGCATGCGCAGGTCGGGCTGATGCGCAGCGTCTCGAAGAATGCGGCGCGACGCAATATCCGCGTCAACACGCTGCATCCGGGGCCGATCGACAATGAATTCCAGCTCAATATCGAACAGGGCATCGGCGCGCTGACCGGGCTCGACGGCACGGCGCTGTTGAACGATGCGATTCCGCTGCATCGCCATGCGCGCGCCGAGGAGATCGCGCGCGCCGCCTTGTTTCTTGCCTCCGACCAGAGCAGCTTCACCACCGGCTCGATTCTGATGGCCGATGGCGGCATGAGCACATGAAGGGGTATCGCATGAACCATAAAATATTGGCTGGATTTATGGCGCTGTCGCTGCTGTCGGCGGCGCCCGCCGCGATGGCGCAGACGGCACCGGACTATGCCGCGATCGTCGCCGCGCCCGATCGCAGCGCGGCGGATCGCCAGCTCGACACCAACCGCGCGCCGGCGGCGTGGCTGGCCTATCTCGGCGTCAAGCCGGGCATGAAGGTGCTCGATGTCTTCGCGGTCAATGGCTACAAGGCCGAGCTGATGGCGCGCGCCGGCGCCAAGGTCTATGCCCAGAATTCCGAAGGCGCGATGGCGCGCATCGGCGACAAGCTGGCGGCGCGGCTCAAGACCCCGGCCGGCGCCACCATCGTCTCGGTGGTGCGGCCGATCGATGACCCCGCCCCCGCCGGCATGCATGATTTCGATCTCGCGACGTTCTTCTTCGCCTATCACGACATAACCTATCTCGGCATCGACCGGCCCAAGATGCTGAAGGCGATTTATGCCGCGTTGAAGCCCGGCGGCTATTTCATCATGGCGACTGGTCAGCCAAGCCCGGCGCCGGCATCAGCGTGGTCAAGACGCTGCACCGCTCGGACGAGAAGCTGGTCACCGGCGAAATCGAGGCGGCCGGATTTAAGCTGGTCGGGCACGGCGATTTCCTGCGCCATCCCGAGGACAAGCGCGACACGCACTCGCACAGCGCCAGCATCGTCGATGGCTATGTGCTGAAGTTCCAGAAGCCGCTCTGAAAAAACGAAAGGCGGGCGATGTTCTCGCCCGCCTTCGTCCCGGTAACGCGAAAGCGCCTTAAACCGAGGCTTTATCCCGTCCCATCATCGCGTCGATGCTCCAGGGTCCCGGACCGGCGGCCGCGAGATACAAGAAGACGAAGCAGAACAGCACCGCCGCCTCGCCCATGTTCAGCAGCGGGTAGAACCCTTTCGGCGCATGGAACATGAAATACGCCACCGCCATTTCACCCGACAAGATGAAGGCGGAGAGCCGGGTCAACAGGCCGAAGAACAGCAGCAGGCCGAAAATCGTCTCGATGATGCCGGCGATGCCGAGGGGCCACGAGATCGGGTTCAAATGATCGAAATAGGCGACATGCGGAAAGCCGAGGAATTTCGATGCCGGATGCTGCAGAAAGACCAGCCCGACGGCGATGCGCATCACGCTCAATAGTTGCGGCCGGTAGGGTGCTAGAAAATTCATGACGTTCCCCCAAAGTTGATATCCCTATTGCCAGGGACCGGTGTTTTGTCAGCGGCGGATTCATAGCACAGGAGCTTAGATTGATCGATCAACTTCCTGTGGCTGCTGATTCTCCCGCCAGTTCAGCCAGGCACCATGGGCATGCGTGGCCGCCAGCAGCGTATCGGTTTTACCGCCGCCGGACCACAGCGTCAGGGTCAACGCGTAATCCGGTCCGGGATACTCAAGCGCGAGGTGCGCCAGCGGGCGATCCTTGGCGGCCGCCGCGCCGGCGGCTGCCAGCCGGTCCGTGATGCGGCGCTGCGTCTCCGCCGGCAAATATTGCCACACCACCGAATGATAGATCACTGTGGTTGTGCCCGCCGCTGACTCGGCCAGCCGCGCATCGATCCAGTCGGCGGCATCCCCGGCTGCCACCCGAATGTCGGCGGCCCACGCCAGCGCCAAGGCCGCATCGAGCCGCGCCAGCCGCTCAGTCTGATCGGGCCAGACATAGGCACGCAGGCGATCGCGCTGCGCCGGATCGCGAATGTCGATCGGCGCGCGGTCGCATCCGGCGCGTGATGCCACACGCACGGTCTGGCCAAGCGGGCCCGGCGCGCCCCGCCAGTCGCACGTCAACACGACCGGCGACGCCGGATCGCCCCAGCGTTGCGCGCCGTATCGGTATTGGTAGCGATCCCAGATCTGGTTCAACCCGGCACTGGCGCCGATTTCGAGGAGGCGCAGCGGCAGGCCGGTCGCGCCCGCGATGGTGAGGAAGCCGGGCAGCAGCAATGCCGAGCGGCCAACCTCGTTGGTCTGCGGCGGCGAGGCGAGATAGGTCGCAACATGGCCGGGATGGGCGGCCAGCGCCGCCTCGACCGCCCGCCACACCGCGTCGACGTCGGAGGCGTGCGGCGGATAGGTCGCGGCCAGCGCCGGATCGGCGCCCGACAGCACCAGCGCATGCAGCGCGCCGGCCACGCGCAACGGCAGGCCATCGGCGACGGGATCGCCCGGCCAGTCGCCGATCAGCGCCGCCAGCGGCCCGCCCGCTTCCAGCGCGATCGCGGCGCGGTCCATCAGCCGGGCCATGAAGGGCGAGCCGAGCCGCGCGGCCCAGCCAGCCTGGTCGCGAAACGATTGGACGATCCGCGCGCCGGTTGCCATGATCGCCGCCATCCTAGCCATTGCTGTTGAGAATTCCGCGATGAAAGTCTTTGTCTTCGATCTTCTGCCCTATGGCGAGCATCTCGATCACCTCAAGGTCGGCACCGAGCTGCCCTTCCCGCTTGAAAAGAAGCATTTCAATCCGGCGGTCGCGGCGAAGACCTATGCCGAGCATCTCGATGCTTGGGCGGAGCTGGATCGGCTCGGCTATGACGGCATCGGCTTCAACGAGCATCACACCTCGCCCTACGGACTGATGAATTCGCCGAACCTGCTGGCGGCGGCGGCGGCAATGCGGACCAAGAATATCAAGCTGCTGATCTATGGCAATCTGCTGCCGCTGCACGAGCCGCTGCGCATGGCGGAAGAGCTGGCGATGCTCGATTGCATGTCGAACGGGCGCCTCATCTCCGGTTTCGCGCGCGGCATTCCCCGCGAATACAATGTCTATGGCGTCAAGCAAAGCGAATCCCGCGCGCGCTATGAAGAGGCGCACGAGATCATCCTCAAGGCCTGGACCGAGGAGGCGTTTTCGTACCAGGGCAAATTCTGGTCGTACAAAGACGTCGCGATCTGGCCGCGCCCGCTGCAACAGCCGCATCCGCCGATCTGGATTCCGATCACGACGAGCAAGGAATCGATCGACTGGGCGGCGAAGCATAATGCGCCGATCACGCCCGGCCTGGGCGCGCCCGGCCTCACCGAGGACATTGTGCGCTATTACGCCAAGGCGCTGAAGCGCAACGGCTTCGCGGTGACGCCGCAACATCTGTCGCTCGGCGTCGGTGCCTATATCGCCGACAGCAAGGCACAAGCGGTGAAAGAGGCGGGACCGTACCATCTCTATTTCCACCGCACCTTGTTCAGCCACGGCAACATCACCGAAACCTCGGTCGCCAAGACCACCGGCTATGTCACCGACGCCTCGATGGATTATGTCCGGCCGGAAAACCTCAAATTCGCCGCGCGGTCGCGCGAGGATTTTCGCGGCATGACGATGGCGGATGTCGAGCGCTTCGCCGAGACCGCGCCCTGGGGCACGGCCGACGAGGTGCGCGACAAGATCATCGCCGCCGCCGAGCATGCCGGCGCCGAGACGGTGCTGGTCAGCATGAATCGCGGCGCCATGCCCCATGAGATGTTCATCGAGCAAATCCGCCGCTTCGCCCGCGAGGTGCTGCCGGCGCTCCAGGCCCACCAGATCACCCGCGTCCCGCCGGCGGAGGAGATGGCGGCCTGACCGCAAAATCAGGCTGGCGCCGGACCTTTTTCGCCGCCACGCGGGGAATAAACCCCGGCACGGCTGCGTTCTCGGTGTTCATCTCGGAGTGAGCACCATGAATTTCTCTCGCCGCGGCGTCTTCCGCGGCCTTGCCGCCGTCGTCGCCTTCGCCGCTGGTTCATCGGCGAAAGCTCCTCTCGCCGCCGCGAAAACCGTGGCGCTGGAATTCGCGATTGCCGGCGGCCAGTTCCATGGTCTCGACGCCGCGCTCGGCACATTGGCGATCGGCGAAACCCTCGATCTCCGGCGCGAGCCGCGCAATGAATTCGACCGCTTCGCCATCGCGGTGTACCGAGCCGACGGCGTCAAGCTCGGCTATGTTCCGCGCCGCGCCAATCAGACCCTGGCGCGGCTGATGGATGCCGGCTGGCCGACCGAAGCGGCAATCGCTGGCTTCGTCGATCGATCACGCGTGGATGGCATTGCCTTCACCGCAATGCGGGAGGGTGAGCCACGGGTGCGTGTCACTCTCCCGCCGGCGGCCTTTCGCGGCCCCCGCTAAGCCGCATTGGTCGGTTCTGGAATGAGTGGGGCGCGGCTCACCTCGCTACCAGTGGATTGACGACGATTAAGCCCGAAAAGCGGCTGAAGTCCCGGTCCGCCGACCATAATTCGGTGACGCCATGCTGCCGACAGAGGGCGGCGATCCGGGCATCATGCACTTGGGCCCCCACAACCCTGTTTGCCGCGAGGAACCCACGAAGTGTCGGCCAATGCGTGTCAGACTCCGTCAACGTCACCAGAGTCGGTGCCTCGAGCCAAGCGTCAACCTGGTCGAGAGCACGGGCTAGCGGGGTTGGCGGGGCATAAATACGCGGATGCGTCACGATGGCCAGGAACTCATGGAGACAGGGCCAGGGAATGGACCAATGTGCCAGGCCTTCGGCAAGCGCGGTTATGCATCGCGAGGCCGCTTTGTAGAACGGCGAGTCCTCACGATGCGCGTAGACGAGAATATTGATCGTGCCCCTACGCGTGGTGTAGGAGCGGCTATATCATTGCGGTCTTCGGCGTGTCTGGCCGAGACTGTCAAGCGGCCTGAAGGGGCAGCATGAC
>Ga0208357_1001201_pt1 | contig 19282 bp, 19 predicted proteins | sample NGESurdeep092012_6_FD_184487 | JGI IMG/M metagenome (GOLD analysis project Ga0208357, IMG submission 184487) | Arctic peat soil microbial communities from Barrow, Alaska - NGEE Surface sample F52-2 deep-092012 (SPAdes) | ecosystem: Environmental > Terrestrial > Soil > Wetlands > Peat ... | reverse complement strand
CCCCGCTGCGCGGGGACAAGATGGCAGGATTGCCATCTTGAGCAGCAACGCTGCCCGAAGGGCTGATGCCATGGATGGCATCAGTTCAAGCAAGAGCAATCTTTCACAGCCTCTCAGGCCACGGCGTTTTCATCCATCCAGGTATCCACGCTGCCCGTGCCGCTGTGGATTTCCTTGAGTTCGCGCAGCAATTGCAGCAGGCGTCGGTGCTGCAGTTGCAGCCCGGGGTGGGTGGCGTTGCTGGTTTCGTGATAGGCGACGGCAAGCCACAGCGCCATCCCGCGCAACGCGACTTCGGCATTGTTCGAACGGGCGCGCTCGTAGCCAATATCGGTGCCCTGGCCCCAAGGCAGGTAGCGTGATTCGGGGGCGGTGCCGTACAGATGCGGAAAGTCGCAACGCGAAGCTTGCCCGATCTCACGCAGGGTGAGCATGTTCAGCCGGTCGCGGTTGCGCTTGGGCAGCGGCCGGATACTGCGTTCGATGTCGCGGAACTGGCGGCCAAGCTGGCGCGCACGCATTGCCGCGAACAATGGAGTGAGTATCTGCATGAGTCCCCTCGGCGCTGGATCGGGCGGCACCGTTTGCTGCGCCGCCGGGCGATGGTAGCAAAGCACCCCCGAAGTTGCGCGTAGAACGTCACAAAATGACGTATTGCGTCAGCTTTCGGGGCTGGTGCTGTGTTCCAGGCCGATTCGCTGGCCGATTCGCACCGCCTGCTCGGGTTTCAGGGTATCCAAGTGCGCGCTGCCCTCGGGCAACAGCACGATCACGGTGGAGCCCATGTTGAAGCGGGCCATCTCCGCGAAACGTTCCAGCGTGACGCCTTGGCCCGCGAACGACTTGTGCCGGATTGACGAGGCGTAGGGCGGGATCACCAGGCCATCCCAGACCGTGGCCACCGACGAGACCAGGATCGCCCCGACCATCACCACCACGAACGGGCCGTGCTCGCCGTCGAAGTGGCAGACCAATCGCTCGTTGCGGGCGAACAGTCGCGGAATCGCCGCCACCGCGAACGGCGCCACGCTGAAGATGCGCCCGGGCACATGCACCGTCTCGCGCAAGCTGCCTTTCAATGGCATGTGCACGCGGTGGTAGTCGCGCGGAGACAGGTAGATCGTGGCGAAGGAGCCGTTGCGGTACGGCGTCGCGGCAGTCTCGTCGCCGCCGAGCAATTCGTCGACGGTGTATGCCTGCCCCTTGGCCTGGAAAATCCGGCCGTCGACGATGGCGCCGGCCTGGCTGACACATCCGTCGGCAGGGCACAGCACGGCCGCCGGGTCGGAATCGGCACGCCGGGCGTCGGCGCGCAGCTTGCGCGTGAAGAATGCATTGAAGTGCTGGTACGCCAGGGCGTCGGACTGCGCCGCCTCGCCCATGTCCACATCGTAGTTGCGCACGATGGTGCCGATCAGCCAGTTTTTCCACGGCACAAAGGTCCAGCGCGTGGCCCAGTAGACCATGCGCGACAGGGCGCGATGCGGGACCATGTACTGCAGGAATACTTTGAAAGTCATCCGGCCAGTATATAAGGTGGTTACGCCGGCCGGCCTTATAATACGCGGCCATTCCGATTGCCGCTGGATCGCCGTGACCGCCGAGCTTGCCACCATCATTGACTTCATCCGCTACGGCGCCAGCCGCTTCTCCGCGGCCGGGCTGACTTTTGGCCACAGCCACGACAACCCGATCGACGAGGCGACCCATCTGGTGTTGGCGAGCCTGCATCTGCCGCCGGACATCCCGCCGGCCTATGGCGCAGGGCGGTTGACCAGCGCGGAGCGCGAGAACGTGTTGTCCCTGATCGAGCGTCGCGTCAGTGAGCGCCTGCCGGTGGCCTACCTGGTCGGCGAGACCTGGTTCGCCGGCCTGAAATTCAAGAGCGACCGCCGCGCGCTGGTGCCGCGCTCGCCGATCGCCGAGCTGATCGAATCGGGCTTTGCGCCGTGGCTGGACGGGCGCCACATCGAGCGTGCGCTGGACCTGTGCACCGGCTCGGGCTGCATCGGTATTGCCATGGCCGAGTCCAACCCGGACTGGCAGGTCGATATCGTCGACATCAGCGAGGAGGCGCTCTCGCTGGCGCGGGAAAATATCGTGTTCCAGCACGTCGAGAGTCGCGTCGAGGCGATCCGGTCCGACTTGTTTGCGGGCGTGACGGATCGGCGTTACGAGCTCATTGTCTCCAATCCGCCGTACGTCACCGAGGACGAGTACGCGGCGCTGCCGGGCGAATATGCACATGAACCGAAGCTGGGACTCACCTCCGGCGTCGACGGGCTGGACCTGTGCCTGCGCATGCTCGACGAAGCGGCCGATCACCTCACCGACGACGGCTTGCTGATCGTCGAGGTGGGCGAGAGCGAGCACGCCCTGGCCGCACTGCTGCCGGAAGTCCCGTTCATCTGGATCGAGTTCAAGGTCGGCCAGATGGGTGTGTTCGCGCTGGAGCGGCGTGACCTGGTCGAACACGCGGCGGCGATTCGTGCGGCGGCTGCGGCGCGTCGTCCGGGCTGAGCGATGGAGCTGGCCACGGCACGATTGCGGATCGACCCGTTGGGTCTGGCGGACGCGGAGGCGCTGTTCGCCTGCCGCGCCGATCCCGCTGTGGCCCGCTTCCAGGGCTGGCGCCCGGTCGATGTGGCGGAGGCGCGCGAGTTCATTCACCGGCAATCGCCACAGGTGGCGCCCGAGGGCTGGTTCCAGCGTGCGATCCGGCTGCGCGAAGGCGGCCGACTGATCGGCGATCTTGGCGTGAACCTGCCTGAGGATGCCCGGGAATCGGTCGAGTTCGGCATCAGCATCGTGCCGTCCGAGCAGGGCCACGGTTATGCCGGCGAGGCGGTACGCGCCCTGTTCGACCAGGTCTTCGGCCCGTGGGGCCGGCATCGTGTCTACGCCTCGGTCGACCCGCGCAATCTCGCCTGTTTGACGCTGCTGCGCGCGTTGGGCATGCGCCAGGAGGCGCATCACCGCGAAAGCCTGTGGCTGCGTGGCGAATGGGTCGACGACATGATTTTCGCCATGCTCGTCCGCGAGTGGCTTGCGTCCACGCTGTAGGAGCCCGCTGGCGGGCGATGCTTTTGCCTTGATCTCCCATCGCGACACCAGACAGAGCAACCGCATCGCCCGCCAGCGGGCTCCTACAACAGGCCGGGCTACGGCTATGCTTCGGTCTTTGCTCCCGGATGCCTCAATGTCCAGCAACTCTTTCGGCAAACTCTTCACCGTCACCACCTTTGGCGAAAGCCACGGTCCGGCGATCGGTTGCGTGATCGACGGCTGCCCGCCGGGACTGGCGATCGCCGCGGAGCAATTCCGTCATGACCTTGAACGCCGTGCCACGGGTCGCAGCCGGTACACCTCGCAGCGACATGAGGCGGATGAGGTGGAGATCCTTTCCGGCGTGTATGAAGGCAAGACCACCGGGACGCCGATCGCGCTGCTGATCCGCAACACCGACCAGCGCAGCAAGGATTACGGCGACATCGTGTCGACCTTTCGCCCGGGCCACGCCGATTACACCTACTGGCAGAAATACGGGATCCGTGATCCGCGCGGCGGAGGGCGTGCGTCGGCGCGCGAAACCACCATGCGCGTGGCCGCAGGTGTTGTTGCGAAGAAATGGTTGGCTGAGCATCACGGCGTGCGCGTGCGTGGTTATCTGGCGCAGATCGGCGAGCTCACACCGGATGCGTTCGACTGGGACGCGGTCGAACAGAACCCGTTCTTCTGGCCCGACACGGCCCAGGTGCCGGCGCTGGAGGATTACATCAACGCGCTGCGCAAGTCCGGCGATTCGGTCGGCGCGCGCGTCAACGTGGTCGCCGACGGCGTGCCGCCGGGTTGGGGCGAGCCGATCTACGGCAAGCTCGACGGCGACCTGGCCAGCGCGCTGATGTCGATCAATGCGGTCAAGGGCGTGGAGATTGGCGACGGTTTCGCCGCGGTCGTCCAGCGCGGCAGCGAGCATCGCGATGAAATGCACATGGACGGTTTTGCGTCCAATCATGCCGGCGGCATCCTCGGCGGCATCAGCAGCGGCCAGCCGGTAACGGCCTCGATCGTGCTCAAGCCCACCTCCAGTATCCTGATTCCCGGTCACAGCGTGAACCTCGCTGGTGAGCCGGTGGACGTGGTGACCAAGGGCCGCCACGATCCCTGCGTCGGCATCCGCGCCACCCCGATCGCCGAGGCGATGCTGGCGCTGGTGCTGATCGACCATGCATTGCGTCATCGTGCCCAGTGCGCTGACGTGGGTGCGGTGGCTCCGCGCATCCCGTGACCGTTCGACACGGCAGCCGGAACAAGTGTGATGACTGACAAGCCGCGCGTCTGGATTTCCCGGCCCACCTTTGCGGACATCGTTGCGCGCCTCGAACCGCACTTTGAGGTCACCGCCGAGCTGGAGGAAATGAAGTTCAGCCGCAGCGAACTGACTGCCAGGCTGGCCGGGCAGCACGCGGCGATCGTGGGCCTGAAGGAACGCATCGGCGCGGCGGAGATCGCCGCTGCGTCGCGATTGCGCATCGTCGCCAACCTCAGTGTCGGCTACGACAACCTTGACCTGGACGCGCTCAGCGCCGCCGGCATCGCCGCCTCGAACACCGCCGACGTGCTCAACGAGAGCGTGGCCGACTACGCCTGGGCGTTGATGCTCGGCGTCGCCCGCCGCATGAGCGCGGCTGAGCGCTGGCTGCGTGCCGGGCACTGGCAGGCCTCCGAATTCAAGGCGTGGCTGGGCGTGGACGTGCGCGGCCGCACGCTGGGCATCCTGGGCATGGGCCGCATCGGCCAGGCCATCGCGCGCCGCGCGACCGGCTTTGGCATGCCGGTGCTCTATCACAATCGTTCGCCGCTGCCGGAGGCGGACGAGCGCGCCTGCAACGCGCGCTATGTCGACAAGCCGCAGTTGCTGGGTGAATCCGATTTTCTGATGCTGGTGCTGCCGTTGACCACGCAGACGCACCACGCCATCGGCGCGCCCGAGCTGGCGCTGATGAAACCCACCGCCATGCTGATCAATATCGCGCGGGGCGGTATCGTCGACGATGCCGCACTGGCCGCGGCTCTGCGCGAGCGGCGTCTGGCCGGCGCAGCGCTGGATGTGTTCGAAGGCGAGCCGAACGTGCATCCCGGGCTGCTTGCGCTCGATAACGTGGTGCTCAGCCCGCATATCGCCAGCGCCACCACCGAAACCCGCCGCGCCATGACCTCGGTGGCGGTTGATAATGTGCTGGCGCTGTTTGGTCACGGCCCGCATGCCGGGCGTCCACCCAACATCCTCAACCCGAACGTGTTGTGAGCGGCACGTTCCCCCCTCCAGAGCAAACCATCCAATGAGTCAGAAGAGCAGTTACAAGGTCGCCATGGTCGGCGCCACCGGTGCGGTCGGCGAGGCCTTGCTGGCGATTCTGGCCGAGCGCAATTTCCCGGTCAGCGAATTGGTGCCGCTGGCCAGCGAGCGTTCGGCCGGCGGCAAGGTGAAGTTCGCCGGCAAGGAAGTTGTCGTGCAATTGCTGGACACCTGTGATTTCGCCGGCGTCGATATTGCGTTCTTTTCGGCCGGCGGCTCGGTCAGCCGCGAGCATGCGCCGCGCGCGGCGGCGGCTGGCGCCGTGGTGATCGACAATACGTCGGAGTTTCGCTACCAGGACGACATCCCGCTGGTGATCAGCGAGGTCAACCCGCATGCGATCGCGCAATACACCCAGCGCGGCATCATCGCGAACCCGAACTGTTCGACCATGCAGATGCTGGTGGCGCTGGCCCCGATTCACCGTGCGGTGCAGATCGAACGGATCAACGTGGCGACCTACCAGTCCGTTTCCGGCGCCGGCCGCAGCGGGATGGAGGAGCTGGGGCGGCAGACCGCGGCCATGCTGAACTTCCAAAGCGTGGAGCCGGGCAAGAAATTTCCGGCCCAGATCGCGTTCAATGTGATCCCGCAGATCGACGATTTCCAGCCCAATGGCTACACCAGGGAAGAGATGAAGCTGGTATGGGAGACCCGCAAGATCCTGGAGGACGAGTCGATCCAGGTGAACCCGACCGCGGTTCGCGTGCCGGTGTTTTATGGTCACGCCGAGGCACTGCATATCGAAACCAGCGACAAGATCACCGTGGAACAAGCCCGCGAACTGCTGCGGCAGGCGCCGGGCGTGGTGCTGATGGACGAACGCAAGCCGGGCGGTTATCCCACGCCGGTGGGCGAAGCCGCTGGCGCCGACGGGGTCTTCGTGGGCCGCATCCGCGAGGATATCTCGCATGAGCGGGGGCTGGACATGTGGGTGGTGTCGGACAACATCCGCAAGGGTGCTGCCCTGAACGCCGTCCAGATCGCCGAATTGCTGATCGAGGACTTTCTCTGACGGTCTGCCGGGCTTTGGTCGGCCGGTCTGCGAATCCGGTCCACTACCCGCCACCGGGAGCGCGGGTGTCCCGCCTGCCAGAGCATGCCGGCGAGACGCCGGCGCTCCGGATGCCTGCTGCCGGGACAGATTTCTGGCGATTGGCAAGAACGCACTGCAGCAATGTGTCGCAAGTATTCGCCGCAGCTATTGTTGATTGGCGTACATATAACTAAAGTGGCGGCACAGTGACGCAGCCGCCGCCATGGGTGGTGGCACCTTTCAAGAAGAGTTGCGCCAAGGATCGTTCGGGGGAGCATGCATGAATCGTTCATTGAAATTGTCGATGCTGGTGGCGCTGGCGCTGGGCAGCAGCCAGCTCATGGCGCTGGATCTGGGCCAGATTCAGGTCAAGTCGGCGCTGGGACAGCCGCTGCTGGCGGAGATCCCGCTGCATCCGGACAGTCCGGCCGAGCTGAAGGGCCTGACCGTAAAGCTGGCCTCCAGCGAGCAATTCGCTCGCGCCGGCATTGTCGGTGGCCGCACCCGGATCCCGCTGCATTTCAGCATCGCCAATGCCGGTGGCGCCAACCCGGTGATCCGCATCACCAGCGGCGTACCGGTGGATGATCCGTTCCTCGACCTGTTGATCCAGGTGGATGGTGCGGCCGGCAAGAGCGTCCGCGAGTACGCCATCCTGCTTGATCCGCCGGGCGCGTCGGCGCCGGAGATGGCAACCACCGGGACGGCGGCTCCAGGCAAACCTGAGCCAGCGAAGGCTCCGGCCGCGCCGCCAGTGGCGCGCGCCGCTGCACCCGCGCCGGCCCCGGCGGCGGTCAACAACGGTCGTTATGGCCCGGTTCAACGGGGCCAGACGCTCTCCGGTATCGCACGCAGCGTGGCACCGTCGGGCGTCGACGTGCAGCAGATGATGCTGGCCTTGCAACAGGCCAATCCGGATGCGTTCTACAAGGACAACATCAACGCGCTGAAGAGTGGCGCGGTGCTGCGCGTACCCACGTCGACCGAAGCGCAGGCCAAGACGCTGGCTGCCGCCGCCGCCGAAGTGCGCCGTCAGAACAGCGATTGGCGCGCGGGCACGCCAGGCGCGCCTGCCGTGGTGGCGGATGCGGCAACGCGCGGGGCCTCGTCCGGCCCGTCCGGCGCCACCCCTGCCGGCAATGAAGACCGGCTCGCCCTGGTCCCTGCAAAAGTCGGCGGCGGCACCGGCAGCCAGGCGACCGGCACGGGCGACAAGTCCGCCGCCGGCCTGCGCGACGATCTGCTGCGCGCCAGGGAAAACGTGGCCAGCTTGCAACAGCAGGGCAACGACCTGAAGGCGCGGCTCAAGGACCTGAACGATATCAACGGCAAGAACGAGCACCTGCTGTCGCTGAAGAACAGCGAGATCGCCGAGTTGCAGGCCAAGCTTGCCGCCGCGCGCAAGACTGCCGGTGCACCCTCGGTGGAGCCGGCAAAGACGGCCAACGCGGAACCGGCCGTGGCAGCGACGACGAAATCCTCGACGCCGGTCGCGACGGAGTCGGCGGTCGCCAGCGCGGGTTCCAGCGCGGAAGCGGGCGCTGCACCGGTGGCCGCGGCGTCCTCTGCGATGGCCAGTCCGGCATCCTCCGCCGCCGTGGGCGCGTCGATCGTCCCGGCCAGCAGTACGGCATCGATGGCCGCTGCCAGTTCGGCGGCCGCGGTGCAGCCAGCCGTTGCGCCGCCCGCAGCCAGGTCGGTTGAGACCAAGCCGGCGAGCAAGCCAGTGCCTGCTGCAGTGACCACGGCCAACGAGCCCTGGTACATGCAGACCTGGGCATGGGCTGCCGGCGCGGCGGTCATCGTGGCGCTGATCCTGCTGGCCTTGCTGGGCCGGCGGCGCAAGCCGGCAGCGAGCAAGGGCAACACCTCGCTGGCGGATCGTTTCGGCGATACCCCGCCGCCCGACGGTGACCTGGCCGACGATGAGGACGGCGACCAGGAACAATTGCTCGACCAGCTCGCCGAGCACCCGGACGACATCTATCTGCACCTGGAGCTGGTCACTCTGTATTACTCGCGGCGGGACGTCGAGCGCTTCGAGGCTGCCGCCGAAGCGATGCATGCACACATCACCGATCCGGCGCAGGACGAATGGCAGGACGTGGTGCACATGGGCGAGGACCTCGCGCCGGAGCACCCGTTGTTCGACCATCACGAAGAAACGGCCGTGCCGGAGTCCGAGTCAGGCCAGCGTTTTGACATCGACGATTACGAAGACGAGAGCGACTCTGCGACGGGCGTGTCCGCGCTGCCGCCTTCGTTGCCGGCAGATCCGAAGCGGCTCGGCGAATACAATTTCAACTTCGACCTGACGCAACCTTCGGCGATCGACCCGGCCGCGCCGCCGGCATCCGCGGATGATGAAACGGTGGTCAGTCCGCATGCTGAACCTGCCCAGTCGCATACCGAACGCGCTGCCTGGGGTGTGTCTGAGGCGGATGACCTGCCTGCCGAATCACACGACAGCGTCGAGTTCAGTGACGATCCGGTTGATACGAAACTCGACCTGGCGCGCGCCTACCTGGACATGGGTGACGCCGATGGTGCCCGCGCCATGCTGGGCGAAGTGCTCAAGGAAGGCAGCCAGATGCAGCGCGATACGGCTCGACGGCTGCTCGACGGGCTGAATTGATCATCCAGCTCAGGCTTGCAGATCCCATGCTTGCGTGACCCGTCGGGCCGGCCTTGCCGGCCCGACGTCGCAAGGGATGCCCTGATCTATTCAGCGTCGTTTCAACCGGTTTCATCGAGCTAATGCGCATCGCCCTCGGCATCGAATATGACGGCACCGATTTCTTCGGTTGGCAACGCCTGACCGAGGGGCCGAGCGTGCAGGCAGCGGTCGAGCGGGCGCTGTCGAGGGTGGCGGCGCAACAGGTGCAAATCAGCTGTGCGGGGCGGACCGACGCCGGTGTGCACGGCCGCTGCCAGGTGGTGCATTTCGACACCGAGGCGCGACGTGAGATGCGTAGCTGGGTGCTCGGATCGTGCTCGAACCTGCCGGCCAGCGTGGCGGTGTTGTGGGCGCAGCCGGTGCTGGACAGCTTTCATGCGCGCTTCGCGGCGCGCAGCCGACGGTATTGCTATCACATCCTCAATCGGCCGGTACGGGCGGCGCTGGACGCGCGCCATGTCACGTGGGAGCGCCTGCCACTGGACGCCGAGCGCATGCATGCCGCGATGCAGGGGCTGCTGGGCGCGCACGACTTCAGCGCGTTCCGGGCCTTGTCCTGCCAGGCCGCGCACCCACGCCGTTCGGTCCTGGGCGCGAGCGTGCGACGCGAGGGCGAGCACGTTCTGGTCGAGATCGAGGCCAACGCCTTCCTGCATCACATGGTGCGCAACATCGTCGGCTCGTTGCTGCTGATTGGTCGCGGCGAACAGCCTGTCGAATGGATGGCACAACTGCTGGCCGGTTGCGACCGGCAGGTCGCCGGACCGACCGCGCCGGCCTCCGGGCTTACCTTCATCGGCCCGCGTTACGAGGCGCACTGGGGTCTGCCTGCACAGGTGAGCCAATGACCCGCATTAAATGCTGCGGCATGACCCGGGTCGAGGACGCGCTGCTCGCCGCACGTCTCGGTGCCGATGCGATCGGGCTGGTGTTCAGCGCGCGCAGCAAGCGCCAGGTGACACTGGACCGGGCGCGCGAAATCGTCGCGGCGTTGCCGCCGTTGGTGACCACGGTGGCATTGTTCATGGACGACGACGCGGAGCGGGTGCGGCAGGTCCTCGATGAAGTGCGACCCACACTGCTGCAGTTCCACGGCAACGAAAGTGACGACTGGTGCGCTCAGTTTGGCCGTCCATTCCTGAAAGCCGTCGCGATGGGTGAGGGCGTAGCCGCCTTGTCACGCCTGTACGATTATCCGCACGCTGCCGGTCTGCTGCTGGACGGCCACGCTGCGGGCGAGGTGGGGGGTAGCGGCAAGACCTTCGACTGGTCGTTGTTACCGCGCGGGCTGGCGCAGCCGGTCATCCTGGCCGGCGGACTGCATGCGGGCAACGTGGGCGAGGCGGTGCGCGCGATGCGGCCATGGGCGGTGGATGTGGCCAGCGGGGTCGAATCGGCACCGGGGATCAAGGATCCACACAAGCTGGAAGCCTTCATTCGCGCCGTGCGCGCGTCGACCCGCTGACGCCCGGGCAACTCGGCTTCAGGACACCATCCGGCGTCACCTGTGATCCCCATCGTCCGGGGTTGCCGCTAAGATGGCTGCTTGTCTGTGTAGCAGCGCACTTGTGCGCGATGCTCTTGTCCAGCATTCAGGAAGAGCATCGCGCACAGGGTGCGCTCCTGTATCCGTATCGAGTGAGTACATGAGCAAGATCGTGGATTACAACGCCTACCCCGACGCGCACGGCCGTTTCGGCGAGTACGGCGGCAGCTATGTCGCGGAAACCCTGATGGAACCGCTTGCCGAGCTGCGTGAGGCCTACGAGCGCCTGAGCACGGATCCGGGCTTCATGGCCGAACTGGATCGCGACCTGCAGCATTACGTCGGTCGGCCCAGTCCGATTTATCACGCCGAGCGATTGTCGCGGCAGGTCGGTGGCGCGCGCATCCTGCTCAAACGCGAGGATCTCAACCATACCGGCGCGCACAAGATCAACAACACCATCGGCCAGGCGCTGGTAGCCCGGCACATGGGCAAGCAGCGCGTCATTGCCGAAACCGGTGCCGGCCAGCACGGCGTTGCCACGGCCACGGTGGCGGCGCGCTTCGGCATGCGCTGCGTGGTCTACATGGGCGCGGTGGACATCGAGCGGCAGAAGATCAACGTGTACCGGATGAAGCTGCTCGGCGCCGAAGTGATCCCGGTGACCTCCGGCTCGAAGACCCTGAAAGACGCCCTGAACGAGGCGATGCGCGACTGGGTCACCCATGTGGCGGACACCTTCTACATCATCGGGACCGTGGCCGGCCCGCACCCGTACCCGAAGATGGTGCGCGACTTCAACGCCATCGTCGGGCGCGAGGCGCGCGCGCAAATGCTGGCGCAGTACGGCCGTCTGCCGGACGTGCTGACCGCCTGCGTCGGTGGTGGCTCGAATGCGATCGGCCTGTTCCACGCCTTCCTCAACGATGCCGACGTGCGCATGGTCGGCGCCGAGGCGGCGGGTTTGGGTCTGGCGACCGGTCATCACGCCGCCTCTTTGGCGGCAGGTCGGCCCGGCGTGCTGCACGGCAACCGCACCTACGTGCTGTGCGACGACAATGGTCAGATCACCGAGACCCATTCGGTCTCCGCCGGCCTCGACTATCCCGGCGTGGGGCCCGAGCACGCCTTTCTGAAAGATGCTGGCCGCGCCGTGTACGTGGGCGTCACCGACGACGAGGCGCTGGAGGCGTTCCATCTGCTGGCACGCAGCGAAGGCATCCTCGCGGCACTGGAATCCAGCCATGCGGTGGCGCAGGCGATGAAGCTGGCGCGGGAACTGCCGAAAGACGGCATCGTGTTGTGCAACCTGTCTGGCCGTGGCGACAAGGATGTGCATACGATCGCCGCGCGCGAAGGAGTCGTGGTATGAGTCGTATCGACCGCCGCTTCGCCGCGCTCAAGAGTGCAGGCCGCACTGGCCTGATCCCGTTCGTCACCGCGGGCGATCCGTCGCCAGGGCACATGGTGGCGCTGATGCATGCACTGGTCGACGCCGGTGCCGACCTGATCGAGCTGGGTGTGCCGTTTTCCGACCCGATGGCGGACGGTCCGGTGATCCAGCACGCCAGTGAGCGGGCGATCGCGAAGGGCGTCGGCCTGAACGAAGTGCTGGACTGGGTCGGCGAGTTCCGCCGAATCGATGCGGACACCCCGGTCGTGCTGATGGGCTACCTGAATCCGGTCGAGATCCATGGCTACGCGAAATTTGCGCGCGAAGCCGTGGCGGCCGGTGTCGACGGCGTGTTGCTGGTCGATTGCCCGCTGGAAGAGTCGGCGGCGTTGCAACCGCTACGCGAGGCCGGCCTGCAGCAGATCCTGCTCGTTGCGCCCACCACCGCACCCGATCGGATGACCGCTTTGTGCGGTGCCGCCGAGGGCTTCCTGTATTATGTATCGTTCGCCGGCATCACCGGAGCAGCGCAACTGAGTACCAGCGACATTGCAACACGGGTTGCCGAGGTCCGCGCCCGCGCCAATGCACCGGTGGCAGTCGGTTTCGGCATCCGCGATGCGGCGAGTGCCGTGGCGATTGGCGGGTTTGCCGATGCGGTGGTGATCGGCAGTGCGCTGGTCGAGAGGTTGTCGGGTGCCACGGACGCGGCGGATATTGCCGCTCGCGCGCGGGAATTCCTGCATCCGATCCGTGCTGCGCTGGATGCGTCCTGATTTGAATGATGTACGGTTGTTGGTTGAAAGCCCCTGGCGGCGTGAACCCTCACCCTTTGCCCTCTCACCCGCAAGGCGACTCCCTGCGGTCGCCGGGAAGAGGGGAACGCATGGTGCCATGCGGGCTGGCATCCTGAAAGGTTGTCGAATACGAGGGCTCCCGTGCCCGGATGGAGTTCGATTGATATGAACTGGCTGCAGAAAATCATGAGTCCGCGCACTCGCCCGTTGCCAGCCAATGGCGGCAAGGGCTCGGTGCCCGAGGGCGTGTGGGAGAAGTGTGGCGGCTGTGGCACGGTGCTGTACAAACCCGAGCTTGAGCGCAACCTGATGGTCTGCCCGAAGTGCGGCCACCATCACTACATCAGTGCACGGATGCGCCTGGAAACCTTGCTCGACGACGGATCAACGCAGGAACAGTGGGCCAGTCTGGAACCTACCGATCCGTTGAAATTCCGCGACTCCAGGAAGTATCGCGATCGCATCATTGCCACCCAGAAGAAGCTCGGCGAGAAGGATGCGATGGTTGCCATGAGCGGCAAGCTCAAGGGCCGGCCGCTGATGGCGGTGGCGTTCGAGTTTGCCTACATGGGCGGCTCGATGGGTTCGGTGGTGGGTGAGAAATTCACCCGGGCCGCCGAGCGCGCGCTGGCCGACCACAGCGCGCTGGTGTGCTTCTCGGCCACCGGTGGGGCGCGCATGCAGGAAGCGCTGTTCTCGCTGATGCAGATGGCCAAGACCTCGGCCGCGCTGGCGCGCCTGCGTGATGCCGGCGTGCCCTACATCAGCGTGCTGACCAACCCCACCACCGGCGGCGTGTCCGCCAGCCTGGCGATGCTGGGCGACATCAACATCGGCGAGCCGAAGGCGCTGATCGGCTTCGCCGGTCCGCGGGTGATCGAGCAGACCGTGCGCGAGACCTTGCCGGAAGGCTTCCAGCGTTCCGAATTCCTGCTCGACCATGGTGCGATCGACATGATCGTCGACCGCCGCGAAATGCGCGACAAACTGGCCGACCTGCTGGGCGTCCTCACCCGGGCCGATCGCGCGGCCTGAGAGGCTGAATAGTGCTCTACTGATTAGCGCTGAAGTTCAGCGGGTTTATCCTTCTCCCGCCGGCGACCTTGGGAGTCCCCTTGCGGGTGAGAAGGTGGCGCGAAGCGACGGATGAGGGTTCGGCCGTAGCGTGATTTGGCCATCTGAGCATGTGCTGCATGCGCTTCGCCCCGAACCCTCACCCCAACCCCTCTCCCGATGGGAGAGGGGCTTTGCACGGCTGAACTTCAGCGCTAATCAAGATTGCTCTTGCTTCCCCCGCTTCGCAGGGGAAGGAGAAGCTGGGCTCCACGCCAGCCCTTCGACTACTCACAATCTGAGTGCAGTTGGTCGTTCGTGTCCGGGCCGGGGTTGTCCACAGCCGCTGTGGAAGCATGCCGGCAAAGCCTGTGGACAAGCACGTTTCTGCGCTTGTCGATCAAGCACTTGCTACGCGCTGGTCAGGTATTGCGCACGCTTGGCGGTGCGTGGCGAAGTGCGATTCGGGAATCGGCTGCGCAGCGTTTACACTGGACCCACCGATATCCGCTGGAGAATGATGATGAAACGCATGCTTCTCGCCTTTGCGTTGACTGGCCTGACCGGCATGGCGATGGCGGTCGACGCTCCTGGCCTGCCGACCACCCCCGCACCGGCGGGTGCCGAGGTCTACATCATTGCGCCCGCCGACGGCGCCACCGTCGGCCAGCACGTCACGGTGCGTTTCGGCCTGAAGGGCATGGGCATCGCTCCGGCCGGTGTCAGCAAGGATCACACCGGGCACCATCACCTGCTGGTCGATGTGAAGCAATTGCCCGCGGCGGGCCTGCCGATTCCGAACGACGCGAATCACGTCCACTTCGGTGGTGGCCAGAGCGAAACCACGATCACGCTCAAACCCGGTAGCCATACGCTGCAACTGGAACTGGGCGACGCCCACCACGTGCCGTTTGGTCCGCCGCTGGTATCCAAGAAAATTACGATCCATGTGAAATGATCGAGGACCTGGGCGGGCACGCGTCGAACGTCAGTGTCCGAAGAACATCGAAGCGCCCAGGCCTGCCCACCAGCTGGGCAACGGCCCGCTCACCCGCCGGCGAAAGCCGGCGTCCAGTTGCACGCGACGACTGACCTGCCAGGCCAGCCCGGCGCCGGCCAGCGTGCCGGCGCCTGAGCCAGCCTCACGTTGCCAGGCGGCTTCGCCGTAGATGGTCAGGGTCGAGGTCAGCGTGTGGCTGCGATTGATCGCGATGGTGCGACTGTCCACCCCACCGGCACGCACATCTTCCAGGTACGCGCCGATGCTGTCGTGCGGATTCAGCTGCAGGCTGAGCGCCATCCCGAGCAGGTACTGGCGCTGGGGGTTGCGGAAATCGCGGGCGCCATCGGTGAACTCCACGCTGCCCAGCAAACCCCAGCTGAAGGCGGCGTTCGAGGAGGGCAGGGCGAGCTTCAGGGCCAAGCTGCTGTCGCCACGGCCGGCGCTGTGCTGCTGCACGCCGGGGCCGCTCAATTGCAGGTGGTTGTAGAGCGAATCACCGAACTGCAGTTCCAGCGCGTGGCCCAGCCCCAAGCGCAGCAGGCTGTCGGCGCTGTACTGGGCGCTGTAGATGCCGTCCGGTCGAGCTTGCGTCCAGCTCGGCAGGCCTTGTTCGAGCGTGAGCTCACCCGCGTCCAGCGAGGCCGGATTGAACCCAAGCCCGGGACGGTCATAACCGGGGTTGTCTGCCCACGCTGGCACCATGCTGATCCAGCCAATCAGGACCACGGAGAACCCTACGATTCGCCCGGCGGGTGGCCTGCGTCGCCACGGCTTCCGGTCGCTGCTCCCGTATCGGCTAAAATCCACCTTTCACCTCGCCTTGCCTGAAAGCATCCATGAACGTACGCACGCGATTCGCCCCGAGCCCCACCGGTTTCCTGCATATCGGCGGCGCCCGCACCGCACTGTACTGCTGGCTGGAGTCGCGTCGCCGTGGCGGCGCGTTCATCCTGCGCATCGAGGACACCGATCGCGAGCGCTCGACCGATGCCGCCGTGCAGGCGATCCTGGACGCGATGCACTGGCTCGATCTCGATGCCGACGAAGGCCCGTTCTACCAGACCCGGCGGCTCGATCGCTACAAGCAGGCTGCCGATGACCTGGTCGCCGCCGGCAAGGCCTACTACGCCTACGAGAGCAAGCAGGAAATCGATGCCATGCGCGAGGCCGCCATGAAGGCGGGCGAAAAGCCGCGTTACAACGGGTACTACCGCGATCGCAACGAGGCTCGTCGCGACGACCCGAACCGGGTGATCCGTTTCCGCAACCCGAGCGACGGCTCGGTGGTGTTCGAGGACAAGGTCAAGGGCCGCATCGAGATCGCCAACAGCGAGCTGGACGACCTGGTGATCTTCCGCTCCGACGGCTGGCCGACCTACAACTTCGCGGTGGTGGTCGACGACATCGACATGGGCATCACCGAGGTGATTCGCGGCGACGACCACGTCAACAACACGCCGCGGCAGATCAACATCTACCGCGCGCTGGGTGCGAAGGTGCCGGAGTTCGCCCACCTGCCGATGATCCTGGACAAGGAGGGCAAGAAGCTCTCCAAGCGCACCAATTCGGTCAGCGTGATGGAGTACCGCACCGACGGCTTCCTGCCGCACGCGATCCTGAACTACCTGGTGCGCCTGGGTTGGTCGCATGGCGACCAGGAGATCTTCTCGCGTGCGGAAATGATTTCCCTGTTCGACATCGCGGACGTCAACAAGGCCCCCTCGCGTTTCGATACCGAAAAACTGGCCTGGTTCAACCAGCATTATCTGAAGACCGACGATCCCGGCTCGCTGGTCGCCGAATTCGAGTGGCACCTGCAGCGCGCCGGCATCGACGTCCGCCAGGGACCGGCGCCAGTCGACGTGATCGTGGCGCTGCGCGAGCGCGTGCACACCCTGAAGGAAATGGCCGAGCGCGCGAAGATCTGGTACGGCCCGATCCTCGAGTGGGATGACAAGGCCGTCGCCAGGCATCTGAAGAATGCCAGCGCGCCGGCTGTGCTGGAGTCGGCAAGATCGCTGCTGTCGGACTGCGCGTGGCAGCCGGCACCGATCCATCAGGTTATCGAGCAGGTGGCGGCGCAGCTGGACCTGGGCCTGGGCAAGGTCGCCCAGCCATTGCGCGTGGCGATGACCGGAACCCAGGTCTCGCCATCGATCGAGGACACGATCTACCTCACCGGTCGCGCCGAGGCGCTTCGCCGCGTCGATACGGCGATTGCGCTGGCGCAGGACTGACCTGTGTACGGCATGGCGATGACGCACCGCTCACGCCATGGATGATTGGCTGGCCAAGGCGACCCAGGGTGTCGATCCGGATGCCCCGGGCGCGTATTGGCACGTGTTCTTCAACCTGTTGAATATGGTGCCGTGGGCAGCCATGTTCTGGTGGAGCCTGTTCTTCGCCGCCATCGGCTTGTGGCTTGGTTGGTGGCGAGGCCGGGCGATCGAAGGCTTCTTGTGGGCCTGGGTGCTGGGGCCGATCGGATGGATCGTGATCCTGCGCAAACCCAGGCGCAAGCCGCCGGCGAGGCCGCCGCCGCTTCCACGCTGAAGGCCGCCGGGGCGGATGTATGATCGATTTCGAGGTGAATGTTTTGAGCCACGATGGCGCCGACAACCTGCACGCGCATCATTCGCACCATCATCATGACGCGAAGGGTTTCGTGCGCGCGGTCGAGCATGTCAGCAAGGAGCGCGGCCTGCGCCTGACCCCGCTGCGCAAGGAAGTGCTGGAGCTGGTGGCGGCGGCGCGCAAGCCGGTCAAGGCCTACGACCTGCTCGACCAATTGCGCGAACAGCACGGCAATGCGGCGCCGCCCACGGTGTACCGGGCACTCGACTTCCTGCTGGAAAACGGCTTCATCCACAAGCTGGAATCGATCAATGCGTTCGTATCCTGTCATCACCCGGCCGAGGCGCACCAGGTGCCGTTCCTGATCTGCGACACCTGCGCCAGCGCGCAGGAGGTCTGCGACGAGCGGGTGGCCGAGCTGATCGAGGCGCAGGCGCACGCGCTGGGCTTCCGCCCGCAGGCACAGACCCTGGAAGTCCATGGCACCTGCCGGAATTGTCGCAAAGGCTGAACCCAGGAGCCTGTCGGGCATTGGATGGCCGGTCTGCGAATCCGTCTGTGCGATCCACTATCCGCCACTGGGAGCGCGGGCGTCCCGCCCGTCAGAGGCATGCCCGCAAGATGCCGGCGCTCCGTATGCCTGCCTTTGATGGAAGAGTGGGCACGATGTGTTGTCGTCATGGCTCATTCCGTCGCCGATTCTTCGTCCTTGGAACCATCAAGGGCCGGCAAACCGTCAGCAATCTGTCCTCGCACGGCCGAATCCGCCTTGACCACCAAAGTCCGACAGGCTGCCAGGCGGCCCGGCCTATGGCGGCAGCAACTGTTATAAAGTAACATAGGCGCCCAGGCATCAGCTTCGCCATTCCGGCGGGGCCAGGCAGATCGATGGAATCCGGGCAGTCCCATACATCCCGCAAGTGGCAAGTGGCTGATCGCATCGGCGCGGCGGCGTCGTTCCTGTGCGCGATCCACTGCGCCTTGCTGCCGTTCGTGCTGGCGGCGTTGCCGCTGGTGGGGTTGGAGTTCCTGGCCGATCACCGCTTTGAGCGTGGCTTTGTGATGTGCGCCTGCGCGCTGGCCACGGTCGCGCTGATCCGCGGCTTTCGGCGCCACCAGCATCCGCTGCCGTTGTTGCTGGCGGTCCCGGGGCTGGCCTTGCTGCTGCTTGGCGTCACGGTCGCCCAGAACTACTCGATCATCCTGCACAGCGTGATGGTGACCTGTGGCGGCCTGCTGCTGGCCAGTGCGCACTTCGTCAACCTGCACCGCGACCGCCAGGCGGGTCGTGGTCATGTGCATGGGCCGCAGTGCGTCCACTGAGAGGCTGTGACTATTCAGCCTCTCAGGCGTTTCCCGCGCCGATCATGGTGATTGTGTAACGGCGGCACCCATTCCTAGCATGTGGCCATGAATTCGTCGCACGACCACCACCACCCGCACCATCAGGATCATGGGCACGAGCATGCGCATGGCGGCGATCCGTCGAGCCGTCGCCGCAAGCTGCTGCTGGCCTTCGTGCTCACCGTGCTGGTCATGGTGGCCGAAGCCATCGGTGGTGTCTGGTCTGGCTCGCTGGCGTTGCTGGCCGACGCCGGGCACATGATGGTCGATGCGCTGGCGCTGTTGCTGGCCGTGGTGGGTGCCGCGATGGCGGCCCGGCCGGCCGACGCACGGCGCAGCTACGGTTATGGGCGGATGGAGGTGCTGGTCGGCTTCGTCAACGCATTGACCCAGTTCGTGCTGGTCGGCTGGATCATCTACGAGGCGATCACCCGCTTGCTGCATCCGGGCCCGATCCTGTCCGGCGTGATGCTGGTGGTGGCGCTCGCCGGCCTGCTGGTCAATGCGCTGGTGCTGCGCACGCTGCATGGACATGCCCACGATGACCTCAACATGGCGGG
>Ga0208357_1001200_pt1 | contig 19282 bp, 17 predicted proteins | sample NGESurdeep092012_6_FD_184487 | JGI IMG/M metagenome (GOLD analysis project Ga0208357, IMG submission 184487) | Arctic peat soil microbial communities from Barrow, Alaska - NGEE Surface sample F52-2 deep-092012 (SPAdes) | ecosystem: Environmental > Terrestrial > Soil > Wetlands > Peat ... | reverse complement strand
GGGTTCGCTTCAGCATCTTCTTGTGCTTTTTCTTACGCATGCGCTTACGGCGCTTCTTAATTAGTGATCCCATGGCTTGAAGAACACTACTAGGTTTTCAAATAGGCGACTTTCGGAGGTTTTCTCGTGCCATGGCAACTCGACCACGTACAGTTGGCGATTCCTCCAGGTTCCGAGGCACGCTGTGATTTGTTTTACGTGCACTTGCTCGGCTTTCGCGAGGTGCCAAAACCAACGATCTTGGCCGCGCGAGGCGGTCGCTGGTACGAACGCGACGGGATCACGTTGCATCTTGGGGTGGAGCGTGATTTTCTTCCCGCGAAGAAGGCTCACCCGGCGTTTAGGTTGGATGACTACGTCGAACTTCTAGCGAAACTGCGCGACGCGGGCGTCACTATTCGACCCGATGAGTCGATTCCAGGAACGACTCGCTGCCACCTGGATGACCCAGTGGGCAATCGACTCGAACTGATCGACGACGCTACTTTTCGTTGACGCGCTCGATATTGAGTGCTTGACGAGGGCAGCCCCGCACGGCGTAACGAGCCGACTCGTAGGCGCCCACGTTCTCAAAAGGCGTTAGTTCTTTTTTAATGATTGGATAGCCCCACTCGTCCATCGTGACGAGTTCGGGCGCAAGTTCGTGACAGTGACCAAAGCCGTCACAGAGAATGGGATTGACTTTAAGAACAAAGGCCCCAGGGCGTCGTCTTACTCCCATATGAGTTCTTCCTCACGCTCGAGCATCGGCACGGTGGCGTACCGCTTTTGTGAGCGTATTGCACCACACGGAGCTCCTCGAAGGTGCTGCTTGACGTCCTCGCCAAAGACGTCCAGAGCAGAGCGCACGAAGCGCACGACGCCGTCTGGATGGCGACACGCGCCTCGGCCGTCGATCGCGCCACATCGCTCGACGAGGCGGCTAAAGGCTGCAGGGGAGGAAGCGGTGGCGAAGCTCAATTCCGTGAGATCTTCTCCGAGGGCCGGCAAGCCAAAGGCGCATGGTCCACACTGGCGAGCACTTTCGTTGGCCATCCACTTAACAACCCGCGTGGTTTCCACGAGGCCACAGCCCTCTCGACCTAAGACCACCATCACGCCCGCGCCCGTCGAGGCGCCGTAGGCGCTGAGAAACGCGTTGTCGTATGGCACGTCAAGGTTCTGGCCGGACAACCAGGTACCACCGTACCCGCCAAGCAGAACGGCTTGGGGCATCGCTTCGGCGCCGGCCGCAACCAAGATTGAGCGAATGGGTGTGCCGAGAGCCGCTTCGACCACGTGGGGACGAGCGACGGCTCCGCTAATCGACACGAGCGCGCTACCGGGGCTTTGCTCGGTGCCGAGCTCGCGGTACCACGTTGCGCCAAAACGACCAATCAGTGCAACGTTGGCGCACGTTTCGGCATTATCGACCAGTACGGGATGGCGATCAAGTTTCAAAATCGTTGGACGCTGTGGACGGTACTGAGGCAGCGACTCGTTGTCATCGAGCCAGTGGACGAGCGCCGACTCTTCGCCCGCGACGTAGCGCCAAGGTGGTGTGTGAAGTTCGAACTTAACGCTGCGACGAGATTTACGCTCGCGTTCGTGCAGCGCGCGTTTGACGTAGTTGACCAGGGCCGGACGGTCTCGAGCGACACAGACCATCACCTGACTGGCGCCGATGATTGACGCGAGCATTTCGGCGCCGTCGAGCACGAGGTGAGGATTCGTACTCAACAGTGTCTGATCCTTATGTGAGGCCGGCTCTCCCTCCATGGCGTTAACGACCACGAACTTATGGTGACCGCGCTGCTCGGCCAGTAACCGCGCCTTGCGGGCCGTTGGAAAGGCCGCGCCGCCACGGCCCGTCAAACCAGACGCCTCGAGCTCTGTGAGTAAGTCTGCGCGAGGGTTCGTTGGCGCAAAAGCCGCTTCGTGTTGGGCGAGGGTGAGCGGCGTGCCAGGCGTGCCGTGGAGTAATCGCGGGAGTTGGCTACCGAGCATCAGCGCTTCTTCTTGCTTCGCGGGCTCGGACTTCTTGGAAACGGCGTCGAGCTTGGTGGACTCACGTTTGTGCCGGTACCGGCTCCAGGACGACTGCTAATGCTAGGACGAAGTGGGTTCGGCGTCGCTGCGGGCTTTCTAACCGCCGCGAGAGGCGATAGGGCTGTCCTGCCAGCAGCTCGCGTAGGTCGCGCGAGGTAGCGCCACGACGCTGTGCAAAGAACGGTGAGTGCGCAGGCCGCAACGACAGCGAGCCCCACACCTCTTTTGGCGTCAGTGCCCGTGAGGTAGGCATGAGCGATGGCGCTCGCGAAGGCCAGCCAGCTGAGCCAGTGAATGTAACGCCATGTGGCGTTCTTCACTCGAACTTTTAGAAGGCTTGACACCCACACGGCGAGTATGAGATCAAAGGCGACCGCACCAATCGCGACATACACGCGGCGATACTGCGACGCGAAGGGAATAATCGCAGAAAACCAACCCGTAGCGACGAAGGAGTCAAGCAACGTGGTCAGAATATGGATGACTAAAAAGACCAAGGCCACCACGGAAACTGAGCGGTGCAACTCGTTGATCTCAAAACGCCCAACGACCGTGCCACCGATTCGATTGGCGACCAACATGCCGAGCGACACGACGAGCGTGAAGAGAATCAGCGCAACAAAGCCGGTGGCTCTCGTGATGTACCAAAGGTAGGGGGAGGTCAGAGCAATCACGCGTACACAACCTCCTCGGGCCAGCCGCCCACGAAGTCGATAGTTCCGTCGTGGCGAATCAGCCGTGCCGACCAACCGGCCTGGGCCACGAAGTAGCTAGCCTCTTCACCCCAGAGTAATGCCGCAGTAGCAAAAGCGTTAGCGAGCACGCAACTTCGAGCCGAGACGCTCGCGGTTGCGTAAGGACCTTTGGCAAAACTTCCGGTGCGTGGATCGACAATGTGATTGACAACGACGTTGCCGGCGCGCCAGGTGCGCGTCGTCATCGAGGACGTCGCAACGCCGCCGTTGGTGAAGGCTATGCGCGGTTCGAGTCCCGTGATCTCTAGCGAGTCGCTCAACCCAATGGCCCACGCACCTTCAGGACCTTGTCCTCGTAACGCGACGTCGCCTCCGAGTTCAACGACGACGCCGCCACTGGGCGCGACGTCGCTCGCGACTAGGTCAACGAGGAGCGCCTTCGCGCTCGAGCCAAGGTCGAGCTGGCAACGCTCATCGAGCTGGACGCTGTGCGTCTTCTCATCTAAGTGAATCGCCGACACGCCCAGTGGCAACACCGGTTTCTTGAGTTTGACGTCTTCGCGCAGGGCCAACTCGTCGTAGTCAACGTCGTAGCCCAGCGCCAAGAGCGCTGGTAATACCGTGGGATCACAGAGCTGCTGAGAAGCGACGGCTGCGTCGAGGGCAGCACGGAGTGCGAGTTGAAACGTTGCACTGATCGACGTGACGGCGCCACCGCTGGCGTTAAGGCGTGAGATCTCAGAGTCGGAGCGAAATCGATTGCACGATTGGTCAATCTGATCAAGCCAGTACCAGAGACGTTCTTCGGCGAAGCCCATCTGATCGAGGTGTTCAGTGGCCAACGTGCCCGAGAGCCCCCAGATCTCGAACCTCATGGCGAGTTAGTAACAGCTCGTGACGCCAGAAGGCGTGGTGTTGCACACCGTGGTCGTCGTCGTGGGGGGAACCGTCGTGGGAGGGACGTATTGCGTGGGTGTGGTCGCGGGGGGCGTTGTTGCGGTGCCCGACGATCCAGAAGAACTCTGGGGACTGGTGGTGGTTGTCGTGGGAGGAACTGCCGTGGCGCTCCCTCCGTCGTCTGACGTGCTTCCTCCGTCGTCTGACGTGCTCACCGAGGCTGCGGGGACTGTCGTCGTAGGCACCGTGCTCACGGGTTTGGCGTTGCCGGCAAGATACGTGACTAGCAGCGCCGATACCAGCCCAGAACCCAGAAGGAGGGCTTGGGTGATACGACGCGCGCGCGCGAAGCGCCGATCTCGCTGTTGGGGGGTGCGTGTAGAGGGAGTCATAAGGTTTCCTTAGTGCCCTCATAGTCTCGTTGCTGATTCTTAAGAACGTTCATCGCCTAGATAAGAAAACCCACAGAATCAAGAGAAATCTATGTTTCGGGCGCCTCGGTCAGGGAAATCGTGAATCGAGCTCCACCAAGTGCTGGGTCACGATCGACCGTAACGGTGCCGTTCAGTTCGTGAACGACCTGAGCCACGATCGAAAGACCGAGCCCGGAACCAGGAAGCGCTCGTGCGCTCGGTGAGCGCCAGAAGCGGTCGAACACGAACGCGCGGTCTTCCTCGGCAATTCCTGGCCCGCTGTCAGAGACGGTGAGGATACCGTTCTTCGCAGTCACCATGATCTCTCCACCAATGGGCGTAAATTTCACCGCATTTGTCAAGAGATTCGAAATAGCCCGACTCAATCGATCACGCCGACCGAGCACCTTCGAAGGTTCCACGTCGACGTTGACGGTGATGTTCTTGATGCGCGCGTAGGTGCGTGCGGTGTCAATGCACTCGTCCACGCAGTCGTCGAGTCGAAGCGATTCGATGGCGCCCTCGGAACGCTCACCACGCGCTAACTCGCCGAGGTCGGTGACGAGGGCGGCGAGTTCGTCGACCTGGGTGACCATGTCGTCAGTAATTTGGCGAAGTTCTTCTGGAGAGAACTCCCGCGCGCGAGAGAGAACTTGAGCGTTGGTACGCAGCGAGGTGAGTGGCGTGCGCAGCTCGTGACTGGCGTCGAGGACTAACTGACGTTGAAGAGTCTGACTGCTATCGACCGATCGCAACAGGCGGTTGAAAACCCGACGAAGTCGTCCCAGTTCGTCGGCGTCGCCTTCGGCGAGACGGTGTTGTAAGTCATTGGTTTCGGCGACGGACTCGATTTCGTTGGTGACCTCTTCGAGAGGGTGAAGGGCCTGACGAGCCAAGAAAATGCCCAAGCCGAAGGCCAGCAAAAGTCCGCCGGCCACCACCAAGATCAGTTTGGCGATGAGGTGACCGAGCTCAGTGACTTGACCGGTGATGTCAACGATGAAGAGTTCTGCTGACGTCGTGGGAATCGTGCAGAGGCCCGTTTCACAACTTACGACTGAGTTTTTCGGCAACGGCACCACAAGTTCGCGGTAACTCTGGCCCCCAAAGACAACCGTTCGAAGGACTTGGGGACTTCGCCCGTTCGCGACGGCCATGATCGTTTTGTCGATCTTCACGCTGGACGGGGGCGACGTGGAACCTCCTGGGAGTACGAGTTCTACGTATGCTCCAGTGACGCGCTGGTCACCGTCGGGTGAACCAATGTGTGCGTGCGAGGCCTGGAGGAGGGACTCGTCAACAGAGTTCAGCAGTGCGGTTCTCGTCGTGAGGAATGAAGCGAGGGCAGCGAGAATAACCGCTATTGCGGCCGCAGCCACCGTCGCGGTGATCACGCGCGTGCGAAACGTCACGCGACTCGAAGCGCGTAGCCCACTCCGCGAACCGTTTGAATGAGGCGCGCTTGGTTTTCATCTTCGAGCTTGCGCCGCAAGTAGCCGATGTACACAGCGAGTGAGTTGGTACCCGAATCAAAGTTGTAGCCCCAGACCAAGTCCAAAATCTGGTCTCGCGTAAGCACTTGACGAGGGTGCTGAAGGAAGAGCTCCAAAAGATCGAACTCAATTTTTGTCAATCCGATGAGTCGTGAACCGCGGTGAACCTCACGCGTCTGGGGATTCAAAGTGAGGTCTTCGAAGCGAAGGGTCGTACCGTCACCTTCTCCTACGTTGTGTCGTCGAAGTAATGCGCGAAGACGTGCCAAAAGTTCGGCGAGGTCAAAGGGCTTGACCAAGTAGTCGTCGGCGCCAACGTCGAGTCCTTCGACACGGTCGTTCACCGCGTCGCGAGCAGTCAGCATGAGAATCGGTGTGGTGTCGCCTGAGCGTCGGATTCGTCGACAGATTTCAAGACCGTCGATGTCGGGTAACTGGAGGTCGAGAACGATAGCGTCGGGAGCGCGTAGTTGGATTGCTTTGAGCGCGCTGCCACCGTCTTCGAAGAGTTCGACGTCGTAGTTCTCCATTCGTAGGGCTCGCCCAAGGGAGCTTCGAATGGCGGCGTCGTCATCAACAATCGCGACGTAGGAGGTAGGAGTGGGAGCGGTTGTCACGACGCGACTTTCATTGGGTTGGTGAGGCTCTATTGTTGCTGGTTGGTATTAAGCGCCTTCAGAGATTCTCTAAGAATCTCTGAAGATTGACCCACAGTACCTGTAGTGGCGGGTAGTTCAATTGGCAGAACGACGGACTTTGAATCCGTAGGTTGGAGGTTCGAGCCCTCCCCCGCCAGCCAAGAGTGTCAAAAGAGGACGCGCTCGAGTAGCGCGGCCATAACGAGGGGTTGGTCGCCCTGGATCGAGTGACCCGCGTTTTCAACGTGAATCACCGTGGCGTTAGGCAAACGTCGCAGCAGCTCGGCCTCGTCGTCGTCGTCAACCACCGACCCCTTGGCCATCCCTCGCAGCAACGTCACAGACATCGTGAGCGACCCGAGTCGCTCCCAGAGATCACCGGGTGCTGGTGCCACGAGTTCTGAGGCTTCGTGTTGCTGGTGTCGCCACACCCACGTGCCGTCGGGGCGTTGCAACGCGTTGTGCAAGATGCCGCGACGTAGTGACGAGACCGAGCGTGTCGGATTGTGTTCGATCGTGCGCGCTAGAAGTTCCTCAAAGTCGTCAAAGGACTTAGGACCGTTGACGAAGTTGGTGATGTGCTTGGCTTTGTCCGCGTTCACGCCCGGCGTGATGTCAACGAGTACCAGTGAAGTGACGAGCTCGGGTCGCTCAGACGCGACGATGATCGAACAGATGCCCCCCAACGACATGCCAACGAGGGGAAGTCCACCTGGCGTTAGCTGCTCTAAGGCGCGTTCCATGTCTTTGGCGTGACTCGTGACCGCCGAATGGGCATAGGGCGACGCGTCAGAGTGCCCGTGACCGGGAAGGTCGAGGGCGAGCAACGGACGTTGCAGTGCGAGCGCGACGGTGTCGTAGGTGTGGGCGTTTTGGGCGCCGCCGTGCACCATGACGAGTTCGGGGTCACGTTCGCCCCAGCGCAGACCACTCAATTGTCGCAGTCCGTCAACGGCCACGAAGAACCGTTGGACACGTGGAATAGGAACGTCCAGACCCCACTCGCTCAGATTTTCGCGGAACATCGAGAACTCGTCGTAGTGCATTTTTGGCATCTAACGCATCGTAAGGGAAGACTGATAGATATGGAGGAGTGAGTCGTCCTACCTGTGTCGTGATTCTCGCCGCTGGCGAAGGTACGCGGATGCGCTCGTCACGACCAAAGCCGCTGCATCATCTTTGTGGACGAGCAATGGTGCTCTACGTCCTTGACGCCGCCGCACAGGAGAACGTGCGCGCCACGGTTGTTGTCGTGGGACATGACGCCACGTGGGTCGAAAAGGAGATTACTGAAGGCGTTCGCTCAGGCGTGGCGCTGCGGTTCGTTGAGCAGAACGAGCAGCTCGGGACTGGGCACGCGGTGAGTGTGGCGATGTCGAGCATTAATGAGGCCGTGGGCGACAGCGACGGTGACGTCGTGATTCTGGCGGGCGACACGCCACTTCTTCGACACTCAACGGTGACGCGGCTCTTGGAAGTGCACCACGAAAGTGACGCCGCGTTGACGGTGTTGAGCGCTCGCGTCGACGACCCAACGGGGTACGGGCGCATGGTGCACGCCAAAGACGGCACTTTGGAGCGCATCGTTGAAGAACGTGACGCGAGTGCCGAAGAGCGTTTGATCGACGAAATCAACACGTCGATCATGGTGGTTCGTCAAAGCCTTCTCGGCCCGGCCCTTCGAAAAGTCGATCGCCAAAATTCTCAAAACGAGTACTACCTGACTGACCTGGTAGCGGTCCTGCACGAAATGGGACACCGAACTGCCTCGCTCGAGCTTGAAGATCCGACCGAAGCGGTGGGCGTGAACGATCGACTCCAGCTCTCTAGAGCTGAGCGCGTTCTTCGTCGTCGCATCAATGATCAATGGCTCGCTCGAGGGGTGACCATGTGGAATCCCGAAGATACGTACATTGACGCCGACGTGGAATTAGCGGCGGAGGTGTCGCTCTTGCCGGGCACGATTCTGAAGGGCCGATGCGTCATTGGCCGAGGCGCCCAGATTGGCCCTAACGCGGTACTCAGTGACGTCGAGGTTGGCGAGAACGCCCAGCTCGGCACGGTTGAGGCGACGCGCGCGCACATCGGCGCGGACGCGCGCGTGACGTCTTTCGTGGTGCTGAGCCCCGGTACCGAGGTCGCTGCGGGCGAAATCGTCACCCCCCTCAGCCATCGCACTCACTAGAGCTGTCCGTTCACGGGTACGCTGGCGCCGTGGAGTCCCTCGCTAAACGTCGCCTGGTTATCGTCACGGGCCGATGTCACCCCTCGTTAGCTGAAGACGTTGCTGAAAAACTTGGCGTCGGTCTTACCGAAGCCAATCTTCGTGAGTTCGCGGACGGTGAACTCCACTGTCGCATTGATGAATCAATTCGTGGCGCGCACGTGTTCATTATGCAAACACACGGTTCGCCCGTCAACGATTCGCTCATGGAGCAACTCATCATGATCGACGCAGCGAAGCGCGCGTCGGCCAAGAGCATCACCGCGGTCATACCGAACTACGGTTACGCGCGCCAAGATCGCAAGACAGCCGGACGCGAACCAATCACCGCAAAGCTCATTGCTGACATGTTGCAAACAGCCGGCGCGAACCGTGTCCTGTCGGTGGACTTTCACTCAGGGCAGATCCAGGGTTTCTTCGATATCCCCGTCGACCACTTAGTTGCCGCTCCGGTACTTGAGACGTACCTCAAGGCCCACGCCGACCCACACACATTGGTCGTCGTCGCTCCTGACGCCGGTCGCGTCAAAGTCGCTGAGCGATACGCCCAGCACCTAGGTTGCGATCTGGCGTTGGTGCACAAAACTCGTCCGCCCGGTCAAGCCAACGTCGCCGAAGCGCGCCACATCGTTGGTGACGTCAAAGGCCGCCACTGTGTCTTGATCGACGACATGATCGACACGGCTGGCACCATCGTCGCGGCCTGTGATCTCTTGAAGGCCCATGGAGCCGAAGACATCTGGGTAATGGCGACCCACGCGGTCTTCTCGCCTCCAGCCGTCGATCGACTCTTTAACGCTCCCGTGAGCCGCGTCGTCGTGACTGACACCCTGCCGCTGGGTCCTGACAAGCGCTTTGAAAAGTTGGAAGTTCTCTCAATAGCCCCCATAATTGCCAACGCAATTTCGGCAATATTTGAAGACAGCTCGGTCTCGGACATCTTTGGCGGCGAAAACCTGCTTTAGGCCTGAGGAGCGCTGGCCGCTCCCGAGCTAGACTTGTTCTCCTGTGCGTCGCCCTGGGGCCGCCAGTCATTTCTTAGAGGAGTACTCATGTCAGAGAACACATTGCAGGCGTTGACGAGTCGCGCCCAGGGTTCGTCGAACTCACGTCGACTTCGTCTCGCTGGCTCGATTCCTGGCGTCATCTACGGCGAAGGCGTCACGCCCGTGCCCGTGGCCGTCAACGCCAAGGCCTTTCGCACGGCGGTCTCCGGCGAGCAGGGCCTTAACTCACTCATCACTCTCGACGCCGACGGCACGACGTACACGGTCATGGCGCGAGAGATTCAGCGTCACCCAGTGCGGGGCACCGTTGCGCACATTGACTTTCAGGTCGTCGATCCGAATCGTCCCGTTGTCGCCGAAGTACCGCTGCACGTCATTGGCGACGCCGTTGAAGTTCGACACGCTGACTGGGAAGTCGACCAGCAGATGTTCTCCATCGAGCTTCGAGCCCGTCCCGACAGTATTCCGAACTTCATTGAAGTTGACATCTCGGGACTTACCGTCGGCTCAGCCATTCGCGTCGGTGACCTCGTGTTGCCCAAGGGCGTCGAAGCGGCTGGCGACCTGACGGTGTCGGTGGTGGCGACACACGCCGGTCGCGCCGCTAAGGCCGTTGGCGTTCCCGACGCACCAACGGAGTAGTTCGTCGTGGCGCTTCGGCGCGTTCGCGAGCACGATCGTCGAGGCGCGAAGAGCACGCTGCTCATCGTTGGACTCGCTAATCCTGGTTCTGAGTACGAAGGATCGCGCCACAACATTGGCGGCGACGCACTGCGTCTCGTCGTACAGCGTCGGGGCACGCAACTTTCGCTGGAACGTCGCCAACGTGCGCTGAGCGTCACCCTGACAACGCTTCGTGGTCCGGTGACGCTCGCAGTCCCCACCACGTTCATGAACGAGTCCGGGGCGGCACTTCCACCACTGCTGCGACGCACTTCACTCGATGATCTCTCCAAACTCGTTGTCGTGCATGACGAACTCGACCTTGAGCCAGGTCGACTGCAGATCAAATTTGGCGGAGGCCTCGCCGGTCACAACGGTCTACGTTCGATTGCTCAAACACTCGGTACCCAAGATTTCGCACGGCTTCGCGTCGGCATCGGCAAACCGCCCAGCAAGGAACAAGGCGCGGACTACGTCCTACGTCGACCAACGGGCAAGCGTCGCGAAGCCCACGAGGTCGACGTCGCGCTCGCTGCTGACGCAATCGAGACGCTGTTGGACTACGACTTCGATGAGGCCCAGCGTCGTGTGAACGGCTCGTGAGTGATCTAAGCGGGCTTCGTCGAGTTCTCGAACTCGTCGGTCCAACCATTCGCGCCTCGGTTCTCGACGGATCATTCGTACCGTCGAGTTACGCCACGCCCCTCGCGCTCGCCTCGCTGGCGGTCGAATTACCCTTTGTTGTCGCGGTGACGGCGACCTCGAGTGATGCCGAGCATCTCAGTGACGCTCTCTCGGCCTGGCTGGGTGAAGGCGAGGTGGCGCTCTGGCCGGGCTGGGACACCCATCCTCTCGAGCGCGTCAGTCCCGACAGTCAGGTCATGGCGATGCGTGCCTTGCTGCGGTGGCAGATTCGTGAGGGGCGAGCTCCGCGTGTTGTTGTCTCGTCGGCGCGTTCAATCGCGCAGCTCCTCTCGCCCGAGCCACTGCACGCGCCCTTCGTCTTGAAGCGCGGAAGCGAGATCGACCGCGACGAGTTCGTCCAAGGACTCGTCGACATGGGCTATCGCCGTGAGCATCTCGTCGAGCACCGAGCCGAGATTGCGGTGCGTGGTGGAATAGTCGACGTGTGGCCCGCGCAGAATGACGAGCCGTTGCGCCTGGACTTTTTCGGTGACGAAGTCGAGCGGTTAACGGTCTTTGACATCGCGACGCAACGCTCGACACACGACATCGACGAGGCCATCATCGCTCCGGCGCGTGAATGGATGCCTGGTGAGTTGACGCGATTACGGGCCGAAGAGTTGACGAGAAGTGAAGCGTGGGCGACCTCGACGTTCGATCGCCTCGCCACCGGTCAACTCTTTGACGGCATGGAAGGGTGGATGGGGCTTTTTGTTGAACAGCCACGCACCTTGCTCGACGAGATGACGAATGCCACGGTCGTAGTGGTTGAACCCGACCGCGTTCGCACTCGTCTTGCTGAACTGCTTGACGAAGAGCGCGAACTCACCGACGTCGTTGCGGCCACGTGGATGGCCAGTGGCGTCGTACCGCTGTTGCACCTGACGTACGACGAAGTTATTGAAGGAAAAATTGACGTCGCTCTTGAAGCAAGCGCCAGCGCACTCGGTTCGAGCGGGCAACTGACCTCGCCGCCACCTGTGCAGGGCGACGCCGCGCGCATCGCTGCGCATGTTCGCTCCTGGTCCTCCTCGCGACGCGGCGTGGTACTCACGTCGTCACCGGCCGCCATCGATCGAATGGCCGATCAGTTGCGCGGCGAAGGCGTTGAAGTGTCAACTGATTCCAATCACGTCTTCGACGCTCGCATTACCGTTCTCGAAAGCATGCTCCCCTCGGGCTTCTCGCTCGATGACCCCGAGGTGGTTGTCTGGAGCGAGAGCGATCTCACTGGTCGGCGAAGTCAGCGTCGCGTCTCGCGCACGCGCGCGAGAAACGTTGACGGATTCTTTGATGACCTAGCGGTGGGCAGTTACGTGGTGCATCGTCAACACGGAGTCTCAAGATTTTCGGGCACGACGACGCGTGCGATTAATGGCGTCACGCGTGACTATCTCATTCTCGAATTCAAAGACGGTCGCAGCTACTGGCCCACGGAACAGATTGATGCCCTCACCCCTTACACCGGTGGCGACGGGCCGGCGCTCTCGCGCATGGGTGGCGCGGAGTGGCAAAAGACCCGCGCGAAGGCGCGCGCGGCGGCATTCTTAGTTGCCCAAGAACTTGTCGACCTCTACCGATTACGCAGCGTCGCCGAGGGTCACGCCTTCGGCAGTGACACAGCCTGGCAAAGAGAGATGGAGGAGCTCTTCGCCTTCACGCTCACGTCGGATCAGGCGCAAGCGATTGTCGACGTCAAGGCCGACATGGAGTCACCGCGGCCAATGGACCGTCTCGTCTGTGCCGACGTGGGCTTTGGCAAGACTGAAGTAGCGATGCGCGCGGTGTTTAAGGCCGTGCAGGACAATCGTCAAGCCGCTGTCTTAGTGCCCACCACATTGCTCGCGAGTCAGCACTTCACCACGTTCAGTGAACGATTCGCCGGTTTTCCCGTGAAGGTCGCCCTGCTCAGTCGTTTCGTTGACGAGGCAGAGACCAAGGCAACGCTTCAGGGACTTCGAGAAGGAACGATCGACGTCGTCATTGGCACGCATCGATTACTCAGTGAGAGTGTGAGCTTCAAGAAGCTCGGACTTCTCGTCGTCGACGAGGAGCAACGTTTTGGTGTGACGCACAAAGAAGCCATCAAAACGCGAGCGGTGGGCGTTGACGTGTTGACACTCAGTGCGTCGCCTATTCCACGCACGCTGGAAATGGCGTTCGCGGGCATTCGCGATCTCTCAATGATCACGACGCCGCCAGCCGATAGGCGACCGATTCTCACGCACGTGGGTGAGTACAACGAAGCAGCCGTCACTGAAGCGATTCGTCGCGAGCTCTTGCGCGAAGGTCAAGTCTTTTTCGTCCACAACCGCGTCTCTGACATTGACCAAGTCGCCAAACGTCTCGGACAGTTAGTTCCCGACGCGAGAGTCGCCGTCGCCCACGGCCAGATGGATGAAGGCACCCTCGAGCGCGTGATGGTGGACTTCTGGGAGCGACGTTACGACGTGCTGGTTTGCACGACGATTGTGGAGTCGGGCATCGACTTGCCGTCGGTGAACACGCTGATTGTGGACCGCGCCGAACGACTCGGTCTCGGTCAGTTGCACCAGTTGCGCGGCCGCGTTGGTCGCAGCGGACAACGCGCCTACGCCTACCTCTTTCACCCTGCTGATCAGGTATTGTCCGAGACCGCCTACGAACGCCTGCGCACGATCGGCGATAACACCGCACTCGGTAGTGGCTTCAAGATCGCCATGCGTGACCTCGAAATTCGTGGCGCGGGCAATCTCTTGGGTCACGATCAGTCCGGTCCCGTCGCCGCGGTTGGCTACGACCTCTACGTGCAACTCGTTGCTGAAGCAGTTGCGGACGCGAAGGGCTTTCACGTGCCCGAAGTGATACCGATCAACCTGGACGTTCCCGGCGAGGCCCATCTGCCCAAGGAATACGTCGAAGCGGACGACGCGCGCCTCGAAGCGTATCGGCGCCTTGCGGGCGTGACGAGCACTGACGAACTCGCGGACTTAAGGAGTGAGTGGATCGACCGGTACGGAGCACTGCCCGCGCCAACCTTGGGACTCTTGGAACTCGCTGAACTTCGATTGGTCTGTCTCGGCTATGACGTGACGTCGGTAGTCGTGATGCCGGCCAAAGTCGGTGTTCGATCGAAGCCGGTGTTGAAGTTGGGGCCTTTATCGATGTCGTTTAGTCAGCAGTTACGACTACGCCGTCTCCATGGCTCGAGCGCCTTTAACGAGGCGACGAAGGAACTACGCATTGAGCTCGCGGCCAGTGAGGCAACGCCACGCGCGATCCTTCATTTGCTTGAAGAGCTCAACGCACCGACGGCCAGCGTCGAAGAGTGATTCGGTAGAGTGGGAAAGTGCGTCGCCTTGTAGCCCTGTTTGTCATTGCTCTCCTCGGGGCCGGACTCTACGGACTCACGAGCACATCCTCAGGGATCAGCGTGAACCACGTCACGGTATCGAGCTCAACGCTTCGTAGTGAACTCGCCACGATCGCGAAGAGCCCGACGTTGCAGTGTTATATCGCTTTGCTCGACCCCAGCAACTTCGCGAACGGCGCTGGTGGCGATTCAATGAACGCGACGGGCGCGGCGGCGTGGACGAATCTGCGCGTTGAAGGTATCGCGATTGACAACTACGTCACCAAAACTCTTAAATACGTCCCCAACGCGAATGAGCTCGCGACCGCGAAGTCGTCGCTCGAGGGCGAAATGACCCAGGCCGCGACGTCGGCCTCGAAGAGCTGTCCTGGTTCTTCAGTTCAAGCACTCGATGCGATGACCAACGAGATGCGCCAGGCCGAGATCGAATCCCAGGCGACGTCGCTCTACCTCGTGAGCAAAGTGAAGTCAACGATTCCACTCACGACGGCCTCGATGAAGAAGTACTACGCGCAGCACACCTCGCAGTACGACAGGCTGTGCATCTCGGTGGCCGTGGTGGCGCCTTCTGAGATGAGTGCCTTCGCCTCGGCGCAGAACGCCGGTGCCAATGTCGCCACACTCGCGAAGAATTTTTCGCAAGACGCCTCGGCCGCCAGCGGCGGCGCCTACGGGTGCTACTCACCTTCAGAAACTTCCTACACCAGCGTTCGCGCCGACGTCGCTGGTCTAGCGCCCGACACGTTCCCAGCGACACCTATATCAATCTCGTACAACGGAACGACCGCCGCGCTCTACGTTGCGGTCACCAGTCGATCGGTAACTCCCTTTACTTCAGCGGCGCAAGCTGTCCTCACTGACTTGGAGAATCTCAACGCGGCGTCGGCTAGCAACTTAAAGAACACTCTGCTCTACCGCGCGGCTGTACACGTCGACCCATCGTTTGGTCAATGGGGCATTAGCCAGACTGCCGGGGTTGGCGTCTTTGCGCCAGCCACGCCAGCGAAGAGCGACGTAACAGGAGTAGCGCAACTTACCGCTCCTGGTTCTCCGACCTATAAGTGAAGCCCGTTGTACGCGTCGTAGGACTCGGGCCCGGCGCTCTGGATCACGTGACGCTGCGTACGTGGTCCCTGCTCAATGAGTCGCCTGTTGTTCGACTGCGCACCCGTGAACACCCCAGTGCCGCGGGCCTCACGCACGTTGAGAGTTACGACGAACTCTACGAAAGAGCGGACTCTTTTGACGTGCTCTACCAAGCCATCGTTGAGGACCTCGTGGCACTCGCGAACAGTTCGTCGACGAAGGAAGTGGTCTACGCCGTACCCGGATCGCCGGTCGTCGCCGAGAGAACGGTGGAGATTCTGCGCGAACGTAGCGACGTCACCACTATTTGCGAGCCGGCGGTCTCGGTGATTGACGTAGTCTGCGCGGCGTTGGGTCGCGATCCCATGAGTGTTGGACTTCGCATCGTCGATGCCTTGAGTTCAAGTGAGAATTTTCGCGGTCCTGGTCCTCTCCTCATTCTTCAGACCTACGCACCCGAAGTACTCGCCAGCGTCGCTGATCGACTTCCAGAGAGTACCGAAGTGACCGTAATTCACCACGTAGGACTCCAGGACGAAATCATCGCGCGACTTTCCCCAAGTGAGTTGACCACTTTTGACCAGGCCGATCATTTGACGTCTCTCTGGGTCGAAGGATTTCGCGACGCGGGCGAGGCGATGGGCGATCTCATTGACTTCATGAAGCGACTTCGCGCCGAGTGCCCCTGGGACCAAGAGCAGACGCACGCCTCACTCACGCGACACCTGCTCGAAGAGGCCTACGAAACAATCGACGCACTCGAGATGTTCGTGCGCGTGCAGGCGGAGGGCCTCGACGATGAGGCAGCCGTGTCGCACGTGGAAGAAGAGCTCGGTGACTTACTTTTTCAAATTGTGTTTCACGCAGAACTCGGTGACGAAGAGGGCATCTTTAACTTCGCCACTATCGCCGACGCCGTTCGCGACAAACTCACAGGTCGTCATCCCCACGTCTTTGGTGACGTCAAGGTGATCGACTCGGACGACGTCGCCACGCGGTGGGAGGAACTGAAGCGCACTGAAAAAGGGCGCGAGAGTGTCACCGACGGTATTGCGTGGCAGCTGCCCGCGATCACGCTGTACACGAAGTTGCTGCGAAAAGCAGTGCTCGTTGACACGAGTGTGGAATCAGGCGAGGCATCACGCCAACGTGTGCTTGAAGCCGTGGCGTCACTGTCGCTCGATAAAGAGTCTGTTCAAGACGCTGAGTCGTCAAGCGATGTTGAGGCGGCGTGGGGTGACGCGATGAGTGCACTAGTGAGCGCGGCGCAGTTCGCGGGCGTTGATCTCGAGGGCGTGTTGCGCGATCGTGCGCTTCGCCTTCGTAACGAAATTCGTGCGGCGGAGAAGTTGGTCTGAGGGCAGATGCCCCCAAGCGTTGAGTCGTATGCTCCTTAAGGACGTCTGACAGCCCGTGGTTGTTACTACAATCTCGGCCAATATCCAACATCTTGATTCTCGGGTTGTGTAGTGCGACGACCGCGCATCCCCCACCCGAAGTGGATTGTCACAGTGCCACGGCAAAGTTGTACGAATGACGTCGACGGTCAACGCCAGCCCTCGACACAGAGGCAAGAACAAGCATCCCGCGTGGCGCCTGGACGACCAGGCCACCTCCACTCTCATTCTCATTCTCAGTCTCGACTCCTACGACGCCCACGCGCGCAAACGCCTCGAGGCTCTCTATTTCACGATGTTCAACTTACGGCGGGCCTTGCAACGCGACGCCCAGCAACTCTGTCGCGTCTACTGGTCGCGCAAGCAAGAGCGTGACAGCCTGGGCTGGAAGGTTGTCGCCGAGGACCTCGGACTCACCCGCAACGGGTTTGAGCAACGAGCACGCACGCACGCTCGTAACTCAGCCTGGGCAATGGACCACGTTTCGATGGCGCTGGTGCACCACATGGCTGACGCCGTCTTCGAGAACGCCGCGCGCCATCTCTGGTCCGACGCGTCGGGTAGGCGCCAGGGCGCTCTGCGCGTAACGCCACCACACAAGTTTGCAACCATCCACGGGAGAGCGCGCTCTCACACCATCGAGAACAAATGCGAGACATTCCGTCTCTACGGCACTCTGCAGGGTCACCTTGACGCCTATGGGCACGACAATCTCGGCGAGCACCCGACGCTTCGCGACGTGGTGAAACTTCCTTCGGGAACTGCGCTGCTGCGCCAGGGAAAGATGACCACTCCAGGAGCAACGAAGTGGTCCACCTATGCCGGTCCATTGGTGATGGTCTTCGCCGGTGGTTCGGCGTCCGACGAGCCCGAATTGCAACTCCCGGTTCGTCTGCCGCAAGGACGCGGCCAGTGGGACCGGTTGGTGCATTTCTTGGGCGATCCTAAGTCTTGGCACAAGATCGACTTGGTGCGCCGGGTGGACTCCTCTAAGCCCGGTGGCTGGCGTTACGAGATGCACTTGTTGGTCTTGACCGGTGGCTACACCTCGGCGAATAACCGTGCGTTGCTCGACGCTGCACCTACCGATCGCAGAGCCTGCGTGGACGTGAACGTCTCCAACCTCTCGGTCGTCTCAGTGGACGCACGTCACCATGACACACGTAGCACCGTCGTGCACGTCGACGCGGGTGAACGCGACCGACTAGCCCGCGCGTCCGCAAAGCAGCGTCGAGGGGAGCGACGAGTCGATAGGTCAAGAAGGGCGTTGAACGCACAACAGTACGCAAAGTCCAAGGCTCAAGTGAAGCGTGACGAACGTCGCGCGGCTCGGGGGCTTCACGCCGTCACGGACTCGACGCCCCGCGGAGGACGACTGACTAATACTGCTGGGTTACCGCGCCAGGCCTACCGTCGTGACCATCTTTCAACCACCTATCGCGATCTACGACGTCGAGACGGTGAGAGATCCAGGGCACAGAGTCTCACCAAACGGGCGAAGGCTCACGAGACTCTGGTGCAACTAGTTGCCACGCACGGCGTGCACTGGCTCATCGAAGACTGCAATCTCACGACTTGGGCGAAGCTATGGGGCAAGTCACTCCACGCCTTCGCCCCGGGAATGGTCACGGCTGAACTATCGACGTTGGTCGCCCGACTCGGTGGCAGTTTCGTCAAGATCGCGACAGGCCCAACGGCACTCTCAAGCCACTGTCTCTGTGGTCACCGAGTCAAGAAGGACCTGTCCACTCGCGCGCACGACTGTGGTGCATGTGGGTTCAGCGGCGATCGTGACCTGGTGTCGGCGGCGCTCGACACCTGTGTCGTGTCTACCGACCTCAGCGATCCCTTCAGCGCGCGAGTGGACTACATCAAGGCCAGCGCAATGCTGGCCGAGATCACCACAGCTTCTTCCAACAAAACCTTTATCAACCAAGGGTGCCAAGACGCCCTGACGAGTCAAACGAACCCTCTGGTGTTACCGCGTCGAAGTGACGCGTTGCTCCAAGGCGCCAGGTCAGCGAGATCTCCTCGTCGGACTGCTCGTCTCAACGCCAGACGCACGGCGCAATCGATCAACGGACTGGGCTTTGCTCTTCCCGCGAAGGTTACGCACGGCTCGGCACTGAGTGATATCTCCCCGCCAGGGGACCTACGACTCAGCTCTTAGTAACGTTGTGTCCAACTGAGGAGACGACATGAGCGCGATCGAAGTAGTACTAGGCCGTCAAATACTGGACTCGAGAGGTAACCCCACCGTCGAGGCGGAGGTGCACCTCGAGTCGGGCGCCATTGGTCGCGCCGTCTCTCCCTCGGGTGCCTCAACGGGCATGCACGAGGCTGTTGAACTGCGCGACGGCGGGTCCGCCTGGGGTGGCAAGGGCGTCATGACAGCCGTTGGCTACGTCAACTCCGAGATAAACGACGCGCTCGAGGGCTTCGAAGCCGAGGACCAGCGCGCTGTTGACTTCGCGATGATTGATCTTGACGGCACCGACAACAAGGCCCGTCTGGGCGCGAACGCGATTCTCGCGGTGTCGCTCGCCAACGCGAAGGCTGCCGCGATTGAGAGCGACTTGCCCCTGTATCAGTACCTGGGCGGGGTTAACGCGCACGTCCTGCCCGTGCCGATGATGAACGTGGTGAACGGTGGCGCTCACGCAAGAAACACGATCGACTTTCAAGAGTTCATGGTGATGCCTATT
>Ga0208357_1001199_pt1 | contig 19286 bp, 19 predicted proteins | sample NGESurdeep092012_6_FD_184487 | JGI IMG/M metagenome (GOLD analysis project Ga0208357, IMG submission 184487) | Arctic peat soil microbial communities from Barrow, Alaska - NGEE Surface sample F52-2 deep-092012 (SPAdes) | ecosystem: Environmental > Terrestrial > Soil > Wetlands > Peat ... | reverse complement strand
CGGTGGCGTCAGCCCCATTCGCTACGAGTTATCGTTGGCACGAGAACAGCAACACGCCGCATAAACCGTGTCCACTTTCTCTGGGGAACCTCATTCGACGCGACTGATTTGACATCAGATTGTCACTCACGTATAGTCTGCATAACTGTTCACGAATTGAACAAATGTTCATCGTCTACGTTCCCGGCACGCGCAGTGTGTGGCGATGGACGGTTCAGGGGGGCCTGTGCAATCTAGATGTACTGATAGGGAACTAACAAAAAGGCAGAGTGGGCATCACGGTTGCGCGTCTCGTCAGTTCGGCTGGTCGGACAATCGGATCGTTCGTAATACCCAAGAGTTTCTTGACGTCGCCGTTTGCCCTACGCAACCGGGCTTACATTCAGACCGCGAACGCAAAGTGTGCGACTAGCAGTGATCCTTGCGACGGACCCCTTCCAGCTGCGATCCGTTCCGGTTTCAGAGGCGGTGCGCGCAGTCGCCTCGGCCGGATTCGAGGCCATTGAGTTATCGCCTCGAGACGGTCTGCTCCAGCATCGTAGCGAGGTCCGACCCGATGCTGCAGAAATAAAGAAGCTCCGAGAAGCGTGCGAAGCATGTGGCGTCGCTGTGGCGTCGGTGTTCATCGTCCAGCCCTGGGCGAGCACGGATTCGCACAAACGCATGTCGGCTGTCCGAGGGTTGAAGGTTGCAATGGAGACAGCTCGAGAACTTGGTTGCAGTCGCCTCAATACGGAGTTGACGGGGAGCCCGGAGGACGTTGATGGTTCAAGAGACTCGTTTCGTCGATCAGTCGACGAACTGCGCCCGATGATTGACGACCTCGGCATTGAACTGGCCATCGAGCCGCATCCTTTCGATTTCATCGAAACGAGTAACGAGGCTGTAGATCTGATAGCCGAACTAGGCAGCGAGCAGATCGGCTACCTGTACTGTGCGGCGCACACGTTCTACCTGGGGTCGAACGTCGCCGAGATGCTGGCGTACGCAAGACCGTATCTCAAGCATGTACATTTCGCCGACACGTTTAGGCCCAGTCGCTACATTACGAATCCGCCGACCACTAGCCGGATCCACCAGCATCTCGATATCGGCCAAGGTGAGGTCAACTGGCTGGACCTATTGCAGGGTCTCAACGACATACGATTTACCGGCGTTGCGACGGTGTCGGCCTTCGCTTGGGAAGATGACGCCATCGCGTCATTGATGCGCAACCGTTTGGCGCTGTCTCGAATTCTTGAAGGAACGGCGCTTGAGAAGTCCGAGCGAGAAGTGGGAGGGCACAATGACTGAACTCAGGACCGAGTCAGCAAATGATTTAACCGACCAAGATCGCTCTGCCGCGAACAACCTGGATCGATTGAATGAGCCGAGCCTCTTGAAGCGGGCGGAGAAGAGTCTCTTTGCTCTGGTATGGCTAACGCCGGCCGGCGTGATTCTCGGCGTTTTTTTCATTGCGCCGATGATCTACGCAATCTATCTCGCGTTCACGAATCTTGAGCTCCTGGGACCGACGGCGCAGCATTTCAATTTTACCGGTACGGCGAATTTCTTACGGATGATTCACGATCCCGTTTTTTGGTATTCGCTGAAGCTCACGCTCGTTTTCGTGGTGCTGTCCGGCGTGGTGGCGCAAACGGTACTCGGGCTCGCGTTGGCGCTACTCGCGCAGCGGGCGCACTTTGTCGTAAAGACGACGGTGGGGGCGATCGTGGTGCTGGCGTGGGTCGTGCCAGAGATCGCTGCCGCGTTCATGTGGTTCGCGTTCGCGCAGGCCCACGGAATTCTCAGTGACGTCATCGGACGGCCATCTGATGATCTGCTCGCATATTCGGCCATGGTCGTTGTGTGTGTCGCAAACGCGTGGCGCGGCACTGCCTTTTCGATGCTCATCTTGAGCGCCGGTTTGCGAAATGTACCGCTCGAGGTCGAAGAGGCGGCGCAACTCGAGGGGGCGTCGTATTGGCGACGTCTGACTCGCATAACTTTGCCGATGATACGTCCAACGATTATGACGAACATGATTCTGGTCACCCTAGGTACTCTCTCGGATTTCACCCTCGTGTATGCGATGACGGGTGGGGGTCCTGGCAATGCGACGTCAATATTGCCGGTCTACATGTACATACAGGGCTTCACCTTCAATCAGCTCGGATACGCAACCATGCTGGCCTTGGTTTTGGTCCTCCTTGGCGCACTCTTATCGGTGTTCTACATACGCCAACTGCGACCCGAACTGAGGAAGGCGGAGGCTTCGTGAGCACGGTTCGATGGACTGGACGAATCTCGAAGCGTCAAGAGGAGAAGCGCATTCACTTCGAATGCGCGCGGAAAGAGAGGTTGATCCGTGGAAGCAACGATTAGTCCGCTAGTTGAAACTGAGAGCGACCCACGCCACTCGCCGGTGTTTGGCAGGATTCTTGGCAGTCGACTCCTGACGGACGCAATCCTGTCGATTTTTGGTATTGCATTTTTCGTTCCGTTTATTTGGCTTATTCTTTCCGCCTTCAACCGCGACGCGACGGCCGGATTTGCTGGGTTCAAATTCTCGTTCTTCAACTTCTCGGACGCAATACACATGGGCGCGGGCCGGGCGATCTACAACAGTCTCTACTTGTCCCTCGTGTCGACTCTGGTGGCCACAGTAGGCGCGCTATTCGCTGCGTACGTGCTCTCGCGGAAGCGCGTGCCCTTCAAGGGTGCATTGCTCGTCGGCGTTCTCTTTCTCAGTGCGCTCCCAAGCTCTCTGTTGTTGATTCCGATCTTCCAGGAGTTTGTTAAATTTCATTGGCAGAACTCGCCTTTCTACGCGTCACTCGCTCTCGCGTCGGCGTCGTTGCCGTTTTCCATCTGGATCATCAAGAATTTCATTGACCAGATTCCGAAGGACTATGAGGAGGCGGCCTCGGTTGAGGGTGCCAACGACATTCGAATCCTCCGCAAGATCGTGTTTCCTCTGACGCTGCCGGGTCTCGTGGTCGCGTCGATGCTCACGTTCGTAAGTTCTTGGGGCGCGTTCTTGGTTCCGTTGGTGTTGGATACCAATCCCAACAACATTCCGGGTTCCGTGGGCATCTACAACTTCCTGTCGGCAAACGCCGGTGTTCAGTACGGCCCGTTGGCGGCTTACTCGATCCTCTTTTCGATGCCCGTTATCGGTGCGTATTTCGTTTCGGTGCATTGGCTCAACGGCGGATTTGCATTCGCCGGAGGGGTAAAGGGCTGAGTCGCGTAGTTCCTAGAGCAGGGAGAGATGGTCATGGCGCAAGTCACGCTCGAGAATGTCACGAAGGTGTTCGAGGGTCGCACGGTTGTTGATGAGTTGAATATTGAGATTGAAGATGGTGAGTTCATGGCTGTCGTCGGACCTTCGGGGTGCGGTAAAACGACAACGCTCCGAATGCTGGCCGGCTTTGAAAAGACGAGCTCGGGAGTGATTCGTATAGACAACAAGGTCGTGAATGCGGTTGCGCCCAAGGACCGTAACGTTGGCATGGTCTTCCAGACGTATGCACTCTTCCCCCACATGACCATCGAGAAGAATCTTCTCTTCGGTCTCCGCACGCGCGGGGTGTCCCGTGCTCAGGCGCGAAAAGAAGTAGCAGAGATTGCGGGGGTGCTCGGGATTGACCCCCTTTTGGGCCAAAAGCCGAGTCAGCTCTCGGGAGGCGAGCGGCAGCGGGTGGCGCTCGGGCGCGCACTTCTTCGTCGGCCGGATGTCTTCTTGCTCGACGAACCTCTCTCGAATCTTGACGCGGCTCTCCGTACTCAGATGCGCTTCGAATTGAAGAGGATCCACGCCCAGTTTCCCGTTACCACGATCTACGTCACGCACGATCAGGTTGAAGCGATGACGATGGCTGATCGAATCGCGGTGATGCGCACGGGATGCCTGCAACAGCTTGAGCGTCCTGTTGCGATGTACCAAAAACCAGGCAACGCCTTTGTCGCAGGGTTCATCGGAAGTCCGAAGATGAACCTGCTCCCCGCTCTGGTCACGGCGGAGAATGGCAACCTGCACATAGAACTGCTCGGAGCACGATTTGACAAGAAAACGCTCCATGGGGCGTTGGTGCACAGTCTCGGTGCGGGAAGCATGTGTGGATTCCGACCGGAAGCCGTCCATGTGACCGATCACGCGGACGGGACTCTGCCACGGCTGCGGGGCCGGGTTGAGTCCGTCGAGCCTTTGGGGGCTGATACCTTCATCGTTGTTCGGGTGCAAGATGAGATCCTCCGATGCCGATGCGCGCCGTCCCTGGAACTATCGGTCGACGATGAGGTGTGGCTCGAGATCGAAGTCGACAAGGTTCATGTGTTCGACAGTGATGGCACCGTTGTCGGGAGTGAGACGTGAGCGACGCGGTAGAACGTTCGCATCCCCCCAGGATCCTATCGACCCTACGATGAGAGCAGCCGTCTTGGAGCAACTTCCGACACGTCTCCTTGAAGTGCGGGACATCGAGGAACCGATGCTCGAGTCAGGCTGCGTTGTGGTGGAGGTCGAGGCTTGCGGGATATGCGGAACAGATCTGCACATCATGTCGGGTGGATCTTATGCACCGACGCTGCCGTTCATCCTCGGGCATGAACCCGTGGGACGGGTGGCGGCGGTCGGAGCAAATGTCACTGACGCATATCTCGGCAAGCGAGTGACTGCAACGTTGTTTCTCGGCTGCGGACAGTGTCATCCGTGTCTCCAGGGTGACGAGCGTCTCTGTGAGCGCGGAGCTCGCGTGACGGGAGTCTTGGGTCTGCCCGGCGGCTTCGCTGAACGGATGGTCTTGCGCGAGTCTCAGCTCGTCTTTGTACCCGATGAACTGGACTCGCTGTCGGCGGCAGCGCTCGTTGACGCGGGCGCGACAGCTCACAACGCGGCTCGAGTCCTGCGACGCCATGGTGAGTTAATGGACGGACCCTGTCTCGTGGTCGGGGCGGGGCCTGTGGGTCTCCTGGCGGCTGAGATCCTGCGGAGTGCGGACGTCCACGTGGTCATTGTGGAGCGCAATATTCTGCGCGCGCGGGAGGCGCAACGGTTCGGTTATGACGTCTTCGATTCGTTGGATGGTTTGGGTCCATCAGTTGCCAGCATCATCGACTGTGCGGCAGATCCGGCGATGGTGGGTCCCGAACTGGATCTTTTGCGTCCGCACGGGGTGTATCTGTCTGTTGGATACTGCACCGTCCCGGGGTTTGATCTTGGGGTGGTTGCTCGACGCGAACTGACTATTCGTGGAATTCGCTCAGGGACACGTGACGACCTTCGTGACGTGCTGCGACTCGCGGCGGACCAGGTGATTCGTCTTCCGACGCCGAGCGTGTGGACGCTCGAGGATGTCAACGAGGCGTTACAAGCGCTACGCGACGGTGTCGTGGCCGGAAAGGCGATTGTCGTGAACGGAGAGTTACGTGACCAGTCGAGAAACTGAACTGAGGGTCGGGATCATTGGTTTGGGTGCCGTCTCGAAGGACCACGTCAGCGGTTTCGCGCGGATGGACGTGCCGATTACCGCAGTCTGCGACGTGGACAGTTCAACTACAGAGCGTGTCGCCGCTCAACTCGGCGCTCGCTGCTATGGCGATTACCGCGATCTCCTAAGCTCCGGCGAGGTTGACGCGGTCGACATATTGCTACCTCACCACTTGCACGAAGAAGTCGCGCACGCGGCGCTTTCGTCCGGTCTTCACGTGCTGATCGAGAAGCCGGCGGCGCGGTCATCGTCGGCGGTGGTGGAACTCATCGACGCAGCTGCGTCCAACGGCGTTTCGTTTGCCGTTGCAGAGAACACCCGCTTCGTGAAGGCCTACAATGTCGTGGGACGCCTGATTGACGATGGTGCCCTGGGCGAAATAGAAGTAGTGCGCACCGCAATCTTTGGAAATGATTCCCAGAACTTGTCGAATCCCTCGGATTGGCGAGGACGGAAGTCGCTGGCGCTTGGTGGAGCAATGTTTGACGGGGGCGCACACTCGCTCTATTTGCTGGAGTGGCTCTTCCAAGGAGCAAGTTCCGTGATGGCGACGTCGAGAACCTTCACGCGGAACTCAGAAGTCGAAGACTTCGCGGTTATCACGGGCGAGCTGTGCTCTGGAGGTGTCTACACAACGGAGTTCATGTTTGCGGTGGAGGCTCCATGGTCGGAGCGTCTCGAAATCTACGGGACCGCTGGCGCGTGTGTTGTGGATCAGCTGACAAATCCCGTGGTCACATACTTCGAGAATGGTCAGGACTGGGGAGGAACGATTGTGGGCGACGTTCGCTACGATCCGACCGGATGGAAATCGGACTCTATCGTGGAGACAGTGGTTGACTTCGTCAAAGCGGTGCGCGACGGGAGACCTTTTGGGGTCGATGGCGACCATATACGACGGGCGACGGCGGTGATTGAGGCCGCGTACCAATCCTCTGAAAGCGGCGGTGTGGTCGTTCCCGAGATGCAGTGAGCGGACGATGTTTCAACGTAGGCCCTCTGAGGGGTCGGATAGCCATCAACTGCGCACCGCGACCCGCTATGAGGTGCCGGTCGGCAGATAGCTGAGAAGGTCGCACCGATGTCGTCAAGAAATATACGGCTATATGAGAGAAGGAAGTTAACGTGCGATTGGTTACGTTCAGCGGCGGTTTTGGGCGGATCGAAGACGAACATGTGATCACTATGGGCACGGATCTCGTCGAGTACCTGCAGAGTGGCGAGTCAACGGATGGTCCTGTCCGTAGGGTGAGCGACGTCCAACTCACGGCGCCGGTGTCGTGCCCCGGAAAGATCCTGTGCATTGGACTCAACTATCGTGACCACGCTCTCGAGACGGGTCAAGCGATCCCCGAGATGCCAATTGTGTTCACGAAGTTTGCCAACTCAGTGATCGGGCCGGGCGAGTTCATCCGCGTGCCTCGAGTGGCGGGCGATATCGACTACGAGGCCGAGCTCGGTGTGGTCATCGGCGCGCGCTGCCGTGACGTTTCGATCGATGTGGCAATGGGATCGGTGGCGGGGTACGTCTGCCTCAATGACGTTTCTTCTCGCGCGCTCCAGTTCGAGACAGGTCAATGGACGCGCGGCAAAGCGATTGACACCTTCTTGCCTATGGGCCCCTGGATACTAACGGCAGACGAGGTTAGTGACCCTCAGGCTCTCAGCATCAGATGCTCTGTGAACGGGGAGATCCGTCAAAGTTCTTCGACGAAGGAGATGATCTTTGGCGTCGCGGAACTTGTCAGCTTCCTAAGCCAGACGATCACGCTCGAGGCCGGCGATATCATCGCGACCGGAACACCACCGGGAGTCGGAATGGCCCTTGATCCGCCACGATGGCTCAGCCCAGGAGACCTGGTGGCCGTAGAGATCGAAGGGCTCGGGACCCTGGAGAATACGGTGTCGGTCTGAAGTGCGAATCAGCCAGCGTCCGGCGAATTGGAGCACCGTTCACGTTCGATCCCGTTTCCTCGAGCGACAGGTCGCGGACCGATCGATGTCACGCCCTCAGACGCTGCAGGCAAATGTCGTACGGGTGCCAGACCCGCTGAGCTGAGTAACTAGTGACTGAACGTATGCGAGAGGGATCGATTTGAATTACGACTACGTGATCGTGGGAGCCGGCTCGGCGGGATGCGTGCTGGCGAACCGTCTATCTGCAGGGGGTGCGACGGTTGCGCTGTTGGAGGCGGGACCGGACACGCCGCCGTCGAGTATTCCCGACGACATCCAGGACATCTATCCACGGTCGTATTACAACGACGCGTACATGTGGAGAGGTCTGAGGGCCGACCAGGGCGGCGACGGGTCAGGTGTCCAAACGCGCTACACACAGGCTCGAGTTATGGGGGGTGGGTCGAGCCTCATGGGGATGATCGCCCTGCGAGGTATCCCCGCTGACTACGACTCGTGGGCATCTCACGGGGCGGAAGGCTGGAGTTGGGAAGAGGTTTTGCCATTCTTCAGAATGATTGAGCACGATCGGGACTTCGGAGGTCCGCTCCACGGGGCGCAAGGGCGGGTGAGCATTCGGCGCCATCTTCCCGAGGATTGGCCGCCGTTCAGCCGGGCGATCGCCGAGGCCGCCGAGCGGATGGGCCTGCCGTACGTCCGGGACTTGAACGCCGAGTTCGAAGACGGTTACGGTTCACTTCCGCTGAGTGCGACGCTCTCCTCGCGGATCACGTCGTCTTCGGCGTACCTTGATGTAGAGGCTCGGGCGCGTCCCAATCTTACCATTGTATGTAACTCGTTAGTCGAAAGACTTGATTTCGATGGGAACCGTTGCGTCGGTGTGACGGCCGCGCGGGCCGGCGTGCGGCAGGTATTCAGGTCCTCGCAAACTATCCTCTCCGCCGGGGCGATCCACTCACCGGCACTCCTAATGCGATCAGGGATTGGGTCCAAGGTTCAACTCGCGCCACTGGGAATACCTGTCTTGAACCACCTTCCGGCAGTCGGAGCGAACTTACAAAATCACCCGATTGTCTACCTCGGAGCACACATCACTCGCGAGGCGCGTCAAGCACCATGGTTACGTCCCGGTTTCAATTCCGCACTCCGCTATAGCTCAGGTCTGCACGGTGGTAGCAGTGATCTTCAGGTGCTGATCCTTAACAAGTCTTCCTGGCACGGTCTTGGTGCGTCGGTGGCGGGCCTTGGTGTCTGCCTCACGCAGCCGTTCTCGCGTGGGACCGTCAGACTGAAGTCGAGAGATCCCCGTGCGCTCCCTGTCGTCAACTTCAGGATGTTGACCGAACGAGGTGATCGTGAGCGCATGGTCGAAGGGTTCCGGCGCGCCGCCGAACTGATGCTTGACGACGAGGTGCGATCGTTGCGCAATGAGACGTTCGCGGCTGGATACTCGCGGGTCGTGCGACGCTTGAACGAGCCAGGAGCGTCCAACGCGGCGATCACTAAAATTCTCGCGAGGCTGCTCGACGGTCCTTCCATTGTTCGCAAAACGATGCTGCGATGGGGGATCGCGTCTGGTGACGTGGGGGAGGAGCGATTGTCCAACGACGAATGGATCGCCAGCACCGTTCGTTCTCGAACCTTCGGTACTTATCATCCAGCCGGAACATGCACGCTCGGAGCGGCTAGCGACGGTGACGCGGTCGTCGATCCACGGACCCGCGTGATGGGCGTTGAGGGCCTGCGCGTCGTTGACGCCTCGATAATGCCACGCATTCCCCGCGGAAATACGAATCTTCCCGTAATGATGGTCGCCGAACGCGCATCTGCGATGATCTTGGAGGACGATTCTTAAGCACGAGAGCCCGCGATGAGTGGGTCCTACGAATCCAGATTGCTTGACTTTTGCAACCGGGCACAGACCGTTCGCGAGCGTCGACAAATCTTGGAAAGAAGACTTACCTGCGCAGCTTGTGAACCGATGTCGAGTTCGACAACGACAATTGACATGGGTGTGCCCGACCTTGTAGTTTAGAACATACGAATCACGTCATGAACAAATGTTCATCCACTCGAATCGGGGTGCTAGAGGTGGAGGGGGTTCTCCGAATGTGCATTGGTCTAACTCGTTGCTGCCGGTGGGCGGTTGCGCGCGATGACGTCCGAAAGGACTCGGAGATCCATCTCGGTGGCATCGATCCGCTATTTGCGCGAAGAAGATTTTATGACTGCTGATTCACACCCGAATACTGAAGAACTCGATGATTCGGCACGGGGCGAACTGGTGGCCTGCGGGCGAAAGCTTCTTGGGCTCGGCCTTTTGAGCCAAACGTCGGGCAACATCAGCATCAAGCTGCCAAACGGTGACGTCTACATCACCCCCTCGTCCATGGAGTACGACCGGATCACGGGTGAGGACATCGTGGTCGTTGGACTAGACGGAAAGGTGCGCCAGGGCTCGCGCATACCTTCGTCGGAGACTCCGCTGCACTGCCTGGTCTACGAGACTCGGCCCGAGGCGTCGGCGATCGTTCACACGCACTCGCCGTACGCAACGACACTTGCCATCATGGGGATGAGCATTCCGGCGGTTCACTATATGATTGCCACACTTCGGACGACCACGGTTGAGGTCGCGTCGTACGCAACCTACGGGACTGAGGAACTCGCGCGCAATGTTCGAGACGCCTTCATCGCACCCTCCAAGGCCGTGCTCATCGCGAATCACGGGATGGTGGCGGTGGGCTCGACCTTAAAGGAGGCGGCGGACGCTGCTCAAGCTGTCGAGACCCTCGCTGGTCTCTACTACCGCTCGCTCGCGATAGGAAAGCCAAACGTGCTCAGCGACGAACAGATGGCCGAGGTCTTCGAGAAGTACTCGCGGAAGTCTGCATGATGCGACTGCGGTCGAGAGTGACCTTGACTGCTACGACGAGACGATGAGCGAGGCCACTCTCGTCATCACGATTGATGTCGGAGGAAGTGCGGCCAAGGCCTACGCGTACGACGTGGTCGAACGACGCGCTGTCGGCCAGGAATCGGTGTCCTATCCTGAGCAGCGTTCGGGCGTAGACCCGGGGTCCTTCGATCCCGACGAGTGGTACGCCACCGCCGTGAGCGCAATCGGATCGCTGGTGCAGAAGCTCGGTTTACCCGGATCGAATTATCTGGGTGTCACCGTGAGCGCGATTCGTATACCCTTCGTGCTGATCGACGGACATGGAGTGCCCGTCGGCCCGAGTCTGTTGAACAAGGACCGACGAGCGCTCCGCGATGTCGCCGACGTGGTGACGACTGTCGGTGCAGAGAATCTGTATGAGATAACGGGACACTTTGGCGCGCCAGAGTTCGGACTGGCCAAGTTGTTATGGCTTCGTCGCACCCACCCCGACGTGTGGGACTCAACTGCGACGGTGCTGCAACTTCACGATTGGTTCATCTACCGCCTCTCAGGAGTCAAGGCGAGTGAGCCCTCCTCAGCGGCAATGAGTCAGATGCTCGACGTCGCAAAAGGAAGTTGGGCCACCGACCTCCTCGACAGCTTCGAACTTCCCGCAAGTCGATTTCCCGAACTCCACAAAGCGGGGACCCGGATCGGGGGCCTTCTCGATACCGTCGCGTCACAGACTGGACTCCCTCAGGGCTTGCCCGTCCACGTCGGTGGGGGCGACACTCATCTCTCCGCGATCTCGGCAGGGGTGTGGAACCCCGGCGTACCGGTGCTCGTCGCCGGGACAACTTCGCCCGTACACCTGGTGCAGGACTTCATTCCCGCTGCGGACGAACGGTTTCCTCTGCTTCTTAGCGAACACGCGCTTTCAGAGCGATGGACGCTCGAGAGCAATGCGGGCTTGACGGGTGGGATTATTGGAAGGACTGTCGATCTCGCGGAACTGACGGGCCCGCCTCTTGAGGAGGCCCTCGTGCGTCGCGGCTTCGTGGTCGACTACTCCCTTGATGCGCCGCTCACGGTGATCAGTGGCAATCCATTCTTCGGTCCCGCAGGGTGGGCGGCGGTCGCACGACCCACGGTGTTCGGGCTTCGTCCCAGCCACAGCGGTGACGATGTATTTGTTGCCGCGCTCCAGGGCGGCGGCTACGCGGTTCGGTCTGTTCTTACCACACTGGTTGCTCGACTAGCCTCCGATCCGCCCTTCATTCGGATGACGGGTGGGATGAGCGCGAGCTCGCTGTGGTGTCAAACGATCTCTGACACCACCGGCGCCGAAGTGCGGGTAAGGCCAATCGCCCAGGTGGCGGGACTTGCCGGGGCTGCGCTGGTAGTGGGCGAAGAACTGGTTCACGCCACCTCACAGATTCGTGAAGAGATCTATCTGCCTTCGCTCACTTCAAGGCAGTATCAGGATGAGTACGAAACTTTCCTTGAGCTTTATTGCGTGGCGAGTCGACGAACTATTGAGGAGGACGTGACCACCGATGCTTGCGCTCGTTAGCACCATTCTGCCTGCTTCTGCGAAGGCCGTACTCGAACGGGAACGGTCCTGGGAGCTGCGCCAAGTGCCAAGCATTCGTGAGGCCCTTGAGGCCATGCCTTATGAGGAACGTCAGTTGGTCCGAGCAATATTCATTGAAGCGGAGCCAATTGGCGAAGAGGTTCTCTCACTGACAGAGAACCTCGAGGTGATCGGCTGCCTGCGATCCGAACCCGTCAACGTTGACATAGAAGCGGCAAGTGACCGCGGCGTCGCCGTAGTTCACACCCCCGGTCGCAATGCCGAAGCGGTTGCCGACTTTACACTTGGGCTATGTCTCTCCATGTTGCGCAATATTGCCGTGTCACATCACGCGATCTTGTCCGGTGAGCTCACCTCCGCAACGCGCGCCGACGGAGTTCGGCGCGCGAAGGGTGACGTCATTTGGCGCCCCGATGATCCCAAGGCGCCAATCCCGTACGTGCTCTACAAGGGTCACCAGCTCTCCAAGCTCGTAGTCGCAGTTGTGGGTTTCGGTGCGGTGGGCCGGGCGGTGGCGAATCGCTTTGAGGGGCTCGTCGGAGAGGTCGTCGTGGTTGATCCAGCCGTGTCGAAAGAGTCGATCGAAGAGTTGGGCTTCGCCGTCCTAACGCTCGCTGAGGCGCTACGACGCGCGGACGTCGTGACGATCCATGCTCGTAGCGCTACTCAGCTCATTGGCCGCGCTGAGATCGAGGAGATGAAGCAGGGGAGCTATCTGATCAACACCGCACGCGCTACGGTGCTTGACTACGACGCTCTGAGTGCGGCGTTGACGTCTGGTCGACTTGGCGGTGCAGCGCTCGACGTGTTTCCCGAAGAACCGTTGTCGAGTGATGACCCGATTCTGCGGGTTCCTCGCCTCACCCTTACGCCACATCTAGCCGGCGCTGCATATGAGGTCGTCGACGTCATGTGGGAGATCCTCCTGCAGGGTGTCGTCGGGCTCTACGACGCCGACACCGACTGGAGTTCGATTGCCGTTCGAAACACGGACATTCGCGAGGTATGGGAAAAGCAGTTCGGTCGAGTCTAAAAGAAGTGCGAGTCTGAGGTTCCGCGCCCCGCGACCCCGTGCTTGTCGCCGACAGGGTCGAGAGATGACAATCAAGCAGTCGTGACGGGGAGCGGAATGGGCATCTTTTGAAGGAGAGCGGCAAATGTCGTTGAGGGTGCTTATCACTGCCGATATGCCCAATAGCTGGTTCGAACCTCTGGAACGAGCCGGATACGACATCGTGCTCGGCGAGGGGAAGTTGAACCACGACGGACTTGTGGAGTTGGCGCGAGAAGTGGACGCAATCGTCTCGGTTCTTACCGACCCGATCGATGCCGCTGTGCTTGAGTCAGGGTCTCGCCGGCCCCTGCGCGTCGTCGCCAACATCGCGGCGGGCTTCGACAACATCGACTTGCGACGGGCAACTGAACTCGGAATCGCCGTCTGCAACACTCCAGGAGTTCTCGACGCTGCGACCGCGGACATCGCCATGTTTCTCATTCTTTCTTGCACTCGGCGAGCGAATGCCGCCGAACATGCACTTCGGTCCGGGGCGTGGACAGGCTGGGGACTTAGCAATCTACTTGGCGGCGATCTCGCTGGAGCGACACTCGGACTCGTCGGTTACGGCCGCATCGCCCGAGCCGTCGAGCGTCGAGCCACGGGATTCTCCATGCGGGTATTGCACCACGCGCGACACGATAGCGGAGAACCCGGATACGTCGAAGATCTCGATCAACTCGTTAGCGAGTCTGACGTCATAAGTGTGCATGTGCCGCTTACGCCAGAAACTCGAGGAATGATCGATGCCAGGCGTCTTCGATCACTGCGAAGAGGCGGGGTGGTCGTCAATACTGCACGCGGGGGAATCGTCGATGAGGAAGCGCTTGCCAACGCGCTCGAGAATGGGGAACTAGCGAGTGCTGGTCTTGACGTGTACGTAGATGAGCCACACGTCGCGCCTCGACTGCTCGCAGCCCCCAACCTGGTGTTGTTACCCCACATCGGCAGCGCGACATGGGGGACGCGTTCGAGTATGGCGCTGCTCGCCTGTGAAGATGTGTGCCGGGTCCTCGGTGGACGGCCACCGAACAATCTGGTGCGCGCCTAGGTGTCGAGTGTCAAACGATGGGTCGGGGAGTCTCGATCGATCTGGCGTTGAGCGTGAAAGGCAACTGCGCTTCGCGACGCTCCTTCCGCCCTGCGCGACAGGAGGACGAGCAACTATTTGACAGCCCGAGGACATTCACGTATAGTCGTGAATACTGTTCATGGAGTGAACAAATGTTCACTAATCACGCTCATGATGTTCTCAAGACGGCAATGGCAGTGCAAGGGGGGCTTCGTGAGTTCTGGTTTGATGACCCAGCAGAGAGTTACGAGAGACAGTGATAGGGCGGGCGCCGTCTTGACGCGAGGGCTCGATATCACGACAGGCGTCTTCGCTGAAAATCCAGAACCGGCAACGATGTCGTCTGCGCCGAATTGCCGCTGGTTTCCGAACAACTCGGCTCGAGCAGCGTCGAGACGCACTAACAAGTAGTGCTGCTCCTTAGGTCAGTGCCGAAGGGTTCACGTCTCCCCGGCGCCTTTCGGCACTGACCCGTGAAGAAGAGATTTGTATTTGCACATGGGTCTGCGTTCGTTTTGAAACGGGTCCCGCTGCGCCCGAAGAAATGGATCCATCCGTATGAAGGCTCACGCCAAAAGATTCGTACTGGCCCCCGATTCCTTTAAAGAATCGATGAGCGCCTCGGTCGCGGTGGCGGCCATGAAACGTGGCGTTCTCGCGGTCTTCGCAGACGCCGAGTGCATCGAGGTGCCAATGGCGGATGGCGGAGAGGGAACCGTGGAGGCGCTTGTCGAAGCCTTGGAAGGTCAGCGCGTGGTCGCCGACGTGCATGACAGCCACGGTCGTCTCGTTCGGGCGTCATACGGCTGGGTGCGGGAAAAAAAGCTCGCGATCATTGAGATAGCCGCGGCGGCGGGGTTCGACCAGGTCGCCAAACCTGACCGCAATCCTCGCGTGACAAGCACCTTCGGCGTTGGCGAGATCATTCTGCAGGCGCTCAATCGCGGCGCCCGACACTTCGTCGTCGGAATCGGGAGCTCAGCGACCAACGACGGCGGAGCCGGCATGCTCCAGGCCCTAGGTGCTCGTCTGATCGACAGCCAGGGCGATGACGTTCAGTTGGGTGGCGCTGCGCTATCGCAACTAGATCGAATCGATCTCACCGCTTTGGACCCGCGCCTCGCCAAGTCGGACTTCAAAATCGCTAGCGACGTGACGAACCCGCTTCTTGGACCAAACGGAGCGAGCGCCATCTTTGGACCGCAAAAGGGAGCAGATGAGGCGACCGTCGTGGAACTCGAGATTGCTCTATCGACGTGGGCTCGCGTGGTCTACTCGACCACCGGTCGAGACGTCGCGTTGGTTCCCGGTTCGGGTGCGGGCGGGGGCCTTGGGGCGGCGTTCCTTGCGTTCTTCGACTCACAGATGCTTCGCGGCGTTGAGGTGGTGATGTCGGCCAACCATTTCGCCGAAAGAATCTCGGGCGCCAGCTATGTCCTCACGGGAGAGGGCAGCGTCGACGCGCAGACCGCCAGCGGGAAAACTCTCCTCGGCGTGGCCGAAATCGCAGCACGGCACGGCGTGCCTGTCATCGCGTTCGCCGGTCGCATCGGTGCGGGCGCCGAAGCGCTCTACCCTCTCGGCTTCGCTGCGCTGGTGCCCATCATGCAAGACATCAGCGACCTACAGCAAGCCCTCGCAGATGGACCGGTGAACTTAGAGCGAGCAGTCACAACTACCTGTCGTTTGCTGGCGCAGTGCCGATGACCCCTGCGGAAATGGAGTTCCTACAGTGAAGGCCGCCCTGTTTGTCACATGTGTCAACGATGAATTGTTCCCAGAGACACCAAAGGCCGTCGTCAAAATCCTAGAGCGTCTGGATCGCGAAGTGGTCGTCACATGCGAACAGTTCGGGAAACAGTCATGACTCAACAAGGCAACCTGTCCGGTCTCAACGTACTGGTGACCGGCGCGAGTCGGGGCATTGGCAGGGCCATCGCCATTGATATGGCCCGCCACGGTGCGACCCTGATGTGCAGTGGCAGAAATCAAAGCACCCTCGACGAGACCGTCGGCGAAATCGTCGCTGAGGGGGGAGTCGCGGAGTCGATGACGTGTGATCTGAGCGATCCTTCGTTGGGACGTTCGCTGGTGGAAGAGACGATTGCCCGTCTGGGTGATCTCGACGTCGTCATCAACAACGCGGGTGTCGGTAGTGCTGAGGGCGACGCGCTCGATGAGTGGCAGCAGGTCATCGCCCTCAACCTGACGGCGCCCTTCGTCATCTGCGACGCGGCGGCCCAACACTTTCGACAAAAGCGCGCAGGCTCGCTCATCAACATCAGCTCGATTCTCGGTGTCGTGGCGGACCCGGGATCGGCCACGGCGTACGTCGCGGCGAAGCACGGTTTGATCGGGATGAGCAAGAACTTCGCGGTGCAACTGGCACCCTTTGGCATTCGAGTGAACGTCGTCGGACCCGGATTCGTGCCGACGGAGATGACCAAAGGCGACTTCGAAGACCCTGAGATGAACGAGAGCATCATTTCGCGCACGCCACTCGGTCGATGGGGCCGCGAAACAGATATCTCAGGCATCGTCACGTTCTTGGCGAGCGACGCTGCCGCGTTCATCACCGGTCAGACCATCTGTGTCGACGGGGGTTGGACGGCCATCTAAGAACACGGTCGCGCAAGTGGGGGGAATTTCGCAGTCGCTGTCCAGTGCGATAGAGGTAAGTGCAGTACAGGATGTCAATTCATTCACCAAACGTTGCAACGTCTAAAGGAGAAAGCTATGACCACAATCAACAAAACATCGAGTGCTCGGCTCGACGTGCCCAGCAAGCTGTTCATCGGGGGAAGCTGGGTTGACGCCAGCTCCGGTGAGACGTTCACCACGATGAATCCGGCGACCGGCGAACCATTGGCTGAGGTGGCGAGTGGCGGCGCGGAAGACGTTGACCGTGCCGTGCTCGCCGCACGCAAGGCATTCGAATCTGGACCTTGGAGCACGATGACGCCCTCCATGCGGGGTCGACTGATTTGGCGCATTGGCGATCTCATCCTCGAGCACGCCGACGAGTTGGCGCGGCTCGAGACACTGGACAACGGCAAGCCGCTCTCCGTAGCGCTCGCCGCTGACATCCCCTTGGCCGCCGACCTCTTCCACTACATGGCGGGGTGGGCGACCAAGATTGAGGGCAACACCATCAGCATGTCGATCCCCGACGCGACGTTCCACTCCTACACGCTTCGCGAACCAGTGGGCGTCGTCGGGCAGATCATTCCGTGGAACTTTCCGTTGCTGATGGCGGCGTGGAAGCTCGGTCCCGCGCTGGCCGCAGGTAACACCGTGATCCTAAAACCGGCCGAGCAGACGCCGCTGTCCGCTCTTCGTCTGGCGGAACTGATCGCGGAAGCCGGCATTCCCGACGGTGTCGCGAATGTCATTACGGGCTTTGGCGAAACGGCTGGGGCGGCGATCGCCGCCCATCGAGGCATCGACAAGGTCGCGTTCACCGGATCGACGGAGGTCGGGAAACTCATACTTGCCGCGGCGGGCGGGAACCTGAAGCGGGTGTCGTTGGAGCTCGGCGGCAAGAGTCCAAACGTGGTTTTCAATGACGCCGACGCCAGTGCCGCCGTTGCAGGCGCCTCCCTCGCGATCTTCTTCAATCACGGGCAAGCTTGCACGGCGGGATCTCGACTCTTCGTGCAGGCGAAGTCCTTTGACTCGATCGTCGCGGGCGTGGCCGACGTCGCCAAGAACATTCGAGTCGGTGACGGCATGGACCCGCGGACCGAAATGGGCCCGCTGGTCTCCGACGAACAGTTGCATCGAGTCACTCGCTACATCGAAGAAGGGAGAAGTGAAGGAGCCGAGATCGTCGTTGGTGGTTCGCGGCACGGTGACATCGGTTACTTCGTGGAACCCACCGTGTTCGTCAATACCAATCCGCACATGAAGGTCGTGCGGGAAGAGATCTTCGGACCGGTTCTCGTAGTGCAACCCTTCCAGGACCTCGATGAGGTCGCGGCACTGATGAACGACTCGGAATACGGTCTGGCCGCGGGTATTTGGACCCGTGACATCTCGAAGGCTCACCTGCTCGCTCGAAAGGTAAGGGCGGGCACCGTGTGGATCAATTGCTATCACGCAGTTGACGCCGCGTTGCCGTTTGGCGGTTATCGACAGTCAGGGTGGGGACGCGAAATGGGTCACGAAGTTCTTAACGCTTACACGGAAGTCAAGTCGGTGTGCGCACTCTTGTGAGCGAGTTGGCCGCGCACTCGGCAGGAGCCAAGTGCGCGGCCCACAAAACTTTGCGTACTCTTCGCGGATCCAAATCCTTGGAAGCATGCTCACGAGTGTCCTTCCACACTCAGTCGTCTCAGCCTTCGCAAATTCTGTGGCCTCGGGTTCGCGTCGGTACCGCTCCGCTGAAGAATCGTAGGTTTTCGCTCGAAGAGGTGCCGAACAGAAAGCAATGTGGGGACCGAAATCGCGTAGTTTGAATTGTTGGGTCCCAAACGAATCTGATCGTTTGAGCCATGGGGAGGTCTGATACACGTCAACGCCCGCGACACCGCGTGGATGCTCGTAGCAACTGCGCTCGTCCTTTTCATGATGCCCGCGGCTTGGCTCTCTTCTATGGTGGGCTCGTCGGCAAGAAGAACGTGCTCTCAGCAATGACGTAGTCCTTCGTCGCCATCGGCGTCGTCTCAATTCTGTGGATCGTGGTGGGCTATTCCATTGCCTTCGGCCCGGACCACGCTGGTGTCATCGGAGGGTTCAAGTTCTTCATGCTGCGGGGAATTGGGACGACGCCTTCGGTCTTCGCCCCCACGATTCCACCGCTCTTGTTCATGGCGTTTCAGATGATGTTCGCCGTCATCACGCCAGCCTTCATCGCGGGCGCGTTCGTCGGGCGAATGCACTTTCGGGGCTACCTGCTCTTCATCGGACTCTGGTCGCTCCTCGTGTACTACCCTTTCGCCCACTGGGTGTGGGGAGGCGGGTTTCTCGGCGCGGGAGGACTGCACGCCGTTGACTTCGCTGGTGCGTTCGTCGTTCATGAGTTGGCGGGCGCGTCAGCTCTGGCGACCGTGCTATACCTCGGACGCCGTCGTCAATTCGAGCGACCGCACAATGTGCCATTCGTATTGCTCGGGGCGGAAATCTTGTGGTTCGGTTGGTTCGGTTTCAATGCCGGGAGAGCCGGTAGCGCGGGCACTGTCGCCGTCGCGGCGCTCATGAATACACAAATCGGTGCTTGTGCCGGGATGATCGCCTGGATGATGATCGAGTGGACGCACCGCCGTAAGCCTTCAGGCGTCGGCCTCGCCTCGGGTGTC
>Ga0208357_1001197_pt1 | contig 19292 bp, 15 predicted proteins | sample NGESurdeep092012_6_FD_184487 | JGI IMG/M metagenome (GOLD analysis project Ga0208357, IMG submission 184487) | Arctic peat soil microbial communities from Barrow, Alaska - NGEE Surface sample F52-2 deep-092012 (SPAdes) | ecosystem: Environmental > Terrestrial > Soil > Wetlands > Peat ... | reverse complement strand
TGGCTGGAGCCTTCTTCTTCGCGGCTGGTGCCACTTTCCCTCCTTGGGACTCAACGTTGATTCAAATTGGGACCTCGAGGCACCGCAATGGCGTTCTCAATTCAGGTACCGCATTGATATCTCATGTACTCGGCCATGTACCACCCAGCCTCACGGCTGTGCGGCGACTGATCGCAGTGCACGGTCCTTACGCGAAAGAGCGCTCTTCGTCGCGTTAAAAACAACGCAGTGAACAACGTGTACCTCCTCCGCAGAAGGACATCTAAAAGTTCAGTCGTTATTCACACCAATGTCAAGTATTTCGCGAATTATTCCGACCGATGGTTTCACGTGCTTTCGACGTCCGGTATCTACTTAGGACGCGGTGTACGTGGTGACGCAATGAGTGGACGTGAACGTTCAACACTCGTGTTAGGTCCAACGCGCAGCGGAAAAACTTCTTCGATAATTGTTCCGAATCTCCTGATGACAATGGATGCATGCGTAGTGACATCAACGAAGAACGACGTCGTTGAACTCATGGCGCGATCACGTCACGATGGTGCAACGTTGCTCTTTGATCCATCGGGAACTGTTGCAACACCACGTGGCGTGCATCGAATTGGTTATTCACCTCTAAGACAATCTTTAAGTTGGGATGGCGCTGTTTTGGCCTCGAGGAGCTTATTAGACGTCGCGCGACGCGGTCGCGTCGATCGAAGTGACGACCATTGGAGCGAGCGAGCGAGCGCTTTAGTCGCTCCATTGATGCACGCGAGCGCTCTTCGCGACGAGTCACTCGGCCAACTTGCCGCTCGCGTCGACGAACGACGATGTGATGATCTACTGATTGAACTCAACGAACGACACGGCGAATTTCACCCCGCGGTGACGTTGCTGCGCGGGGTGTTAGCGACCGAAGAACGTGAGCGCTCGAGCATCTGGTCCACCACGTCAGGTCTCTTCGCGGGCGTACGAACCGAGGCGGCACGAGCGTCGGCGCGCGAAGCTCCTTTGGACGTCGATGAATTCCTTCGTGGGCCTCACCAGCTCCACATCGTGGCCCCCAGTCGCCACCAAGCCGTGTCCATCCCTCTCGTAGTTGGCCTCATCGAAGAACTCGTCCACGCCACCTACGACCGCCGCCACGAAGGAGCTCGACTCCTCCTCGCCCTCGATGAACTCGCGAACGTGGCTCCCCTGCCGCGACTGGCGAGCATTGTCTCTGAGGGCGGAGGCCAAGGCGTCCTCACCTTGGCTTGTCTTCAAGACCTCAGTCAGGCAAGAAGCCGTTGGGGGCCGTCGGCGGAGGGTTTTCTTTCCCTCTTTCCTACGACGCTGGTCCTGCCCGGAATAGCTGATCGGGCCACCCTTGAACTGCTCCAACATCTGGCCGGCAGAGAGCACGCGCCCTCAACCAACGTGCAGCGAGACGTCAAAGGACGCGCCGTAGGGCACTCGGTGAGCTGGATTGAACGCGATCGGGTGACGATGGGTGAACTCGCGCGAGGTCGCCCAGGTCACGCGCTCGGACTCGACGCTCAGAACCACCTGCAATGGGTTGAACTCACGCCCGCGTACCGCGACGCGCGTTTTCGCCCTTACCTCGAGCGCTCGTCGCGCGATCGAACCCTCTCGCGCGAGCGCTGACGCCACACCTCGAACTCGTTTCGCTCGAGTGGCCGCGGACCGTGCTCGCGAAGAACGCCAATCATCCGCGCTTCGCCGACGCCGATCGTTGGCTCGTGGACGCCACCTCGTCCGAGCAACGTGGGATAGAGCTCGTTCACCGACTCCGTGAGGGTGCGCGGGTTCTGCCCAAACGTCGTGGCGTTGGCCCACGCGGCGAGGACGTGGCGCCGAGCAACGTCGTGGCGTCCCTCTAACTGTCCCGCAAATCGATGCTCATCCAAGACGTCGCGGCCGTGAGTCGGCGCGCGAACGATACCTAGTGACTCGTAACGCTCGAAGTCTCGAGCCCACGACGCCATCGTCTGGTCCCTACTCCACGCGAGTTTTTTTCCACGCTCGGCGTGATGGCCACCCCACAGTGCGCGATGACCTTCGTCGAGTCCCACGACGTGCTCGATTCCTTCGAAGGAACGCCACGCCGACCACGGCGTTCGTTCGGCCAATTCGTGGCGCAGTGATGCTCGATAGAGAGCGTCAGCACTCGGCGCGTGCGCGTAGAGAGCACGCGAGTCAAGCACGTTGCGCGAACCATCAGGCCGCGCGCCAACGAGCACGTGGTCATGCAGGTGGGGCTCGCCGTGGCGATTGAGTCCATGAGTAAAGCTGACCACGCTCTCCCACTGAGCGGACCTCTCGTGTTCTTCTCCCCCGCGCCACTCTCGAACGACCAGTGCTCGTTCTTCTAAGTACGACACGGCCGATCGAACTGACACGCGGTGCGCCTCGACGACGCCTCTCGCGTGCTCGGGGTCGATCGCGAGCAAAATTGACAGCGGCCGCGGCGCGGCGATAATCACGTCATAACCGTGGACAGTTGATCGTTCACTCGTCACCAGCACGCTCGCCACGCGAGAGGGGTCGAGCGTGTCACCGCTCCCTCGAAGCCACCATCCAGGTCCGCCTTCACGGAGACCTTCGAGTTCGAGCGCGGGGTCATTCGTAAAGTACGTGACGTCATTAGAACGTCGCGGAAGTAGACGGATCACGGGCACCTCTTTCGCCGACCCAACGGTCGTCTTAAAGAGAGGCGGCGATCCTTCTTGCGAGTTCGTGTCCCGCTTTGGCGTACTTCGGTGTTGCGACGATGGCGCCGGCGCCGGCGCGAAGCATTAAATGATCAACAAACAATTCATCGGATACCCGAAATTTGACGGCCAGACGCCCGTCGCCCAGCGTCAGCCACCGCGCTCCGGGTAGTGGTTCAAAGGGCCAGCGGTTAGCGGCCTCGACAATGACGACAATCTCGTCGCCCTCTTCTCCCACCTGGGTCAACCAGTTCGCCACCGAGTCCGTGGGTCGCACGGTCTCTGTAGGTGACGTCGCCAGCACCGCGTTGATGCGATCGACGCGAAACGTCCGCCAGGCGTCTCGGCTCAAGCAGTACGCCCGAACGTAGGTGTGACCGTTGAGTACCTTCATTTCGCGAGGTTCGATGGCTCGGGTCTGCGATTCGTCACTGACCCCAGACGTGTACTCAATCTTGATCCGTGCGTGGTCTCTAATCGCCTGCTCGACCTGGGCTAGCAGCGACTCGTTCGACGCCATCTCGATCTGCACCGGAATGCTCGTGGCGCTCTCGATCTTCTCGATGGCGGAAAAGATCGCGGGATCGGTGTACAGGCGCGAGGCTTCGCGCAACGCGATATTGAGCTCAAAGAGGTCGCGCCACATGAAGGGAGAGGGATCTTGAGCGCCCTTTGGAAGGTCAGAGAAGTCAGCTCGATACGTCGAGTCGTCATGGGCCTCGTCGTCCCAGTCATCGCACTCCTTTATGAGGTGCGCGGGGAAAGTGTCAGTGCCGTCGGTGGAGTCAGCCATAGGCTCGAGTGATACGAGTCGGTCCATAATCAAGCGAACGTGATCGGGCGAAAGTGAGAATCGCTTGGACAACTCGCTTATGCGAAGTCCGTCTTCGCTGCGATAGACCGCGTGCAGCAGTTGAAGGGTTTGACCCAGTACATCGTTGGCGGCTGAGGTGTCAAAGGTGAGACTCTCCACCTTGGGAGTTTTGCCCCGATTGACGCCCTTCAGCCACGTGGCGAGTTCGCTCTTCAATGACTTAGGCGATTGGAGACGAACGCGGTCCGCGCTGTCGAGCATGAATCGCAACGCGGCACGTGGCCCCTCGAACGTAAGTCCAACCTCAACGACGCCAGTGTTCTTTCGAGCGGCCAGCGCCCCTGGATACTGGCGTACCAACAGATCGGCGTAATTCTCATTCGTGGTCACGACCACGTCAACGGGTCGAAGAGACTTTGAAAACTCGGGTCGCCACGCGCGTGCGATGGCGAGCGTCGCGTCGTCAACGACGAAAGTGTCAGGTAGCACCACGGGCATGGAGGTCATCCGCGTAAAGCGATAGCCCTTGATCTCTTGGGTGTCTTTCACCCGGGCCACGAGGTACGTGGCGCCACGAAAGACGTCGATGACGAGTGGCTCAACGAGGCGTGGCTTCTTCGTCGCCGACAGGTAGTCAAAGGCCAGTGCGCGCTTTAAGTTAAAAGCTCGAAGCACGGGTGTGTAGTAGTTCGATGACTCCAAGCCTCCGTCGCTGGCCGGAACCTCGTTAAAGACGCTGAAGGCGCCCGAGCTCCCAAAGCCGCAGAACGCCAGGGCCATCTTCACGACCCGTTCTTCTTCGGCGCTGAAGTGGATGGGTGGCGCGTAACCACTCGAAGGATCGATCTTGTAGCCCACCATCCCGTCATCGTGAGGAACGGTCTCAATCTCGAAGCCGAGCTCTCGGATTCGCGCTTTGTCGCGCTCGAACTTCTGACGCACCGTTGTCTCGGTGCCTTCGTAGGCCCGAACCTTACGAGGGCCTTTCGCCGAGACGGGATATTCGTCAATTCTTAGATCACGCAGAATCTCTTCTTGGGTGATCGGTCCGTACTGCCACGCTCGTTGGAGAAGTAACACGAGGGCCACGAGCCGTTCGCGGCTCTGCTCGACGCCTCCTCGAATCGTGCTCATCTCGCTCCCTTGATCATTGGTTAAGACGGTAGCGGGCGCACGGGCCCGAAGTGCACGGCGAACGTGACTACAGCGCGGATGAACTGTCGGCTGGGTGCACCTCTTCGCGGCGCCAGTTGCCCGATCGTCCGCCCGACTTTTCCCAGAGCGCAACGTTCTCAATCGTCATCGTTCGGTCACTCGACTTGCACATGTCGTAGATCGTGAGAGCCGCGACCGTCACCGCGGTCATCGCTTCCATCTCGACGCCGGTGCGGTCAATGGTGTCCACGCCTGCTTCAACGTCGATATACGTATCGGCAATCATGAAGTTCACGTAGACGTTGCCCACGAGCACCGGGTGCGACATCGGCAGGAGCGTCGAAGCCTGTTTCGCCGCTTGAATGCCCGCGACGCGCGCGGTGGCCAGAACGTCGCCCTTATTGAGCGTGTTGCCGGCAACCGCGGCGGTAGTCTCGGCGAGCATCGTCACGCGACAGCGCGCGAGCGCGCGCCGAGCACTGACCTCGGAAGGCCCCAGATCTCGAGGAAACGCTCCGTCGGTTGGGCTACGTCGTAGTTGGTGGAAGTCGTCCACTCCGCCATGATACGCGAGGAACGACGAATCTTCCTTGCCCGGTACACTGCTCTAGTTACGTTGTCCATCCGGAGCCATTAAATGCCCACCTACGAATACGAATGCCAGGCGTGCCACGAGCGCGTCGAGGCCGTACAGAAGTTTTCTGACCCGTCCTTGACGGTCTGCCCCCTCTGTGGCGGCGAGCTTCGAAAGGTCTTCTCGGCCGTGGGCATTGTCTTTAAGGGCAGCGGCTTCTATAAAAACGACAGCCGTCCTTCGGAAAAGTCAACGACCAAGAAGAGCGCGAGCGCGAGCACCGAGACGTCCTCCTCCACGTCCAGCGCCACGACACCCGCTGCAAGTCCAGTCCCACGTTCGACACCGAGTCCAGCGACCAAAACACCCAGCGCCGACTAAGAGCCAGAGACCGCGATTTCTTCAATCGCGAGAGTTTGACCGGCGGCGCTGCCCGGCAACCATTCAACGTCATTGCCGACGTGACTTAAGTCCAACAACATACGTTGGAGCGTGGAGGCAACCGTGATCTCTCGAACTGGCTCGGCTAGCTGACCGTCTCGAATCATGAGACCCGTCACACCCACCGAAAAATCTCCCGAGATGCAATTCACGCCCGAGTGCACGCCCATCAAAGACTCGACGTACACGCCGTACCCCACACTCTTCAGGATTGACGCTTGATCTTCGCTGCCGGGCGACAATTGCAGCGCTCGACATCCCGCCGAAGGCGAGCCCGCAATACCGCCTCGTAGAGCGCTTCCGGTCGAGGCCGTACCCGCCCGACGCGCGGAACGCGTGTCGTAGACGAATGCCTGGAGCCGTCCGTCGCTTATTAAGAGATTCCTTCGACAGGCCAGTCCCTCGCCGTCGTGAGAACTCGCGGCGAAGTGACGCGGGTCTGTGGGGTCGTCCAGCACGCTAAACAGCGATGACGCCACCATCTCACCGATTCGATTCGCGAAGAACGATCGGCCCCGAACGACCGCGTCACCGCTCAACGCTCCACCAATAATGGAAAGCAACGTGGCGGCCGTTCTCGGATCAAAGACTGCCGTGCACTTCATCGACGGAGGCTTCACCGCACCAAGCATGCGTGTTGCGCGCGAGATCGCGTCGAGCGCAGCCTTCTCGCCATCGAGCTCGCGCGGCGCGCGGCCAACACTAAGACCCCAGCCCGTTTGATCGTCCTTGCCGTCACTCGCGATTGCTTCGACTGAAAGGTAAGCGCCACTTCGCGCGTAGGACGCCCGTATGCCCATCGTGGAGACAATCGCCGCTTCAGCGACGTAGTCGGAGTAGTTCGCCGAATCGACTTGACGGATTCGCGCGTCACCACCTCTCACGCGACGCTCAAGATCGATCGCCATAGCGATTTTGTCATCGATTGACGTCGTCACTACCGACTCATCACGCAATACCAATGACACTGGGACAACGCCGTCGGGTCGTGCGAAGGCGACGTACTCGTCTTCTGAGGCGAACTGAACGTTGTCGCGAGCTTCGCGCAATGCGTCGCGCACTGACTCATCATCAAGCGATCCAGCCCACGCCGTGCCGACCCGGGCTCCAGCGGGACCGTCACGAAGGACACGAATACCAATGCCCGAAGAGTTTGCGGTCGATAGATTCTCTATCTCGCCCTGGTAGGCCTTGACTTCAGTCTCGGCGCCTTGGGAGAGGTAGATCTCGATCTCTTCGCCACCTTGGGCGGATTCGAGGAGTCGATCGGCCTGTTCGAGTAGCTGGCTCACGCGGCCGCGCCGCCAATAGTGATCGCGCTGAGTCGCATGGTGGCTTGGCCACAACCGACGGGTACTTGCTGACCATCTTTTCCACACGTGCCGGGAATCATCGAGGAGTCGCGCCCCACGGCGTCGACGCGCTTGAGAATCTCCGGGCCATTGCCAATGAGGTTGCAATCACGAAGCGGTGAGGTGATCTTTCCATCCTCAATCAGGAACGCCGCCGTCATTCCAAAGACGAAGTCACCCGTCGCGGTGTTGACTTGACCGCCGCCCAGCTGGGCAACGTACACGCCATAGGGCGTCTGAGCGACAATTTCATCGGCGTCCGCCTCGCCCTCAAGAAGATACGTGTTGGTCATTCGTACCATTGGTAGGTACTGATAGCTCTGACGGCGACCATTCGCCGAGACGCGGCCGTCTTTTCGCGCGCGCAGGTAGTCCCACATGTAGTCCGTCAGAACGCCGTTTTCGATGAGCACGTTGCGTGAGCTCTGGTGCCCCTCGTCGTCAATGGCGAGGTATCCCCACTCGCCACTCACCGTGCCGTCATCGACCAACGTAACGAGAGGACTCGCGACCTGTTGACCAACCTTGCCGGCGTAGACCGACGCTTCTTTCATGATGGCGTCGGCTTCGAGTCCGTGACCACACGCCTCATGGAACAAGATGCCACCCGATCCGCTGGCGAGTACGACGGGCAGGTCGCCCGACGGCGCAGGTCGAGCGTCGAGTTTGGTAATGGCCTGACGCGCGGCGCCACGAGCGGCCTCTTCGACGGCCTCGGGATTTAGTAACTCAAAGCCCTTCGTGCCCGCGATCGGTCGATAACCGGTCTGCATGCCAGTGTCACCCGTAGCGACGCACGACACGTTGAATCGAGTCCGCACTTGATGATCCGACGCGAAGACCCCTTCGGAGTTGGCAACCACGAATCGACGTGTCGAATCACCCAGCGCCACTTGTACCTGGGTAATCGATGAACCTTCGGAACGCGCGACGTCGTCAGCTTGGAGCAACAGTTCGATCTTCTTCGCCTTAGCGACGTCGCCTGACTCTACGCGCGCGGGCGAAGGGTAGTCACGACGCGTGCCGAGAACAACCTCTCGGACCCCGCCACCACCTGCCCGAGCGACCGCGGCGGCGGCCTCGGCTGCGGCGTGCAGGCCCTTCTCACTGAGGTCGGTCGTGTGTGCGAAACCGGTGGTTTCGCCAACAACCACGCGAATCCCCGCGCCCCGGTCACGGCCGGAACTCAACTCTTCGACGCGTCGCTGATCGAGCATCGCCGAAGAGGTCGCTCGGTCCTCAACAAAAACCTCCGCGAAGTCACCGCCGCGGCTCATTGCCTGCGCGAGCGTGCTCTGCAGAACATCGGCTTCCACCAATGAAGAACTCATAAATCTCAGGTTACAAGCCAGATTTCTCGGCCTTTCGCGAAGCGAGGACACCGGTAGGCTGGATTTTGTGATTCTGCCGTCCATTGAAACGCCCGCCGATCTTCAACCGCTCTCCTACAGCGAGTTGCAAGAACTCAGCAAGGAGATTCGCGAATTCATCATTCAAAACGTGACAAAAACAGGCGGACACCTCGGATCCAACCTCGGTGTTGTAGAACTCACGATCGCTCTACACCGCGTTTTTGAATCACCAAAAGACATACTTCTCTGGGACACCGGTCACCAGGCCTACGTGCACAAACTGCTTACCGGACGACGCTACGGTTTTAAGAATCTGCGCCAACGCGGGGGGCTTTCAGGCTATCCGAATCGGTCAGAAAGTCAACACGACTGGATCGAATCGAGTCACGCTTCTACGGCGCTTTCCTACGCACACGGCCTCTCGGTGGCGTTGGAACAACGAAAGGAACTCATTGGTCACGGTGGTAAGCGCCACGTCGTAGCGATTGTGGGCGACGGTTCACTCACCGGCGGCATGGCCTACGAAGCACTCAACAACTTGGGCCACTCCAACCAACGCGTCGTTATTGTTCTTAACGACAACGGGCGAAGCTACGCACCCACTATCTCGAAACTCTCCGCCTCGTTGACGACACTTCGCCTCAACCGGACATATTTGACGCTTCGCGAACGCATTCGTCGACTCGTGCCCCGTCTGCCCCGGGTTGGTAAAGCGGCTTACCTCGGCATCGACGGCTTCACGTCGGTCGTTCGTGAGATGGTAACGCCCCACACGTTCTTCGAAAACCTCGGCGTACGTTACGTCGGTCCCATTGATGGCCACAACATCGAGGCGCTCGAAAACGCGCTCACGAGTGCCGCGGAGTGGGACGGGCCGATTGTCGTGCACACGCTCACCGAAAAGGGCCGGGGGTACGAACCGGCCGTCAGCGACGACCTCAAGATGCACGACTACAAGCTCCCTCCACGCGCGCAAAGTAATGGCGCGAGTACCACGTCCTTCGCTCAAGCCTTCTCCGACACTTTGGTGAAACTCGCGACGAGTGACGAGAGAATCGTCGCCATTACCGCCGCCATGGCCGGACCCACGGGTCTCTTGAACTTTGAGTCTCGATTTCCCAAACGTTTCTTCGACGTGGGTATTGCAGAACAGCACGCCGTCACTGCAGCGGCCGGCATGGCCATGGGCGGTCTCAAGCCCGTCGTTGCCGTCTACGCGACGTTCTTCTCTCGCGCCTTTGACCAGGCTCACCTCGACGTCGGCCTCTTAAACCTGCCAGTCGTCTTCGTCTTTGACCGCGCGGGCATTACGGGCGACGACGGTCCCAGTCATCACGGTCTCTTGGACATTGCGCTCTGTTTAGCTATTCCCAACATGACGGTCTTCGCGCCTTCAACGGCCGAAGAGGTTCCGGGCATGCTCGAGACCGCGTTGTCGATGTCGACGCCAACAGCGCTGCGTTACCCAAAGACGCTGCCCAAACCCTTCGACGGTCGCGTCGGGTCAGGTCTTGACGCGAGAGAAGTCGTGCGCGGTGACGGATCGCTGTGCGTGTTGGCCGTTGGAAAGATGGCGCCCGCGGCGTATAAGGCTCTGGAGATCCTTGGCGACAACGCCAAGGGTGTCACGCTCTATGACGTGCGCGTTCTGCCGCCCGATCCTCGAATGATCGACGACGCGTTGAATCACGAACGAATCATCACCGTCGAAGACGGCACTCGCCACGGTGGAGCGGGCACGCTGATGGTCTCAGCCGTACGCTCACGCGCCCAAGAGCTCGAGCGTCCCTTTCCCACGACGCGTATTCTCGGTGTGCCTCGGGTCTACCTCGAACAGCACCAGCCCGATGCACTACTCAGCGAACTAGGACTCGACCCCGAAGGGCTCGCGGGCTCATTCGCTCGCCTCATGGCGAACCAGCCCGAATTCGCGCGGGAGTTTCCCGAGTCGCCTCGTCCGAACTACTTCTAGGCGACGCAGGCCAGGCTGTTGAATTTCCACATCGAAGACCACCTCAACGCCCAGAAGTTGCCATCGTGCGCGTGTCGCTGCGACTTCTCGCAGTTTGGACAGTGGCGTTACAACTCTGCGCGACGTCGAAGGCGATTCAATAAGTCTTCACCGAAGCGACTTTTGAACCAGCGCGTATGGCCCAAGAGAAAGTCGTCATAAGCCAGATCAACGTTGTGTGGTTGGTGTGCAACCCGGTCGAAGTATTCGACCTCTGAGAGGGCGAACTCAACGTGCACGACCGGAAGCACCGCGATAAGCGTGGCCCACTCGTGGGAGTCAAGTGGACGTAGCTCTTCGTATCCGTCGAGCAGGGCGTCAACGACGTCGAGGTCGGCGACGATGTGTCCGAGGCCCGCGACGTCGAGCCAATCAACGCAACTGCGCTCGATGGCGATGGCGAGGTCGTGGATGACGAAGGTTCGATTCGCGAGGCTGAGGTCAATGACGGCGACAACGACCGCGTCGGATTCGCGAGAGCTCCACGTCAGGTTTGACGCGTGCCAATCGCCGTGACCCCACTGGGGCGAGCACGCGTTGAGCAAGGGCGCAGCTCTCTCGATGCTCGGGCGAAGGTAGTGATCTACGTCGTGGCGAACAGCGCGTGTCCCGATGGCGTGCAGTAAATCCGGTCGAGACTCGAGGAGACGTTCCAGCTCATCAAGTGGGTTCAACGAAGTGACGAGCTGGGTTGAGTTGGTAAGGACTCCCGGCGGCGTCGCGGGCAACGGGAAGCCGTGAGAGGCGCAGTGAAAATTGGCGAGCGCCCGGCCAGCAGAAACGGCGTGCGCCCGAGCGGCGAAGGGGTACCACGAAGGTACGTCGCGATAGAGGTCCTCCCCCAATGCCTGTTCTTGCACCTCAAAGATGTAGTCGCCTCCGCGCACGACGCTGTCGCCATCGAGCGTTCGAAGAACGGCGGGCAACGGGCAGCCCTTATCAAGAAGGTGGTTCGTCAAATCGTGTTCGACGCGCAGCCGCTCAGATGTGCGCACACTCACGTGGTGCCGCTTGAGGAACAACGTCGTGCCAGCGAGGTCCACGAGTGCCGCCGTCGACATTGGTCGAGGGCTTCGCCACAAAACCAGAGGCCGGACGCTCGTGTCGATCTTGCGGGTGTAGCAAGAGAGGACGTCGCGAATCTCGTCATCCGTCATTGCCGGCCAAAGTGGCGCGACCAGGTCCTTGGCCATACCCTGAGCAAGGTCTTCGGCCACGTACGGCGCCTCGTGCGCACCCATCACTGGGCGAATACTCGATCGACGTCGTCGTCTGTGCGCCAACGTCGTCGTAGGTTCGCGGCACCACGACCTAACAGCGTCGCGACACTCGCCACGACGAAGGACGTAACCGACGCGGACATCCAACTAGGTGCACGAAAGTCGATGAGTCGTGCGACGTGGGTCCACATCGTGACCCACCATCCTATGTAACCGGGATTGATCAACTGGTACGCCACGAAACCCATGACCCAGGGAACCAACAGGCTGAGGCGAGGGCGAGCACTGGCTGAGACGCTCCATCGACTCTTCGACAACAAAAAGAAGTCGACGATAAACACGCCAGTCATCGGGATAAATACCGAACCGAGTAAGACGAGGAAGTTCTCGTAGTCGGCGATGTTGATCCAAAGCGTGAGAATCGTCGCCATCGTAGCGATGATGATGGCGAGTACTCGACGATCCCAGCGTGGCCGCACGTTCTGAATCGATACTGCCGTTGAGTAGACGTTGGCGAACGACTGGTCAAGCTCACGGGCCGCGAGTATCGCGAAGCACAGGGATCCAAGAGGCACCGCGATGAAAGCGCCGTAGATATCTGATGGACTGCGCGCGACCGTCACAAGTGCCAAAAGTCCGATGACGTAGCAGAGAACTTGGGTGACACTGTAGCCAACGAGCGTTCCCCAGAACGCCGAGCGCGACGTACGAGCGTGACGAGTGTAGTCAGCGGCAAGTGGTGCAAAAGAGATCGCCGCCGCGACCACGGTGTCGTTGGCCGCCCAGAATCCGGACCAGGTGCCGTGGCCTAAAGACGGAAGCGGGTGTCGTACCAGTTCAAAGAAAAGGTAGGCCAAGACGACAAGCACGGCCGGCGTGGCGAATCGTCGAAGGACACGGATCGCCCCAAGGGGTCGAAGGGTCAACAGGCCAGTGATCACTCCGGCCAGGATCACGTAAATCCATCGGGGCAACGACGGGGCCACGATGTGCGCGGCGGTGGAGATAGTGACCAATTCAAAGATGCCCCACCCAAGACACTGCACAACGTTGAGGACGGTGGGCAGGTAGGAGAGTCGAGCGCCAAAAAGGCCTCGCATCAGCACCATTGTTGGTGCACCGGTACGTGCTCCAGCGACACTGACGAAGGCCACGGCAATGGTGCCGAGGAGTGTGCCAATCACGATGGCCGTTAAGCCCGCGTACAGCGAGAGCTCAGGAGTTCCGCCGCCGTTTGGTTGCAGGACAAAGATTGCACCGGTAAAGCCGAGCAGGCTGACGCCGAGATTGCCCCATAACCCGAACTGATCGACTAATCCCAATGACTGCGGGACCGGCTCGGCGAGGGTGCGAGAAACCTCCGAACGCTTGTCGCCTGCGACGATGGTGAACGATTCGATCTCTGACGCTGCGGACATAAAGGCCTCCTTACGCCGGCATTACCCGGTCAAGTTCAATCGGTCGGTGGCGCTCGACCAATGTTGGCCAGCCACCCTCTCAGCCCGGTACGTCCGAGCTCCCGTATGTATTCCTCCATAAAGTACCACCAACGAGCAAGAAGAACCGCAGGCGGTACGTGGTCTGTTTGGACGTGACGCGTCATCGCGGCCATAGAACGGATGTGCGGCGACGCCTTCGCGCCAATAAAATTGATCCGTGGACTACGAAATCGAAAAGACTGACCAAGAGTGGAAAAACGAACTTTCTCCTGAGCGTTTCGCCGTCTTGAGAAAGGCTGCCACCGAGGCACCCTTTACAGGATCGTTGCTCCACGTTGACGCTGAAGGCGTCTTTAGTTGCGGCGGATGTGGCCAAGTGCTCTTTACCAGCGCGCAGAAGTTCGACTCCGGTTGCGGATGGCCCAGTTTTGACGCGTGCGAGCCCGGTACGGTGACTCAACGCTCAGACAAGTCACTCTTTCGCGAACGTACCGAAATTCTCTGCTCTAAGTGCGGCGGTCATTTGGGCCACGTCTTTAACGACGGACCCACGCCCAGTGGTCTTCGCTACTGCGTCAATTCGCTCTCGATTGACTTCGAGGAAGCTAAGAACTAAACGTCGAGGAAGCGGCGAATCGCTATCGCCGAACCGACTGAACCAATCACGACACCCACGATGAGGACAACCAAGTTCGTCCCAACGAGCGCGCTGTTATTGAGTTGGAACTCATTGTGCAGCGGATACCACGTGTGTAACGCGGTCACGGCCAAGATCGCGACCACTGATCCGAGCAGACCTTGGATAAAGCCTTCGGTGATGTAGGGGATGCGGATAAACCAGTTCGTCGCACCGACCAACTTCATCACGGATACTTCGCGTCGGCGCGCGAAGATCGCCATGCGAATGGTGTTGAGAATAAGCACTGTCGCTGAGAGCAACAACACCCCGGCCAGAGCCAAGAAGACGATCTGTAGCACGCGAATCGCTCGGTTCATGGAACGAATCTGTTGGTTGGGACCAGTGACTTTATAGACCCCTGGTTGAGGCGTAAACGTCGACTCCACGACAAAGGCATCCGCCGGGACGCTTGGCACGCACTGGAACGACGAAGGCATCGACGTTACCGTCAGGACCGACCACTCGTCTTGGGGCAGCAACGATCGAGCCTGTTTGAGATCTTGGGCTTGGGTGAAGTAGAGACAACTTTTTACGACGGGCGAATTGGCCAACTGCGTTCGAATGGCGCTGATCTCACTGGTGGAGGCCGTTGGCTGCATCCAGACCGTGACGCGCGTTCCTTGTTGCCACTGCGCCGAGGCCTGGGCCGCACTCTGCTTGAGGAGCAACGCGGAGCCGACGAGTGAAAGCGAAACCGCAACGGTTAGTACCGCCGCGATTGTCATCATGCGATTGCGCCAAAGATTGCTAAACGTCTCTTTAAAGGCGTAGCGGAAATACACGCGCATTAGAGGGTGGCCCCCTCATCAATTCCGTACACACCGCGAACCTGGTCGCGAATCATCTCGCCCTTGTCGAGTTCCACGACGCGACGACGCATCCGGTCAACGAGGGCCTTGTCGTGGGTTGCCATAACAACGGTGGTGCCGGTGCGGTTAATTCTCTCGAGTAGCGCCATAATCGACTCGGAGTTCGAGGGATCGAGGTTACCGGTCGGTTCGTCGGCCAGAAGAATTAGTGGCCGGTTGACGAACGCGCGAGCGACAGCGACACGCTGTTGCTCGCCGCCAGAGAGCTCGTGGGGAAGGTTCTTGGACTTATCGGTAAGACCGACGAGCTCAAGGATCTGAGGAACCTGTGACTCAACGGTTGAACGTGGACGGCCAATGACCTCGAGGGCGAAGGCCACGTTCTCAAAGACCGACTTATTAGGCAGCAGGCGAAAGTCTTGAAAGACGCAGCCGATATTGCGCCGTAGGTACGGCACGCGCCACTTGGGTAGATCGCCAATGTCGCGTCCCGCTTCAAGAATTCGACCGTGGTCGGGGTGTTCTTCACGGAGCAACAATCGCAAGAAAGTTGTCTTACCCGAACCTGACGCACCAACAAGAAAGACGAACTCGCCTTTTTCGATGTCGAGTGAAATGTCCTTGAGAGCCGGCGTGCCGTTCTTGTACGTCTTAGAGACATTCTCGAATCGAATCACGGCAACACCCCCTCGGGATTTTCGGTAATTGTGCGGCGAACGGGCACGTTGACATCCCTATTCTAGTTTGGCTCACTAGCGTGTTCGCACCACGAAAGCCAGGCAATCGCGGTAAATTAAAACATTTATGAAGTCGAACGCTGACGTCGTAGCTCGGCTTCCATGAAGTCATCGAGGTCGCCGTCTAATACCGCTTCGACGTTGCCGGTCTCAAAATCGCTGCGGTGGTCTTTGACAAGTTGGTACGGCGCCTGCACGTAACTGCGGATCTGCGAGCCCCACGCGTTATCGCTTCGCTTGCCGCTCAGCGCGTCCATTTCGGCTTGGCGTTGTGCTCTGGCGCGTTCGGCCAACTTGGCTTCGAGAATCTGCATCGCTCGCGCGCGGTTCTGGTGTTGTGATCGTTCGTTCTGACAACTCACGACAATGCCACTCGGCAAGTGGGTAATGCGAATAGCCGAGTCGGTCTTATTGACGTGCTGTCCCCCTGCGCCCGAAGAGCGATACGTGTCGACACGGAGGTCTTTCTCATCAATCTCAACTTCGCCCGCGTTATCGTCCAACAACGGCGTCACGTCGAGACTGGCGAAACTCGTTTGACGACGAGCTTGTGAGTCAAAGGGGCTAATGCGCACCAGTCGGTGCACGCCGCGTTCCACCGAAAGCCAGCCGTACGCAAAGCGTCCCTTGACGATGAAGGTTGCCGACAAAAGGCCGGCTTCTTGCCCCTCCGTCGCTTCATCGATCTCGACGCCAAAACCTCGACGCTCGGCCCAGCGCGAGTACATGCGCAACAGCATCTCTGTCCAGTCCTGCGCGTCAGTACCACCCGCGCCGGCGTGAAGATCAACGATCGCGTCGTTCTCGTCGTAGGGCCCACTGAAGAGACTCTGCGTTTCGAGCGCGGCAATCGCGTGACTAAGTGAGTCAACGGAGCTCGCGAGTTCATCAAAGACCGACCAGTCGGCTTCGCCAGCGTTGAGCGACTCGCGCGCGAACTCAGCGAGAACTGTCGCGTCATCGAGTGAGCGACGAAGAGCGTCAAATGAATCGAGGTCGTTCGACAAGCGCCCGAGCTCGGTCGTGACCTCGCGAGCGTTATCTTGATCGTCCCAGAGATTGGGGTCCTCGGCGAGGACTGCTAACTCCGCGTGGCGAGTTCGACTGGCGTCAATCTTAAGGTAGTTGCGCGCCGCGCTCCACCTGGTTTCGAGTTCTTCGATCGATACCAGCGCGTTGCGTAAGGCGTTCTCAGCTTTAGGGTCGGCCATGGCACTGCTTGAACTTGCGCCCCGAGCCACACCAGCACGGGTCGTTACGGCCGGGCTTGTCGCCATCTTTGGGATTGTGCTTCTTCGGTGCTTCGTGCACGGGCAACTCCACCGCGCCCGGCGCGACTTCGCTGACGTTGGTAACGGCGCCGTCGAGTCCATCGTCACCGCCAGCTGTTTCCGCGGCTTCGACTGTTGCTTCGACGTGCGTAATGTAACGCACGTAGTCCAAGTCCACCGCTTCAAGCAGGTGCTCGAACATCAAGTAGCCCTCTTTTTGCCAGGCCGTCAAAGGATCTTGTTGGGCGACTTGACGAAGGTGAATCCCGTCACGCAGGTAGTCCATGTCCGAGAGGTGGTCGCGCCAACGTTGATCGAGAATCTGGAGCATGACGTCACGCTCAATCTCCTTGGCGGTATCGAGTCCACCGACGAAGTTCTCTGACTTCTTTTCGTAGAGGCCAACAGCTTCGTCGACAACGAGACCAGCAACGTCATCGGCGTTGCTGTACGCGCTCAGCGTCTCGAGGTCGAGCTCAGTGGGATAGAACGACTGCAGTTCGAGTAGCAACCCGTTGAGATCCCACTCTTCATTGAACTGCGCTTCTAGCTGATCGTGAACGGCCTCGGTGAGACTGTCTTCAATGAGTTCAATCGTGGCGTCGTGGATGTCCTCGCCGTCGATTACTTGCTGACGACGCTTGTAAATGACCTTGCGTTGTTCATTCATCACCTCGTCGTACTTCAAGACGTCTTTACGAATCTCGGCGTTACGCGCCTCGACGGTGTTTTGCGCTCGTTCGATGGCCTTTGAGACCATCTTGGCTTCGATCGCCTCGTCGTCGGACATCGTGCGGCCCATGACCCACTGCACAGCGCCGGTCGCGAAGAGTCGCAGAAGTTCGTCCTCGAGTGAGAGATAGAAGCGACTCTCTCCGAGGTCGCCTTGACGACCCGAGCGACCTCGCAACTGATTGTCGATGCGTCGCGAATCGTGTCGTTCGGTGCCTAAAACGTAGAGACCGCCAAGTGCTCGAACTTCGTCGCCGTCGGCCTGAGTTAAAGGCTTCCATTTCGCAACGGCCTTTTCGTAGGCCGCGTCGTACTCCTCGGTCCCGGGTTGGAGTCCCTGGCCGAGCGCGTCACGTGCGGCGAGACCTTCATAGTTGCCGCCGAGAATGACGTCGACACCTCGACCAGCCATGTTGGTCGCTACGGTGACTGCGCCTTTTCGTCCGGCCTGAGCAACGATCTCGGCTTCGCGGAAGTGCTGCTTCGCGTTCAAGACCTCATGAGCAATACCTGCTTTAGAGAGTTCACGCGACAAGAGTTCAGATTTCTCGACCGACGCCGTACCGAGCAAAATTGGCTGGCCGAGTTCGGTACGCTCACGCACGTCTTCGACGATGGCCGCGAACTTCGCGGCTTCAGTCTTAAAGATGAGGTCCGGTTGGTCGAGTCGCACGGCCGGCTGGTTCGTCGGGATCGGCACGACTGAGAGTCCGTACGTGTTGCCAAACTCCGCGGCTTCAGTTTCGGCCGTACCGGTCATGCCGGCGAGCTTTTCGTAGAGACGGAAGTAGTTCTGCAACGTCACCGTCGCCCACGTGTGATTCTCTTCTTGAATTCGCACGCGCTCTTTGGCCTCGACGGCCTGGTGCAATCCATCACTCCAGCGACGGCCATCCAAGGTACGACCGGTGAATTCGTCAACGATCTTTACTTCACCAGCGTCGACGAGATAGTCCTTATCGCGGTGAAAGAGTTCTTTGGCTCGAAGGGCCTGACCGAGTTGGTGCACGTAGTTCGTCGCGACAGCGTCGTAGAGATTCGTGACGCCGAGCTGGCGCTCGACTTTCTCGATGCCGGTCTCAGTGGGCACGACGGTTTTCTTTTCTTCGTCAACTTCATAGTCAGTATCGCGAGTAAGCGACCGCGCGATCGAGGCGAACTGGTAGTAGAGCTTGGTGACGTCCGAGGCGGGACCCGAAATAATAAGTGGGGTACGCGCTTCGTCGATGAGAATTGAGTCGACCTCGTCGACGATGGCGTAGTGGTGTCCTCGTTGAACCATGTGTTCGGCGCGGCGCGCCATGTTGTCACGAAGGTAGTCAAAGCCGAACTCGGTGTTCGTGCCGTACGTAACGTCCGAGGCGTAGGCCTCACGCTTCTGATCAAAGTCGTCAAGATCGGGTCCGACGCGACCGACGGTGAGGCCTAAGAAGCGGTGCAGCTGGCCCATCCAGTTAGCGTCACGCGTGGCGAGGTAGTCGTTGACCGTCACCACGTGCACGCCCTTACCGGCGAGAGCGTTCAGATAGACGGGCAGAGTGGAGACCAGGGTCTTGCCTTCTCCAGTCTTCATTTCAGCAATCCAACCAAAGTGCAGAGCCATGCCACCCATAAGTTGGACGTCGTAGTGGCGCTGTCCTAGCACGCGCGTGGCCGCTTCACGGACCACCGCGAAGGACTCTATTAAAAGGTCGTCGAGGGTTTCACCCTCGGCGAGACGACTTCGAAACTCTGCGGTCTTCGCCTGGAGCTGGGTGTCGCTCAGTGCCGCCATCTCGTCGGCGAGTTCGTTTATGGGACCTACGAGTTCAGCGAGTTGACGAACTCGTTTGCCTTCTCCGGCCTTCAAAATCTTCTGAAATACGCTCATATCGTGCTTTACCCTACCGGTCATTGTGGGACTTCAGTAGGGCTACGAGTGCTGACCTGGTCTTTGACCCCACACCTGCCTGCGGCGGTGTCCGTGCGCACCTCGGGCAGCTTTCGCTCTCCCGCGATGATCTCGCACAC
>Ga0208357_1001196_pt1 | contig 19304 bp, 28 predicted proteins | sample NGESurdeep092012_6_FD_184487 | JGI IMG/M metagenome (GOLD analysis project Ga0208357, IMG submission 184487) | Arctic peat soil microbial communities from Barrow, Alaska - NGEE Surface sample F52-2 deep-092012 (SPAdes) | ecosystem: Environmental > Terrestrial > Soil > Wetlands > Peat ... | reverse complement strand
CTGGTGTCGAACCCCAAGGGCGAGACGATCCCGCGCCCGATCAAGTCCTCCTTCCGCGAGGGCCTGACCGTGCTCGAGTACTTCATCTCGACCCACGGCGCCCGCAAGGGCCTGGCCGACACCGCGCTCCGCACCGCCGACTCCGGGTACCTCACCCGCCGTCTGGTGGACGTGGCGCAGGACGTCATCGTCCGCGAGCTGGACTGCGGCACCGAGCGCCGGTTCCCGATGCAGATAGCGAGCAAGGGCGCCGACGGCACCCTCCGCAAGCTGGACAACATCGAGAACACCGGCACCGGGCGCAGCCTGGCCGAGGATGTCGTCGCGGCCGACGGCACCGTGCTCGGGCGCATTGGCGAGGACACCACCGATCAGATGATCGACGCCTTCGTCAGCGCGGGCATCGACGCCATCAAGACGCACAACGTCCTGGTCTGCGAGGCCAAGGTCGGCGTCTGCGCCAAGTGCTACGGCCGCTCGCTTGCGGCCGGCAAGCTGGTGGACGTGGGCGAGGCGGTCGGCATCATCGCCGCGCAGTCCATCGGCGAGCCCGGCACCCAGCTGACGATGCGTACCTTCCACACCGGTGGTGTGGCGGGCGCGGACATCACGCACGGTCTGCCGCGTATCACCGAGCTGTTCGAGGCCCGCATTCCCAAGGGAATGGCCCCGATCAGCGAGGTCGCCGGCCGGGTCAAGATCGAGGAGACGGAGAAGACCAGGAAGATCATCGTCGTCCCCGACGATGGCGCCGAAGAGGTCCCCTACCAGGTCCCGATGCGCTCCCGGCTGCTGGTGGCCGACGGCGGTCACGTCGCCGTGGGCGACCAGCTCATCGCCGGCGCCGTGAACCCGCACGAGGTGCTGCGCATCCTTGGCTCCCGCGAGGTGCAGAAGCACCTGGTGGCCGAGGTGCAGTACGTGTACCGCTCGCAGGGCGTGTCGATCCACGACAAGCACATCGAGATCATCATCCGCCAGATGCTCAAGCGGGTGAACGTCCTCGAGTCCGGGGACGCCGACCTGCTCCCGGGCGAGCTGGTGGAGCGGCCGAAGTTCGAGAACATGAACCGCGCGGTGGTGAACGACGGCGGCACCCCGGCCTCTGGCCGACCGGTGCTGATGGGGATCACCAAGGCGTCGCTGGCCACCGAGTCGTGGCTGTCGGCGGCCTCCTTCCAGGAGACCACGCGGGTGCTGACCGACGCGGCGATCCACGCCAAGTCGGACTCGCTCCTCGGCCTCAAGGAGAACGTGATCATCGGCAAGCTCATCCCGGCGGGCACCGGCATGCCGGTGTACCGGAACATCCGGGTCGAGCCGACCGACGACGCGCGCTCCTCCGCCTTCCCGGCCACGACGTACCAGGAGGCCGATGGCTACGCCTTCGGTCAGCAGGGCTCGGGCGAGGCGGTTCCGCTGGAGGACTACGACTTCGGTGCGTACAACCGGTAGTCAGCGTCCAAAGGACAAAAGTCAACATCTAGGTCATAGCTAACGGACCGTTGCTCCGCCTGGCCCCGGAAATTGCTCCGGGTTCCGGGCGGGCGGCGGTCCGTTAGCCATCTCGGCGCCCGGTTGGAATGGATCGGGCGGCACGCGCGTTAACACTCACAGGCAGTTGCCGGACTACGTACGCGTGCGCTCCAGCGAGCAGGTAGGCTAGCTGGTGGAAAGCCGCGCGACCGACCAGTACTAATTTGGTCGGCGGGCACACGGGTGGTACCTTTTACATTCGTGCCCGTCTCCGCGCGGGTGCCTGCGTGTCAGCAGTTTGGCGAGACGGTGGGTCACATTGACCCAGCCCGGTGGCCGTGCAGCTGGCCGTGTGGACTCTCTCCCTGGCAGTCCGGATTCGGATGGGTGTGGGCTGCCGCCCCGTGAGACGGTGTTTGCCGTCGGCCGAAGGCCGAGCGCGACACACCCGACCTCGGGGGTCGGAGAAGAGCGAAAACGTGCAGGTCAGACGGGTGGAAACGACGGGAAACCGGCGATTCTTGGCTTGCGAATGGCCCGGGAGACCGGGAGCCCACAGCAAGCACACGTGAGCTTGACAGTAGGAATACGACGGGAAGACGGAGACTCGGTTGCCCACGATCCAGCAGCTGGTCCGCAAGGGCCGCCAGGACAAGGTGTCGAAGAACAAGACGCCGGCGCTCAAGCAGAGCCCGCAGCGTCGTGGCGTGTGCACGCGCGTTTACACGACCACGCCCAAGAAGCCGAACTCCGCGCTGCGCAAGGTCGCCCGCGTCCGGCTGACAAGCCAGATTGAGGTCACCGCCTACATTCCCGGCGTCGGCCACAACCTCCAGGAGCACTCCATCGTGCTGGTCCGCGGCGGACGCGTCCGCGACCTGCCCGGTGTGCGTTACAAGATCATCCGCGGTTCGCTCGACACCCAGGGTGTCCGCAACCGCAAGCAGGCGCGCAGTCGTTACGGCACGAAGAAGGAGAAGAGCTGATATGCCGCGTAAGGGTCCCGCTGCGAAGCGGCAGCTAGTCACCGATCCGGTATACGGTTCGCCCCTCGTCACCGCGCTCGCGAACAAGGTCCTCAAGGAGGGCAAGCGCTCGCTCGCCGAGCGCATCGTCTACGGGGCGCTCGAGGGCTGCCGCGAGAAGAGCGGCAACGACCCCGTGGTCACCCTCAAGCGCGCGCTTGACAACGTCAAGCCCACCCTCGAGGTCCGCAGCCGCCGGGTCGGCGGCGCCACCTACCAGGTTCCCGTGGAGGTGCGCGCCTCGCGCTCAACCACGCTTGCCCTGCGCTGGCTCGTGACGTACGCGCGGCAGCGCCGGGAGAAGACGATGACCGAGCGGCTCATGAACGAGCTGCTCGACGCCAGCAACGGACTCGGGGCGAGCGTCAAGCGCCGCGAGGACACCCACAAGATGGCGGAGTCCAACAAGGCCTTCGCGCACTACCGCTGGTAACACCGAACACTAGTAAGAAGGACGCTTAACGTGGCCACCACGACCGCAGCAGACCTCGCCAAGGTCCGGAACATCGGGATCATGGCTCATATCGACGCGGGCAAGACGACGACGACTGAGCGCATCCTCTTCTACACGGGCATCAACTACAAGATCGGTGAAGTCCACGATGGCGCCGCCACCATGGACTGGATGCCCCAGGAGCAGGAGCGCGGGATTACGATCACGTCCGCCGCGACCACCACGTCCTGGCTGGACCACACGATCAATATCATCGACACCCCCGGCCACGTGGACTTCACCGTTGAGGTGGAGCGCTCGCTGCGGGTGCTCGACGGCGCGGTCGCCGTCTTCGACGCGGTGGCAGGCGTTGAGCCGCAGTCCGAGACGGTCTGGCGGCAGGCGGACAAGTACGACGTGCCCCGGATCTGCTTCGTCAACAAGATGGACAGGACCGGCGCCGAGTTCCACCGCTGCGTGGACATGATGATCAGCCGGCTGGGCGCGACCCCGGCCGTCATTCAGCTCCCGTGGGGGGTTGAGGCGGACTTCCGCGGCGTCATCGACCTGGTCCGGATGAACGCCCTGATCTGGAACACCGAGGGCAAGGGCGACAAGTACGACGTCGTCGACATCCCGGCTGACCACGCCGAGGCGGCCCGCGAGTGGCGCGACAAGCTGCTCGAGACCGTCGCCGAGCACGACGACGAGATGATGGTGCTGTACCTCGACGGCGAGGAGCCGACCGAGGAGCAGCTCGTCGCGGCGCTCCGCCGGGCGACGCTGGCCAGCGCTATTAACCCGGTGCTGTGCGGCTCGGCGTTCAAGAACAAGGGCGTCCAGCCCATGCTCGACGCCATCGTCGCCTACCTGCCGTCCCCGCTTGACGTCCCCGCGATCCAGGGCCACTCGGTCAAGGACGCGGAGCTGGTCGTCGAGCGGCACGCGGACCCGAGCGAGCCCTTCTCCGCGCTGGCCTTCAAGATCATGGCCGACCCGCACCTGGGCAAGCTGACCTACATCCGCATCTACTCCGGCACCCTCGAGACCGGCACCGCGGTGCTGAACTCGATCAAGGATCGCAAGGAGCGGATCGGCAAGATCTACCAGATGCACGCGAACAAGCGCGCGGAGGTCCCGAACGCGGTCGCCGGGGCGATCGTCGCCGTGATGGGTCTCAAGGACACCACGACCGGTGACACGCTCTGCGACCCGGCCAAGCCGGTGATCCTGGAGTCGATGACCTTCCCCGCTCCCGTCATTAACGTGGCGATCGAGCCGAAGACCAAGAGCGACCAGGAGAAGCTCGGCACCGCGATCCAGCGGCTGGCCGAGGAGGACCCGACGTTCCAGGTCCAGACCGACTTCGAGACCGGGCAGACGATCATCTCCGGGATGGGCGAGCTCCACCTCGAGGTGCTGGTCGACCGGATGAAGCGCGAGTTCAACGTCGAGGCCAACATCGGCCGCCCGCAGGTCGCCTACCGCGAGACCGTCCGCAAGGAGGTCGTCAAGGTCGAGTACACGCACAAGAAGCAGACCGGCGGGTCCGGCCAGTACGCGCGGGTGCTCATCAACCTGGGGCCGACCGGCGGCGACGGCGGCGGCTACGAGTTCGAGAACAAGGTCAGCGGCGGCCGCATCCCCCGGGAGTACATCCCGTCGGTGGACGCCGGCTGCCAGGAAGCGGCCGAGTTCGGCGTTCTCGCCGGGTTCCCGATGGTCGACGTCAAGGTGACGCTGACTGACGGCGCCTACCACGAGGTGGACTCCTCGGAGCTCGCCTTCAAGATCGCCGGCTCGATGGTCTTCAAGAAGGCCGCCGCGCTGGCAAGCCCGGTTCTGCTCGAGCCGCTGATGAGCGTCGAGGTCTACACGCCCGAGGACTACATGGGCGACGTGATCGGCGACATCAACAGCCGGCGCGGTCAGATCCAGGCTATGGAGGAACGATCCGGGGCCCGGGTGGTCAAGGCTCTCGTCCCGCTGTCGGAGATGTTCGGCTACATCGGCGACCTGCGCAGCAAGACGTCAGGCCGGGCGAACTTCAGCATGCAGTTCGACTCGTACTCCGAGGTGCCGCCGAACATCGCCAAGGAGATCATCGCCAAGGCGCGCGGCGAGTAATCGCGGCGCGCAACAGCAGGCATTAGAACCCAGAAACACTCCAGCCCCACCGAGGGGTGGGCCGGATCGCAACGAGGAGATACCAGTGGCGAAGGCAAAGTTCCAGCGGACTAAGCCGCACGTCAACATCGGCACCATCGGGCACATTGACCATGGCAAGACGACGCTGACCGCGGCGATCACCAAGGTCCTGCACGACAAGATGCCGGACGTTAACCCTTTCACTCCCTTCGACCAGATTGACAACGCGAAGGAAGAGCGGGAGCGCGGCATCACGATCTCGATCTCGCACGTCGAGTACCAGACCGAGAAGCGGCACTACGCGCACGTGGACTGCCCCGGTCACGCGGACTACGTGAAGAACATGATCACCGGTGCCGCGCAGATGGACGGGGCGATCCTCGTGGTCGCCGCGACCGACGGCCCGATGCCGCAGACCCGCGAGCACGTGCTGCTCGCCCGCCAGGTCGGCGTGCCGTACATCGTGGTAGCGCTGAACAAGTGCGACATGGTGGACGACGAGGAGATCCTCGAGCTCGTCGAGCTTGAGGTCCGCGAGCTGCTCACCCAGTACGAGTTCCCCGGCGACGATGTCCCGGTCGTCCGTGTTGCCGCCTACCCGGCGCTGAACGGCGACGAGAAGTGGGGCAGCGCGATCATGGAGCTCATGAACGCCGTTGACGACGCCATCCCGCAGCCTGTCCGCGAGGTGGAGAAGCCGTTCCTGATGCCGGTCGAGGACGTGTTCTCGATCACCGGCCGCGGCACCGTGGTGACCGGCCGGATCGAGCGCGGCGTGGTCCACACCGGCGAGGTCGTGGACATCATCGGCATCAAGGAGAAGCCGACGTCCACCACCGTCACCGGCGTGGAGATGTTCCGCAAGCTCCTCGACGAGGGCCAGGCGGGCGACAACGTGGGCCTGCTGCTCCGCGGTGTCAAGCGCGAGGACGTTGAGCGCGGCCAGGTCATCATCAAGCCGGGCACCAACACCCCGCACACCGAGTTCGAGGGCCAGGTCTACATCCTGTCCAAGGAGGAGGGCGGCCGTCACACGCCGTTCTTCAACAACTACCGCCCGCAGTTCTACTTCCGTACCACCGACGTGACCGGAGTGGTCACGCTGCCGGAGGGCACGGAGATGGTGATGCCGGGTGACCGCACCGACATGACGATCAACCTCATTCAGCCGATCGCCATGGAAGACGGCCTGAAGTTCGCGATCCGGGAAGGCGGCCGCACCGTCGGCGCCGGCCGGGTCACCAAGATTCTGAAGTAGCGAGCCGCCGCGGCGGCCTGGGGCCGCTAAGCCCCGGCCGCCGCGGCGCTTGCTTGTCAGGGTCCAGTTAAGACAGCGGCACGAAGAGATTGAGGAAGAAGCCCAAATGGCGGGACAGAAGATCCGCATCCGGCTCAAGGCATATGACCACGAGGTCATCGACAGCTCGGCGCGGAAGATCGTCGACACGGTGACCCGCACCGGCGCGCGCGTCGCCGGTCCTGTGCCGCTGCCTACCGAGAAGAACGTGTACTGCGTCATCCGCTCGCCGCACAAGTACAAGGACTCGCGCGAGCACTTTGAGATGCGGACGCACAAGCGGCTGATCGACATCCTCGATCCGACGCCCAAGACCGTCGACTCCCTGATGCGGCTTGACCTTCCGGCCGGCGTCTACATCGAAATCAAGCTCTGAGGACTCACTGATCATGGCAATGACAGGGATCCTGGGCACCAAGCTTGGCATGACCCAGGTCTTCGACGAAACCGGACAGGTAGTGCCGGTCACGGTGGTACAGGCGGGCCCGTGCGTCGTCACCGCCGTCCGTACCCCGGACAGCGATGGCTACTCCGCTGTCCAGATCGGCTTCGGCCAGCTTTCGGACAGCAAGCTCCGCAAGCTCAACAAGCCGATGCGGGGCCACTTCGAGAAGGCCGGGGTGACGCCACGCCGGTACATCGCCGAGATTCGCACCCAGGACGCTTCCACCTACACGCTCGGGCAGGAGCTGACCGCCGAGCTGTTCGCGGCCGGCCAGCGCGTCGACGTCACCGGCAAGTCCAAGGGCAAGGGCTTCGCGGGCGTCATGAAGCGACACGGCTTCAAGGGCCTGTCGTCCTCGCACGGCACCCAGCGCAAGCACCGCTCGCCCGGCTCGATTGGCGCCTGCGCCACCCCGGGACGCGTCTTCAAGGGCGTCCGGATGGCGGGCCGGATGGGCGGCGAGCGCACCACCGTGCAGAGCCTGACCGTCCACGCCGTCGACGGTGACAAGAACCTGCTGCTGATCAAGGGCGCGGTTCCCGGCCCGCGCGGCGGGCTGGTCATGGTGCGCGCTGCCGTCCTGGAGGGGAACTGATGACTAGCATCAACGTCGTCTCGCCGTCCGGCGAGCAGGCCGGCACCGCTGAACTGCCTGACGCGATCTTCGCCGCCAAGGTCAACGTGCCGCTGATCCACCAGGTCGTGGTCGCGCAGCGCGCCGCCGCCAGGCAGGGCACCGCCTCCACCAAGACCCGGGGTGAGGTCAGCGGCGGCGGCAGGAAGCCCTACCGCCAGAAGGGCACCGGCCGGGCCCGCCAGGGTTCGATCCGCGCCCCGCAGTTCACCGGCGGCGGCGTCTCGCACGGCCCCGTCCCGCGGGACTTCGCGCAGAAGACGCCCAAGAAGATGAAGGCGGCCGCGCTGCGCGGCGCGCTGTCGGACCGGGCCGCCAACGAGCGCGTGTTCGTCGTCACCTCATTCGTCGAGGGCGACGTGCCGCGGACCAAGGACGCGCTCGCGGTGCTCGACACGGTGACCGGCGGCGCCGACAGGAACATCCTGATCGTCACCACGCACGACGACGAGATCACCTGGAAGTCGCTGCGCAACGTCCCCAGCGTGCACCTGCTCGCGGAGGACCAGCTCAACACCTACGACGTGCTCGACAGCGACTACCTGGTCTTCACCCAGGCCGCGCTGCACGCGTTCGTGGAAAGGGGTTCGGAGTGAGCAGGATCTACAACCCCCGGGACATTCTGCTGCGTCCGGTGGTTTCTGAGAAGAGCTACGGTCTCCTCGACGAGGGCAAGTACACCTTCGTCGTGGCCCCCGACGCCAACAAGACGCAGATCAAGCAGGCGGTCGAGGAAGTGTTCCGGGTCAAGGTGACCGGCGTGAACACACTGAACCGGCAGGGCAAGCGCCGGCGCACCCGGACTGGCTGGGGCAAGCGAGCGGACACCAAGCGGGCCATTGTGACCTTGGCTGACGGTGACCGGATCGACATCTTCGGTGGACCGGTTAGTTAAGGAGACGTTAGGTGGGAATCCGTAAATACAAGCCGACCACCCCTGGTCGGCGCGGCGCCAGCGGCTCCGACTTCTCCGAGATCACCCGGAGCGAGCCGGAGAAGTCGCTGGTCCGCCCGCTGCACAGCAAGGGTGGCCGGAACGTTCACGGCCGGGTCACGGCCCGGCATCAGGGCGGCGGGCACAAGCGCGCCTACCGTCTGATCGACTTCCGTCGGCACGACAAAGACGGCGTTCCGGCGAAGGTCGCGCACATTGAGTACGACCCGAACCGCACCGCCCGCATCGCGCTGCTGCACTACATGGACGGCGAGAAGCGGTACATCCTCGCTCCGCAGGGGCTGCACCAGGGCGACCGGGTGGAGAACGGGACCGGCGCGGACATCAAGCCGGGCAACGCCCTGCCGCTGAAGTCGATCCCGACCGGCACCGTCATCCACGCGATCGAGATGCGGCCCGGTGGCGGCGCGAAGATCGCGCGGTCGGCCGGCTCCGGCGTCCAGCTGCTGGCCAAGGAGGCCGGCTACGCGACCCTGCGCATGCCGTCGGGCGAGATCCGGCGGGTCAGCGCGGAGTGCCGCGCGACCGTGGGCGAGGTCGGCAACGCCGAGCAGGGCAACATCAAGATCGGCAAGGCGGGGCGTAACCGCTGGAAGGGCAAGCGACCGTCGGTTCGTGGCGTGGCCATGAACCCGATCGATCACCCGCACGGCGGTGGCGAGGGCAAGACCTCTGGCGGTCGCCATCCGGTCAGCCCGTGGGGCAAGCCTGAGGGCCGCACCCGCAAGGCGAACAAGCCAAGTGACCGGCTGATCAGCCGTCGCCGCGGCAAGAACAAGCGGTAGGGAGCAGCCTGAAATGCCTCGTAGCCTGAAGAAGGGGCCCTTCGTCGACGACCACCTGATCAAAAAGGTGGACGTGCAGAACGAGAAGGGCACCAAGACTGTAATCAAGACCTGGTCGCGGCGGTCGATGATCGTCCCGGCGATGCTCGGTCACACCATTGCGGTGCACGACGGCCGCAAGCACATCCCGGTCTTCGTCACCGAGTCGATGGTTGGGCACAAGCTCGGCGAGTTCGCGCCGACGCGGACGTTCCGAAGCCACGTCAAGGATGACCGGCGCAGCCGGCGATAAGCCTGAGAGAGGGAAACACACCAATGGAAGCCAGGGCTAAGGTGCGCTACGTGCGCATTACGCCGCAGAAGGCGCGCCGGGTGGTGGACCTGATCCGCGGGCTGCCCGCCGACCAGGCGCAAGCCATTCTGCAGTTCGCCCCGCAGGCCGCCAGCGAGACCGTCGGCAAGGTGCTCGCCAGCGCTATGGCCAACGCGGAGCAGATTGGCGGGCGCGACCGGGGCATGCTGTGGGTCTCGACCGCGTACGTGGACGAAGGACCGACGCTGAAGCGGTTCCGGCCGCGGGCGCAGGGCCGTGGATACCGGATCAACAAGCGGACCAGCCACATCACGGTCGTGGTGTCCGATGACCACGAGGGAGGGAACCGCTAGTGGGACAGAAGGTTAACCCGCATGGGTTCCGCCTAGGCATCACCACCGACTTCAAGAGCCGCTGGTACGCGGAGAAGAAGTACAAGGACTACGTGGCCGAGGACGTCGCGATCCGCCGCATGCTGCAAAAGGGCATGGAGCGGGCCGGCATCTCCAAGGTCGAGATCGAGCGGACCACGGACCGGGTGCGGGTGGACATCCACACCGCTCGCCCGGGCATCGTGATCGGCCGCCGCGGCGCGGAGGCCGACCGCATCCGCGGCGACCTGGAGAAGCTCACCGCCAAGCAGATCCAGCTGAACATCCTCGAGGTGAAGAACCCCGAGGTTGACGCTCAGCTGGTCGCGCAGGGCGTGGCCGAGCAGCTCTCCAGCCGGGTCTCGTTCCGGCGGGCGATGCGCAAGGCGATGCAGAGCGCGACCAAGGGCGGCGCCAAGGGCATCCGGGTGCAGTGCTCCGGGCGTCTGGGCGGCGCTGAGATGTCGCGCAGCGAGTTCTACCGCGAGGGCCGGGTGCCGCTGCACACGCTCCGCGCGGACATCGACTACGGCTTTTACGAGGCGCGGACGACCTTCGGCCGGATCGGCGTCAAGGTCTGGATCTACCGCGGCGACGCGGCCCCGACCCGGGCTGGCCGCGAGGCCCAGCAGGCGGCGCTGCGCGCGGCAGGCGCCGGGCAGCGCCGGGACCGTGACAGCGGTCGCCCCCCGGCGGGCGGCGCTCGTCGCCCCCGGCGTGACGGCGGTCGTCCGGACAACCGCGGTGACCGTCCCGAGCGGACCGCCCCCGCGGCGGAGCCGTCGGCTGAAACCAGTGGGGAGGGCTAGCAAATGCTAATTCCGCGTAAGGTCGCGCACCGCAAGCAGCACCGTCCGCACCGGACCGGCGCTGCCAGCGGTGGCACCCGCGTCACGTTCGGGGAGTTCGGCATTCAGGCCCTCGAGCACGCGTACATCACGAACCGTCAGATCGAGGCGGCTCGTATCGCGATGACCCGGCACATCCGGCGTGGCGGCAAGGTGTGGATCAACATCTACCCCGACCGTCCGCTGACCAAGAAGCCGGCCGAGACGCGGATGGGCTCCGGTAAGGGTTCGCCCGAGTGGTGGATCGCCAACGTCAAGCCCGGCCGGGTCATGTTCGAGCTGTCCGGCGTCGAGGAGCCGGTGGCCCGCGAGGCGCTGCGCCGCGCGATCCACAAGCTCCCCATCAAGTGCAAGATCGTCAAGCGAGAGTTGGGTGAAGCCTGATGGCTACGGGCTTGACCGCCGAGCAGCTGCGGGCCTCCTCCCCTGAGGAGCTGGTCAGCAAGCTGGCCGAGGCTAAGGAAGAGCTGTTCAACCTGCGCTTCCAGGGCGCCACGGGCCAGCTCGAGAGCCACGGTCGACTGCGCGCCGTGCGCAAGGAGATCGCTCGCATCTACACCGTGATGCGGGAACGCGAGCTCGGCATCATCATCGACGTCGAGGAAGAGACGGCCGCGGACGTCGAGGGGAGCATGAAGTGAGCACCACGCCAGACGAGACCACGGTCGACGAGACCACGGTTGACACCGACAGCGCGGCGCGCGGCTATCGCAAGACCCGCGAGGGCCTCGTGGTCAGCGACAAGATGGACAAGACCGTCGTCGTCGCGGTGGAAGACCGTGTTAAGCACCCCAAGTACGGCAAGGTCCTCCGCCGTACCAAGAAGTACAAGGCGCACGACGAGCAGAACGAGTGCGGCGTCGGCGACCGTGTGCTGCTGATGGAGACCAGGCCGCTGTCGACCACCAAGCGGTGGCGCGTGGCTGGAATCCTCGAGAAGGCCAAGTAAGTAAGAACGAATCGCCGGCGGAAAACTCCGGCGTGACGAAGCAGGAGTTGACGTGATCCAGCAGGAGTCGCGGCTTAAAGTCGCCGACAACACGGGTGCGAAGGAAATCTTGTGTATCCGCGTGCTCGGCGGCAGTGGCCGGCGATACGCGGGCATCGGTGACATCATCGTGGCGACCGTGAAGGACGCGCTGCCCGGGGCTGGCGTCAAGAAGGGCGACGTCGTCAAGGCGGTCGTGGTGCGTACCCGTAAGGAGCGCCGCCGCGCAGACGGTTCCTATATCCGCTTCGACGAGAACGCTGCCGTCCTGATCAGGGACGGCGGAGATCCGCGCGGTACCCGCATCTTCGGCCCGGTTGGCCGGGAGCTTCGGGAGAAGCGGTTCATGCGGATCATCTCGCTGGCGCCGGAGGTGCTGTGATGAAGATCAAGAAGGGCGACCACGTGATCGTCCTGGCCGGCAAGGACAAGGGCGCGACCGGGACCGTCATTGCGGCGTACCCGGAGCGCGACAAGGTCCTCGTCCAGGGCGTGAACATGATCAAGAAGAACAAGAAGGTGACCAACACGGGTGTCCGTGGCGCGCAGGACGGCGGCATCACCACCCAGGAGGCGCCGATCCACGTGAGCAACGTGTCGCTGGTCGATCCTGAGACCAAGCGCCCGGCCCGCGTTGGCTACACCATCAACGAGGACGGTCGCAAGGTCCGCGTGCTCCGTCCTAGCGGGAAGGAAGTCTGATGGCCACCGAGGCGCCGGCCCTGCCGCGGCTCAAGCAGCGGTACCGCACCGAGATCGCTCCCGCCCTGAAGGACGAGTTCGGGTTCGCCAACGTGATGCAGATCCCGGGGCTTACCAAGATCGTCGTGAACATGGGCGTCGGCGAGGCGGCGCGGGACGCGAAGCTGATCGACGGCGCCATCAGGGACCTGGCCACGATCACCGGGCAGAAGCCGGCCGTGGCGAAGGCCAGGAAGTCCATCGCGCAGTTCAAGCTGCGCGAGGGCATGCCGATCGGCGCGCACGTGACGCTGCGCGGCGACCGGATGTGGGAGTTCCTCGACCGGACGCTCTCCATCGCCCTGCCCCGCATTCGTGACTTCCGCGGCCTTTCCGACAAGCAGTTCGACGGGCGCGGCAACTACACCTTCGGTCTCACCGAGCAGGTCATGTTCCACGAGATCGACCCGGACAAGGTGGACAGGCAGCGGGGGATGGACATCACCATCGTCACCACGGCAAACAACGACGCTGAGGGCCGCGCGCTGCTGCGGCGTCTCGGCTTCCCGTTCAAGGAGGGCTGACAGATGGCAAAGACGGCTCTGGTCGTCAAGGCCAAGCGGAAGCCGAAGTTCGAGGTGCGCGGATACACTCGGTGCACCCGCTGCGGCCGCCCGCGTGCCGTCTACCGGAAGTTCGGCCTCTGCCGTATCTGCTTCCGCGCGATGGCGCACAAGGGCGAACTGCCCGGCATCACCAAGTCAAGCTGGTAACTATCTACACGCCGTAGGTCTGTGCCCCCTACTCGGGCCAAGCAGGGAAACCCCGGCGAGGAAGGCCAAAGCGGCCATGTCTATGACCGACCCGATTGCGGACATGCTCACCCGTGTGCGGAACGCCAACTCGGCGTACCACGACACCGTGGTCATGCCGTACTCGAAGATCAAGTCGCACATCGCGGAGATCCTCCAGCAGCAGGGCTACATCGCCGGGTGGCGCGTCGAGGACGCCGAAGTCGGCAAGAACCTGGTGGTCCTGCTGAAGTTCGGCAACGCCAGGGAGCGCTCGATCGCGGGCATCAAGCGGGTCTCCAAGCCCGGCCTGCGCGTCTACGCGAAGAAGGACAACCTGCCCCGGGTGCTCGGCGGGCTCGGCGTCGCGATCATCTCGACGTCAAGCGGCCTGATGACCGACAGGCAAGCCAAGAAGAACGGCGTGGGTGGGGAAGTCCTCGCCTACGTCTGGTAGCGGGAAGGGAGAGCAACGACATGTCACGTATTGGACGTCTCCCCATTCCTGTTCCCAGCGGAGTGGACATCAACATCGACGGCCAGGCGGTCAGCGTTAAGGGGCCCAAGGGGACCCTGAGCCTCACCGTCGCCGAGCCGATCACGGTGGAACGCCAGGACGGTGTTCTGAACGTCACCAGGCCGAACGACGAGGGCAAGGTGCGCGCCCTGCACGGCCTGTCCCGCACGCTCGTCGCCAACATGGTGACCGGCGTCACCGCCGGGTACAGCAAGACGCTTGAGATCGTCGGCGTCGGCTACCGCGTGGCCGCCAAGGGCAAGGACCTCGAGTTCTCGCTCGGCTTCAGCCACCCGGTGGTTGTCACGCCCCCCGAGGGCATCACCTTCCGCGTCGAGGCGCCGACCAGGTTCGTGGTCGAGGGCATCGACAAGCAGCTGGTGGGCGAGACCGCAGCGCGGATCCGCAAGCTCCGCAAGCCCGACCCCTACAAGGCCAAGGGCGTGCGGTACCAGGGTGAAGTGATCCGCCGCAAGGTCGGGAAGGCTGGTAAGTAGTCATGGCTGGTACCCAGGCCAAGAGGTCATCGATCGAGTACGCCTCCGGGCGGGTCGGGCCGCGCACCGCGACGAAGACCCGCGCCCGCGTCCGGCGGCACCTGCGGGTGCGCAAGAAGGTCACCGGCAGCACGCTGCGCCCGCGTCTGGTCGTCAACCGGTCCGCACGGCACCTGTTCGTACAGATCGTCGACGACAGCGTCGGCCGGACGCTCGCGTCCGCGTCCACCCTGGACGAGTCCGTCAAGGTTTCCGAGGGCGACAAGACGGCCAAGGCCAAGCTTGTCGGCGCGCTCATCGCCGAGCGGGCGAGGGACGCTGGCATCGAGGCAGTGGTCTTCGACCGTGGTGGCTACCAATACCACGGCCGGGTGGCCGCGCTCGCGGACAGCGCCCGGGAAGCCGGGCTGACGCTGTGACGCCGGGCAAGAACGTAACTAGGAGGAACAGCTAATGCCAGGAGCTCCGCGGCGTGGGGGCCAGGCCGGCGGCGGCGAGCGGCGGGAACGTCGTGACGACCGGCGCGGCGGCCAAGCAGAGAAGCAGACCGTCTACCTGGAGCGCGTGGTCACGATCAACCGCGTGGCCAAGGTGGTCAAGGGCGGGCGCAGGTTCAGCTTTACCGCGCTCGTCGTGGTGGGCGACGGTAACGGCATGGTCGGCGTCGGCTACGGAAAGGCCAAGGAGGTGCCTGCGGCGATCGCCAAGGGCGTCGAAGAGGCCAAGAAGCACTTCTTCCGGGTGCCCCGCATCGTCGGCACGATCCCGCACACCGTGCAGGGCGAGGCGGCGGCCGGCGTGGTGCTGCTCAAGCCAGCCAGCCCGGGTACCGGCGTCATCGCCGGCGGCCCGGTCCGGGCCGTGCTCGAGTGCGCCGGGATTCACGACGTGCTGTCCCGTTCGCTCGGCTCGTCCAACCCGATCAACGTGGTGCACGCCACCGTGACTGCGCTGAAGTCGCTGAGTCGTCCTGAGGAGATCGCGGCCAAGCGCGGCCTGCCGATCGAGGACGTGGCGCCCAAGGCGATGCTCGCGGCGCAGCGCGCCCACGCGGCTAACGCGTGACGAGGGGGCCACGATGACACAGCTCAAGGTAACCCAGGTCAAGTCGAAGATCGGCGGGAACAGCACGCAGCGCGGTACGCTGCGCTCCCTGGGCCTGCGGAAGATCGGTCAGTCGGTGGTCAAGCCGGATCGCCCGGAGTTCCGGGGCATGATCCACAGGGTCCGCCACCTGATCGTGGTAGAGGAAGTGGACTAGCCATGCTGAAGCTGCATGACCTGCGGCCGGCTCCCGGCGCCCACAAGGCGAAGCAGCGGCTCGGCCGCGGCGAAGGCTCGAAGGGCAAGACGGCCGGCCGCGGTACCAAGGGCACCAAGGCTCGCTACCAGGTGCCGGTCGGGTTCGAGGGCGGCCAGGTGCCGCTGCAGCGGCGGCTGCCTAAGCTCAAGGGGTTCTCGAACGCCCTGTTCAAGGTCGACTACCAGGTCGTCAACCTCGGGCGTCTGGCCGAGCTGTTCCCTGCGGGCAGCGAAGTCACGCCTGAGGCCCTGGTGGCCGGCGGGGCCGTGCGCCGTGGCGAGCTCGTCAAGGTGCTCGGCGACGGCGAACTGTCGGTGGCGCTGCGGGTAAGCGCGCACAAGGTATCCGCGTCGGCTCGGCAGAAGATCGAAGCGGCGGGCGGAACAGTAACGCTGCTCGGTTAGTCTCTGGTAGGCCACCACGTAGTGGAAACCGAGGCCGCGTGCCCAGGCTGGCTCGTTCAGGGGAAGGCCCTTGAACGAGCTAGCTCCATGGGTAGCGCTCCGGGTAAGATACGGAAGCCGCTCACGCAGGTTCCGCCGATGAAGAGGGATCACGCATGCTGACCGCGTTCATCCGGGCGTTTAGAACGCCCGACCTGCGCAAAAAGCTGCTTTTCACGCTGGGCATCATTGCCCTGTTCAGGTTCGGCTCGTCGCTGCCCGCCCCGGGCATCAACGAGAAGAACGTGGCGTTCTGCGCGAACGTCGCGTCGAAGAGCAGCCTGGCAGGCACGCTGCAGATCGTCGACCTGCTGAGCGGTAATGCGCTCAAGTATCTGTCGGTGTTCGCGCTCGGCATCATGCCGTACATCACCGCGAGCATCATCCTCCAGCTCCTGACCGTGGTCATACCCCGCCTTGAGACGCTCAAGAACGAGGGGCAGTCCGGCCAGGCGAAAATCACGCAGTACACCAGGTACCTGACCATCGGTCTGGCGATCCTGCAGTCCACCGGGTACATCGAGCTCGCCCGCAGCGGCACGCTGTTCCCGAACTGCAACATCAGCGCGAACCCGATCATCCCCAACGCGTCCGTGTTCCACATCGCGACGATGGTGATCGCGATGGTGGCGGGCACCGCCGTCATCATGTGGATGGGCGAGCTGATCACCGACCGCGGTGTCGGCAACGGCATGTCGGTCATGATCTTCACCCAGGTCATCGCCGTTATCCCCGGCGAGCTGCTGGCGATCTACCAGGACCGGGGCACGTTCACGGCGCTGCTGGCGATCGTCGTGATCTTCGTGGTCGTCGCGTTCGTGGTGTTCATGGAACAGGCCCAGCGGCGCATCCCCGTGCAGTACGCCAAGCGGATGGTCGGCCGCCGGATGTACGGCGGGACATCGACCTACATCCCGATGAAGGTGAACCAGGCCGGCGTCATCCCGGTCATCTTCGCCTCCAGCCTGCTGTACCTCCCGCAGCTCGGGGTGTCGCTGTTCGGCAACCAGACCAAGCCGCAGGGCTGGGTCTCCTTGGTCCAGCGGTACCTGGAGATCAACTCGAGCACGAACCTGTCGAGCATGTGGTTCTACATGGCCCTGTTCTTCCTGTTGATCGTCGCCTTCACGTTCTTCTACGTCTCGATCACGTTCAATCCGGTCGAGGTTGCCGACAACATGAAGAAGTACGGCGGCTTCATCCCGGGCATCAGACCGGGTCGGCCGACCGCCGAATACCTCAGCTACGTGCTCAACCGGCTCACCACCCCCGGTTCGCTCTACCTCGGCGTGGTCGCCCTCTTCCCGCTGGTGGCGCTGGCCGTGATCGGCGTGGCCAACCAGTTCCCGTTCAGCGGCGTGAGCCTGCTCATCATGGTCGGCGTCGGCCTAGACACGGTCAAGCAGATCGAGAGCCAGCTGCAGCAGCGTAATTACGAAGGTTTCCTGCGATAGTGCGCATCGTCCTGGTTGGGCCCCCCGGAGCGGGCAAAGGGACTCAGGCCCACTTCATCGCATCGCACCTGTCGATCCCGCGCATTTCCACAGGCGACATCTTCCGGTTCAACGTTGCGAACAGCACCGACCTCGGCGCCAAGGCCAAGGAGTACATGGACCGCGGTGATCTCGTCCCCGACGAGATCACCGTGGCGATGGTCCGCGACCGGCTGGCCGAGGACGACGCGAAGGCTGGGTTTCTGCTCGACGGCTTCCCGCGCAACGTGCCCCAGGCCGAGACGCTGAAGAAGATGCTGGCCGAGCTGGACGCCAAGCTGACGGTGGTGCTCGAGCTGGTGGTGGACGAGGAAGAAGTGGTCCGGCGGCTGTCCGGGCGCCGCACCTGCCGCCGCTGCGAGCGAGTGTGGCACGTGCTCTACGACCCGCCCAGCCAGCCCGGGGTCTGCGGTGACTGCGGGGGCGAGCTCTTCCAGCGCGACGACGACAAGGAAGACGTGATCAGGCACCGTCTCGAGGTCTACAACACCCAGACGGCCCCGCTGATCGCGTTCTACGCCGACGAGGGCATCCTGGTCGGCATCGACGCGACCGGTCCGGTGGAGGAGATCACCGCCCGCGCGCTCGACGCTCTCCAGCCCTACACCCGCTGACAACGCGCAAGACGTTGCCGCGAAGGTAACGTTAGAGCGGGAGGTGCGATATGCGGCTTCGGCGGGAACCGGCGATCCAGATCAAGACGCCCGCGCAGATCGCGCGCATGTACGCGGTCGGCCAGGTGGTCGCGCGGACGCTGGCGGCGCTGGCCGACGCGGTGCGGCCCGGGGTGACGACGGCCGAACTCGACTCGATCGCCGAGCAGGAGATCAGGGCGGCCGGGGCGGTCCCCTCCTTCCTAGGCTACTCCGGCTACCCGGCGTCGATCTGCGCGTCGGTCAACCAGCAGGTCGTGCACGGGATACCGAGCGACGGGCAGCGGCTGCAGGCCGGGGACATCGTCTCCTTCGACTGCGGCGCGGTCCTCGACGGATGGCACGGGGACGCCGCGATCTCGGTCGGCGTCGGGGAGATCGACCCGGCCGACCAGGCGCTGCTCGACGCGTGCGAGGCGTCGATGTGGGCGGGGATAGCGCAGGCGGTCTCCGGCCGGCGGCTCGGTGACATCTCGAACGCGGTCGAGCGCTCGGTGCGCGGTTCGGGCGACTATGGCCTGATTCGCGAGTACACCGGGCACGGGATCGGCACCGAGATGCACATGGACCCCGCGGTCAGGAACTACGGGCCGCCCGGGCATGGACCGAGGCTGCTGACCGGGATGGCGCTGGCGATCGAGCCCATGATCACCCGGGGCGGCGGCGAGGTCGCCGAACTCGACGACGGCTGGACGGTCGTCTCCGTCGACGGCTCGCGGGCCGCCCACTTCGAGCACACCGTCGCGATCACGGCCGACCGCCCGTGGGTGCTGACCGCGCTCGAGGGCGCGCAGTCGGCCGCGGCCGAGCGGGCCGGGGTGCGGCTTTCGCGCCCGGATGGGCCGCCGGCGACGTCAGCCGGCCTCCGCGACGATGATCGGCTGGCCACGAGGACTGCGCCCGGTGGAGATGGCGATGTCGGGTGACCCGAAGGTGCGGGCGTCGGACGCGGACCGGGAACGGACCGCGGCCCTGCTCCGCGAGCACCACGCGGTCGGCCGGCTGACGCCGGAGGAGTTCAGCGAGCGGGTCGACCAGGCGTTGGCGGCCAGGACGCTGGGCGACCTCGAGGCCCTGCTGGCCGACCTCCCGGCCATCGACCTCTACCAGCTCCCGGCGGCCGGCATCCGCCCGGCCCCGCCCGGCGCGCTCCGGCGCCGGGGCGGCCCCGGCATCAACCGCCGCGGCGACGCGGCGTTCTTCCCCGA
>Ga0208357_1001195_pt1 | contig 19331 bp, 14 predicted proteins | sample NGESurdeep092012_6_FD_184487 | JGI IMG/M metagenome (GOLD analysis project Ga0208357, IMG submission 184487) | Arctic peat soil microbial communities from Barrow, Alaska - NGEE Surface sample F52-2 deep-092012 (SPAdes) | ecosystem: Environmental > Terrestrial > Soil > Wetlands > Peat ... | reverse complement strand
CCGTTGCGCGTTCATGCCTGTGCCTCGCGATCCAGCAAGTCGCGCTTGCGTTGCACGCCCCAGCGGTAGCCGGACAGGCCGCCGTCGTTGCGCACCACGCGATGGCACGGGATGGCCACCGCCAGCATGTTCGCCGCACAGGCGCCGGCCACGGCGCGCACGGCGCTGGGCGAACCGATGCGCCGGGCGATCTCGCTGTAGCTGACCGTGCTGCCGGCCGGGATGTCGCGCAGCGCCCGCCACACGCGTTGCTGGAACGCGGTGCCGCGCACGTCCAGCGGCAAGTCCAGACCGATCGCCGGAGCCTCGATGAAACCGACCACCTGCGCCACCAGTTGTTCGTAATCGTGGTCGCCACCGATCAACCGGGCCTTCGGGAAACGATCCTGCAGATCGCGCGCCAAGGCATCTGGATCGTCGCCCAGCAGGATCGCGCACACGCCGCGTTCGCTCTGCGCGACCAGGATAGAGCCGAGCGAACACTCGCCGATGGCGAAGCGAATCTCGCTGTCGGTGCCACCGGCGCGATAGCTCGAGGGTGTCATGCCCAGCACCTGGTTGGCGGTCTCGTAGAAACGGCTGCTGGCGTTGTAACCGGCGTCGAATATCGCCGACGTCACCGAGGCGCCGCGCTCCAGCTCGTTGCGCAGGCGACGGCTGCGATGCGCCGTGGCGTATTGCTTCGGGGTCACGCCGGTGCTTGCCTTGAATACGCGATGGAAATGGAATGGGCTGAGCCCGGACGGTTGCGCCAGCTGTTCCAGCGTGGGAGCAGACTCGGCCTGCTCGATCATGCGGCAGGCGGCGGTGACCATGGCCGCATGCTGCTCGGTCAGCGACGGCTGGTCGGGCTTGCAGCGCTTGCATGGACGAAAGCCGGCGCGCTCCGCATCGGCCGCCGTGGCGTGGAATACCACGTTCTCCGGTAGTGCCGGCCGTGCCCCGCAGGAGGGCCGGCAGTACACGCCGGTGGTTTTCACCGAATAGAAAAACGTGCCGTCGGCGCCTGCATCGTGCGCCTGCACTGCAGCCCAGCGTGGGTCGGCCAAGGTGATGGCGGCGAGTTCGGCGTGTTTGTCGAGGGTTTTCATGGCTGATCCTTCCGGAGGATTATCGCTCAAGGCTCAATCTACGGATGGGCGCTCCCCGTGACACTCCGGGTCTTGCGGTCGAATTTGTCGCTCCTACCATTCAGGCTGCGGTGTCGACGAGCACCAGCTCGGCATCCGTCAACGCGGTCACCCGCAGCAAGGATTCGTCACGGATCGCGGCGCCATCACGGGCATCCAGCTTCACGCCGTTGAGTTCGACCGAGCCGGTGGCCGGCACGAGGTAGGCGTAGCGATTGGCACCCAGCGCGTACTCGATGGTTTTGCCGGCCTTGAGTGTTGCGCCCAGCACTCGTGCGTCGGTGCGCAGCGGCAACGCTTCGGCATCCTCCTTGAAGCCGCTTGCCAACGCCACGAAACGGTCCGAGCGCTCGCCTTTCGGGAATGGCCGCGCACCCCAGGATGGCGGCTTGCCGCTTTCATCGGGGATGATCCAGATCTGGAAAATGCGCGTGGCGCCCGGCTCCACGTTGTATTCGGCGTGGGTGATACCGCTGCCCGCGCTCATCACCTGCACGTCGCCGGCCTCGGTGCGGCCTTCGTTGCCGAGGCTGTCCTTGTGGCTGATCGCACCTTCACGCACGTAGGTGATGATCTCCATGTCCGCGTGCGGATGCGGCGGGAAACCGCTCTGCGCGGCGATGGTGTCGTCGTTCCACACGCGCAGCGCGCCCCAGCCCATGCGCGAGGGGTCGTTGTAGCCGGCAAACGAGAAATGATGTTTTGCCTTGAGCCAGCCGTGGTCGGCTCCGCCCAGGCTGTCGAAGGGTCTGCGTTCGATCACGACATGGTCCTCAGGTTCACTGCGCCGGAATGGCGCCCGGACATAACATGAGGCTACACGGTGCCGCCTGAAATGGGTGCGAAGGAAACGGATTGTCCCTGTTTCGGCACCAACGGCCGGATTACCAGTCGGCCAGTCCATGCGCCTTCCTCCAAACGGTAGGAGCCCGCTGGCGGGCGATGCTTTTCTCTGATGTTCCTGGGATTGGAGCAAGAGCATCGCCCGCAAGCGGGCTCCTACAGGTGGGGTGTGCTTACCAGTCGGTCGGCCGGTAGTCCTTCAGGAACTGTCCCCACACGTGCTCGCCGGTGTTGATGCCGCTGATGATCGGATCGACGATGCGCGCGGCACCGTCGATGATGTCCAGCGGCGGATGGAAGCGTTCCTCGGCAACCTTGCGCGCGGCCAGCGCGGACGGGTCTTCATCGGTCACCCAGCCGGTGTCGACGCTGTTCATGTGGATGCCGTCGTTGTGGTAATCGGTGGCCGCGGTGCGCGTCATCATGTTCAGCGCCGCCTTGGCCATGTTGGTATGCGGGTGGCGGGTGGTCTTGAAGTTGCGGTAGAACTGGCCTTCCATCGCCGACACGTTGACGATGTGTTTGTCGCGTTCGCTGGTGCGCAGCATCAATGGTTTCAGCCGCGCATTGATGATGAACGGCGCGATCGCGTTGACCAGTTGCACTTCGAGCAATTCCACCGAGGGCACCTCGGCCATCAGCAGGCGCCATGAGTTGCGCTCGCGCAGGTCCACCTGTTGCAGGTCCTGATCGAGCCGGCCATCGGGAAACAGGTGGCTCTGCGCCAGCAGTTCTTCGGGCAGCAGCGGCAATTGCGACAGCTCGGCGGCTCGGGTCAGGCCGGGGACATGCGATTCGCGACTGCCCAGCGTCAACTTCGATGCGCCGGTCTGCGGCAGGATATTCGCACCGCGCAAACCCTCGTAATGGCCGACCAGCTGGCGCAGGTGCTCGGGCATGTCATGCAGCGCAGCGGTCTCGCCGTCCATCATGTGCGCGTAGAAATCCGGCGGGCGGCGCACGGTCTGGCAGGCGTTGTTGATGATGAAATCCAGTCGCGGCCGCGTCGCCACCAGTTCCTGGCAGAACGCCTCGACGCTGGGCGTGTGGCGCAGGTCCAGTCCGTAGATCTGCAGCCGCTCGCCCCACTCGGCGAAGTCCGGTTCCGCCGCGTATCGGGCTGCGGAATCCCGCGGGAAACGCGTGGTGACAATCAGCTCGGCACCGGCACGCAGCAGCTTCAAGCCGGCCTGGTAGCCGATCTTCACACGACCGCCGGTGAGCAGGGCGACGCGCCCCCGCAGGTTGGCCAGTTCGCCGCGTTTGGCGTAGTTGAACGCGGCGCAGTCCGGACACAGCTGGTCATAGAAAAAATGGAGGGTCGCGTACTTGCGCTTGCACACATAGCAGTGCTTCGGCTCGATCGATTCGCGCGGCTGGTCGACATCGTCATCCGGATCGATGTCCTGCGGCGCGAATTCTTTCGGCGCAAACATGTTGGGCGTGGTGAATACCGGTCGGCGGCGCAAGCTGCGGATCCCGGTCTGATTGAGCATGCTGTCCTCGGCCTGGATCTTCTCCGCATGCCGTGCCTTCTCGGCTGCCTTCAGCCGGACTCGGCGGGCTCCGGGCTCGGGGTGGTATGCGCGCGCCACCGCCTGATGCAGGCGCTGGCGATCCTCCGCAGGCAGCAGGTCCAGCAACTGTCGATCGTCGGCCACGGCTTCAAGCAGTTGCGTGGCAGCCCGCAGGCGCGCGAGCAGATCGGCATCGAGATCGCCGTCGGGAGCAGGTTCGGTGGTGGTCATGATCAAAGGGTCAGTCGAGTGCGGAGGCATTGGGGCTGGTCCGTTGCTGCCGGCTGTTGGGGACAGGCGGCGCGCGGCCAATGGCAGTGGCAGGCTCAACCGCCTGCTCTTGCCTTACGCGTCAACCTCGTCCTTGTAGGCATCCACCGGAATGCAGGCGCACATGATGTTCTTGTCGCCATAGACATTGTCGACACGAGCCACCGGCGACCAGTACTTCTGCAGCTTGAGGCTGGCCAGCGGGAACGCCGCCAGTTCGCGCGGATAAGCGTGGGTCCACTCGCTGGCGCTCACCATGGTGGCGGTGTGCGGCGCGTTCTTGAGCGGATTGTCCTCGCGATCCAGCGTGCCTTCCTCGACCGCGCGGATCTCGTCACGGATCTGGATCATCGCGTCGATGAAGCGGTCCAGTTCGACCTGCGATTCGCTTTCGGTCGGCTCGACCATCAAGGTGCCGGCTACCGGGAAGCTCAAGGTGGGAGCGTGGAAGCCGAAGTCGATCAGGCGCTTGCTGACGTCCTCGGCGCCGATGCCGGTGGCGTCCTTGAGCGCACGCAGGTCCAGAATGCACTCGTGTGCCACCAGGCCGTTGCGGCCGGTGTACAGGGTGGGGTAGTGCGGCTGCAGTCGTTTGGCGATGTAGTTGGCGTTGAGCAAAGCCACCTGGGTGGCCTTGCGCAGGCCCTGCTGGCCCATCAGGGTGATGTACATCCAGCTGATCGGCAGGATTGAGGCAGAGCCGAAGCTGGCAGCCGAGACCATGCCGACGCGCGGCACAGCCGAACCCTCACCCCGACCCTCTCCCGGGGGGAGAGGGGGAAAAGCGGAAGGCAGGAACGGGGCGAGGTGTGATTTGACCGCGCAGGGCCCCACACCGGGGCCGCCGCCGCCATGCGGAATGCAGAAGGTCTTGTGCAAGTTGAGATGGGACACGTCCGAACCCCAATGACCGGGCTTGGCCACGCCGACCAGCGCATTCATGTTGGCGCCGTCGGTATACACCTGGCCACCGTGCTCATGCACGATGTCGCAGATCGCCACGATGTCCTCCTCGAACACGCCATGCGTGGACGGGTAGGTGATCATCAGTGCGGCCAGGCGGTCGGAATACTTCTCGGCGGCGCGCCGGATGTCCTCGACGTCGACATTGCCGTGGGCGTCGCATTGGGTCACCACCACGGTCATGCCACACAAATGGGCGGAAGCCGGATTGGTGCCGTGGGCGGACTCGGGAATCAGGCAGATGTCGCGATGCGCCTCGTTGCGCGAGCGGTGCCAGGCGCGGATCGCCAGCAGGCCGGCGTACTCGCCCTGCGCGCCGGAGTTCGGCTGCAGGCTCACTGCGTCGTAGCCGGTGATTTCCACCAACTGCGCCTCGAGTCCGTCGATCAGTTCCTTGTAGCCCTGCGTCTGCTCGGCTGGCGCGAACGGGTGGATATTGCCGAATTCCGGCCAGGTCACCGGGATCATCTCGGCGGTGGCGTTGAGCTTCATCGTGCACGAGCCCAGCGGAATCATGGTGCGATCCATCGCCAGGTCCTTGTCGGCCAGCGCGCGCATGTAGCGCAGGAGCTCGTGCTCGCTGTGATGGGTGTTGAACACCGGATGGGTGAGGAATTTCGACGTGCGCCGCAGCGCCGGCGGGACCAGCGACGGTGTGGAGGCGTCCAGTGCGTCGATGTTCGGCAGTTTCGCGTCGTCGCCGCCGAAGATGCGCCACAGCAGTTCGATGTCGGCGCGCGTGGTGGTTTCGTCCAGCGAGATGCACAAGTATTCGCCCCACGCCTTGCGCAGGTTGGCGCCCATCGCCACCGCGCGCGCCGCGATGGCATCGGTGCGATCGCCGGTCTTCAGGCTCAGCGTGTCGAACGCGCTGTCGTGGTGGAACGAGGTGAAACCGAGCTGCTGCAAGCCGGCCTTGAGGATCGCGGCGAGGCGCGCCACGCGCGATGCGATGCGCACGAGGCCTTCCGGGCCGTGGTACACGGCGTACATCGACGCCATCACCGCCAGCAGCACCTGGGCCGTGCAGATGTTCGAGGTGGCCTTCTCGCGGCGGATGTGCTGCTCGCGGGTCTGCAGGGTGAGCCGATAGGCGGCCTTGCCTTCGGCATCGATCGAGACGCCGATCAGCCGGCCCGGCATCGAGCGCTTGTACGCGTCGCGGCAGGCCATGAACGCGGCGTGCGGGCCGCCGTTGCCGAACGGCACGCCGAAGCGCTGCGAGTTGCCGACCGCGATGTCTGCGCCCATCTCGCCTGGCGACTTGAGCAGGGTTAACGCCAGCAGGTCGGTGGCGAAGATGGCCAGCGCGCCCTTGGCGTGAATCTTCGCGACCTCGTCGCTCCAGTCCATCAGCCAGCCGCTGCTGGCCGGGTACTGGATCAGCGCCGCGAAGTAGTCGTCGCCGGCTATCGCAGCGTCCCACTCGGCGCCGGAGTTGGCCAGCTTGACCGTCAGGCCCAGCGGCTCGGCGCGCGTGCGCATCACCTCGATGGTTTGCGGGTGCGCGTCGCCAAACACCACGATCACGTTGCCCCTGGCCTTGGCTGAACGCTTGGCCAGCGTCATCGCTTCGGCGGCGGCGGTGGCTTCGTCCAGCAGCGAGGCGTTGGCGATCTCCATCCCGGTGAGGTCGGCGCACATGGTCTGGAAGTTGATCAGTGCCTCCATCCGGCCCTGCGAAATTTCCGCCTGGTACGGCGTGTAGGCGGTGTACCAGGCCGGGTTTTCCAGGATGTTGCGCAGGATGACATTCGGCGTGTGGGTACCGTAGTAGCCCTGGCCGATGAAGCTGCGGAACACCTGGTTCTTCTGCGCGATAACGCGGATCCGCGCCAGCGCCTCGACCTCGGTGATCGCCCGCGGCAAGTCCAGCGGTGTGCTCGACTTGATTCCGCCTGGCACGATGGCGTCGGTCATCGACTCCAGCGAATCGTGGCCGATGACGCGCAGCATCTGCGCGATCTCGGCATCGTCCGGACCGATATGGCGCTCGATGAAGGCGCCATGGTTTTCAAGCTCGCGCAGCGAAGGTGACGGGTTCTGGCTCATGACGGGCGTCCGGAAAAGGCCGATAAGGGCCGGCCGATGAAGGCCGGGTGTGCATGCCGCACGTGGGGCGCCCCTCTGTCCTTTTGCCTGAGAGTTTGGAAACGCGCGAGCGTCTCGTGCCCCTTCGGCGGCGGCCTGTGCCGGTGAAGGCAGCCGCTCTCTCCAGAGTGTTTACGCGTGATGGTGTGGAGCCTGAGCGATTACGGGCGTTGCGTCTTCGGCAGCGGGCGTGCCCCGTGAGGCGGTGCCTGCTTCTCCCACCAAGCGTTTACTGCAAGGATTATACAGGGCGGACGAGGGCGTGGTGGATTTGGCTGGATGCGGTTCAGGCAAGCCAGGAGCGTGGGCGGCAGAAACGTTCGAGGCTTTGCAGCCCGGACGATTTCTGCCGCCCACGCTCCTGGGCGCTATGCTCGTGCGTCCGTGGCCGCCAGACGAGAGATTCCATGATCCGCATCGGCGAAATCGACCATGTGGTGCTGCGCGCCATCGACATGGAGGCGATGCAGCGGTTTTATTGCGACGTGCTGGGCTGCCACGAAGAGCGACGGCAGGACGAGATCGGCCTGGTGCAGCTGCGCGCCGGGGCGTCGCTGATCGATCTGGTCGCCGTGGACGGCAAACTTGGCCAACACGGCGGTGCCGCGCCCGGCAAGAAAGGCCATAACGTCGACCACGTTTGCCTGCGCGTCGAAAACTATGACGAGGAGGCGATCCTGGCGCACCTGAAGGCACATGATGTGCGCATCGGCGAGCTGGGTTTGCGTTATGGTGCGCGCGGCAACGGCCCGTCGATCTACCTGTACGATCCGCAGGGCAACATGATCGAGCTGAAGGGGCCGGCGGTGGCTGGCTGAAGCCGGTGCAGTGGCACCCCCGGGAGCTTTGGACGGCACTCGCTGACCGCGGCACGATGTTGAAGGGTGAGGCGATTCGTTGAAGCGCTGATGGCGGCGGATCGGGACTGCACGAACAAGGGACGCAGGACTGCGGTTTTCGCCGGGTTGATCGGGGGATCAACTTCATGCGCGACCGCATTGCGGTCCATCTATGGGGTGTCCGAATGAGCATTCGTCACTGGGTTGCACTGCTACTCGGCATCCTGACGGCAGCTGTCTGCCTCTATCTTCCGTTTGTTCAGCAGACCATCCTGCCGATCGGGGCGAAGCCGCTTGATCGCCAGCACTACGTGATCGAGGCAAGTTCGTACGCGGTTCCGTTGCCGGCTGGATTGCTTGCGGGCGACGTCGTGGATGCCGCACGAATGGATGTGACCTCGCGCCTGGGGTTGATGACCTATGCGCTGGTGCCGGCTGGCACGCGCATTACCCTGGCCGTCAACCGGCAAGGGCGCGAGTTGCAGGTGCAGGTGCCGGTGGCGTTCGTGCCCACTCCCTTCACCGTGCTCAATCTGATTGACGTGGTGTCCGGTATCGCATTGATCTGGCTGGTGGCGGCGCTGGGTCTGCTGATCCTCTGGCGCGGCAGCCGCCTCGCGGCGGTGGGAGTCGGCATCTGGTGTCTGGTCAAGTTGTGCTGGGAGATACCCATCAGTACCCCGCTACCGCTGCCGCTTGCGGGTTGGATCGATGTCATCGGCATGGCGCTGTTCTACTCCGGCTCGCTGGTGGGCGCGTACCTGTTGGCCGAGGACCTGGCCTGGGAGCAAGTGCAAAGTGGGGCGCGTCGCTGGATTCGAGCGTGCTTTGTGCTGGTGGTGATCGTCTATCTGATGATGTTCGTGGGGAACGACCTGGCCTTCCACCTCGGCGGCCGCTGGTGGTACGACCCCGCGCATCTCAATTTCAGGCTGCTAGCCCACTTGCTGGCATTCGGCATACCCATCGGCATGCTGCTGTCACGCTATCGCCGGGTGCAGGCGATAAACCGTGCCCGCATCCGCTGGGTTCTGGCGAGCGTGGCCTGTGTCGTGGCGGCGTACCTGGTGAACAGCGACTGGGCCAGCACGGTCTTGAGCAGTATCCAGGTCGACATCCTCTACGACGTATTCAACGCCGCTGCTTTCATCGGCTTTACCTACGCTGTACTGCGCCATCGCCTGGTCGCGGTGCAGGTGGTGCTGAATCGCGCCCTGGTGTCTGCCCTTGCGATTGCCATCGTGCTCGCGGTATTCGGTTCGCTGGAAAGCTTGATCGAACATGAGGCCCTCGGACACCGGGCCAGTACCTTCGTCGCGCTGGCGGTCCCGCTGGTGCTGGGCATCTTTTTCGACCAGATCAACAAACGCATCACGCGCTGGGTCAAATATTTGTTTTTCCGCAAACAGTTCCTGGCGGAGGCCGCGTTGTCCCGGTTTTCCAGGGAATGCGGTTACATCACCAGCGCGGAGATCCTGGTGGATCGCGCCCTTGCAGAAATATCGCGCCATGTCGGTGCGCCCGCCGCCAGCATGTATGAAAATGCGGGTGACGGTTACCGTTGCCTGCAGCAGCGCGGCAACCGGGATTTCCCGGATCGCCTTGGCATGGACGATCCCGCCTGCGTGAGGTTGCGCGCCAGTCTGACCGAAACCACGCTGGATGATCTCGATAGCACGCTGGGCGCGGATGGCCTGGCATTTCCGGTGGCACTGCGTGGCGTGCTCATCGGTGTACTGGTGCTGGCGCGGCGACCGGGTGAGCTGTACACCCCCCAGGAGCGCGAGCTGCTGCTGCATGTGACCCATCAGGTGGGCACATCACTGCATGCCATGTACGTCAGCCGGACCCGGGGCTTCGTGACCGACGTGGCGAACGGAATGTTGCCATCCTCGGAGCAGACCCGGGTGATCGCCAGGCAGCTCATGCAGCTGAGCCCAACCACGTGACCGTCGCCGCCGAGGGGAAAGATGAACGCGAGAAAAGACGAAGGCCGCCTTGCGGCGGCCTTCGTTTACAATTGGTGCCCAGAAGAGGACTCGAACCTCCACGGAGTTGCCCCCGCTAGCACCTGAAGCTAGTGCGTCTACCAATTCCGCCACCTGGGCAGGTGTCACACCGCTCTGCAAGCTGCGTGAGCCGCGTAATGTAGGCATCGGCCGCCGGCTTGTCAACTCTTTTCACAACCATGCACCGCGTCTGTCATCCTGCGCGGCGCCGATACCCCAAGGATATTTAGTGACCAGCAAGAATCCCCCGAAATCCGGCAAGGACGACAAATCGTCCAAGAGTCGGGCAACGCCCGAGAGCCGCCAGCGCAAGACCGATGGCGGCGCTGCAGCGCGACGCCACGGGCCAGCTGCGCCCGCCATGAGCGATCCTCATGCCGAGCGCGAGGCGCGCCGCTACGAGCGTCCGATCCCCAGTCGCGAGGCGATACTCGCGCTGCTCGAGGAGCGGGGCGAGTTGCTGACCGAAGCGCGCATCGCCGCGGCGCTGCGCATCGATGAAGAAACGGATCTCGAAGCCTTGCGCAAGCGTCTGGGGGCGATGGTGCGCGATGGCCAGTTGCTGCTCGGGCGGCGCGGTGGTTATGCGCCGACCCGCAAGCTGGACCTAATCGCCGGCCGCGTGCTGGCCAATGCCGAGGGCTACGGCTTTCTGCGCCCGGACGAGGGCGGCGAGGATCTCTATCTCTCGCCGCAGCAAATGCGCACGGTGCTGCATGGCGACCGGGTGCTGGCCAGCGTGGTCGGCATCGACCGGCGCGGGCGCAAGCAGGGTGCCATCGCCGAAGTGCTGGAACGACGTTCGCCCCGCCTGGTCGGCCGGGTGGTGGTCGAGGATGGGATGACCCTGGTGGCGCCGGATGATCGCCGCCTGAACCAGGACGTGATGATCAAGCCGGGGCAGGAGCAGGGCGCGAAGTCAGGCCAGATCGTGGTGGTCGAGATCACCGATCCACCGACGCAGAATCGCGGACCGCTGGGCGAGATTCGTGCGGTGCTTGGCGAGCGCCTGCAGCCTTCGCTGGTAGTGGAAATGGCGATTGCCAGCCACGACCTGCCGCACGAATGGCCGGCCGAGGTGCTGCGTGACGCGGCGCAGGTAGAGGGTGAGGTGACGGCTGCCGAGCGCGATGGCCGCACCGACCTGCGCAAGCTGCCGCTGGTCACGATCGACGGTGCCGATGCGCGCGATTTCGATGACGCCGTCTATGCCGAGCCGAAACGTGGCGGCGGCTGGCGGCTGATCGTGGCGATCGCCGATGTCTCGCACTACGTGCAGGTCGGCAGCGCGCTGGACCGCGAGGCGTACGAGCGCAGCACGTCCACCTATTTCCCCGGTTTCGTGGTGCCGATGCTGCCGGAGACGCTGTCCAACGGCATTTGCTCGCTGATGCCGAAGGTCGAGCGGATGTGCATGGTGTGCGACATGATGGTGGACGCCGATGGCAGCGTATCCAAGTCGAAGTTTTACGACGCGGTGATGCTGTCGCATGCGCGGCTCACCTACGACAAGGTGTGGCAGGCGGTCGGCTTGCGCGAGAAAGATGCGCTTCACGAAGTCGCCGACGTGCTGCCGCAGCTGGAGAACCTGCACGCGCTGTACAAGGCAATGGCCGCCCAGCGCAAGCGTCGTGGCGCGATCGACTTCGAGACACCGGAAGTGAAGTTCCGTCTCGACCAGACTGGCAGCGTGGAGTCGATGGGCGTCACCGAGCGCAACGACGCGCACAAGCTGATCGAGGAGTGCATGATCGCCGCCAACGTGCAGGCGGCATTGTTCCTGGAAAAAAAGAAGATCCCCGCGCTGTTCCGCGCGCATGAGCCGCCGCCGGCGGAGAAATACGAAGACCTGCAGCAGTTCCTGCGCGAGTTCAAGCTGCGCATGCCGCCGGTCGACGAGGTGACCCCGGCGGATTTTTCCGAGATCCTGCGCATGGTCAAGGATCGCCCCGAGCGCGAGCTGATCCAGAACGTGCTGCTGCGCTCGCAGAGCATGGCCGCGTACCAACCGGACAACCGCGGCCACTTCGGCCTGGCGCTCACCGCGTATGCGCACTTCACCTCGCCGATCCGGCGCTATCCCGACCTGCTGGTGCACCGCGCGATCCGCTTCGCGCTGACCGGCCGCAAGAGCGTCGATTACACCTACACGCCCGCCGAAATGGCGGCGATGGCGATCCACTGCTCGCAGCGCGAACGCCGCGCCGAGGAAGCCGAGCGCGACGTCGACGACCGTTTCAAATGCGCGTGGATGGAAAAGCACATCGGCAGCGAGTTCGATGGTGTGGTCACCGGCGTCACCTCGTTCGGCCTGTTCGTCGAGCTGGATGCATCCAAGGTGTCGGGCCTGGTCCACATCAGTCAGCTGGCGAACGATTACTACCACTTCGACGCGACCCGGAAGCTGCTCAAGGGCGAGCGCACCGGCGCGCAGTTCCGTCTGGGCGATCACGTGCGCATCCAGGTGCTGCGGGCCAGTCTTGAGGACCGCAAGATCGACTTCCGCCTGGTATCGCCGCGACCGCCAGCGACGCCACCAGCGGGTAGCGGCAAGGCCTACGACTATGCGGCCAGTGGCGAGCGCTATTCGCTGCCGAAGAAGGCCGCTGCCACGGTCAAGGCGCCCGGCATGTTCGGTCGAGCCACCAAGGCAATTGGCCGCGCGTTCGGTCGCAAGCAAGCCGAGGCCGAAGCGCCCGCACCGGCGCCGCACAAGACGTCAGCACCTGATCATGCGCCGTCACGCGCGCCGGCTGGCGCGCAACGTCCGGCCCGCAAGGGCAAAGCGACCTCGTCTTCGCAAGGTTCGCAGAAGTCAGGTTCGCGGAAGCAGGATTCGGCGGCGCGTGGCGCGGTTACTCCCGAGGCGCCTGCACCGAAGAAGAACCCCCGGCGTCGACCGAAACCGAAAGGCAAGTCATGAGTGAGAGCTGGATCGTCGGGATCAACCCGGTCGATGGTGCGTTAAGCAACGATGCCGAGCGCGTGCGCGAGGTGCTGGTCGAGAATGGGCAGCGCAACGCGCGGGTGCTCGAGCTGGCCGACCGCGCGAAGAAGTTGAATATCCTGGTACGTCACGCTCCGCGCGATGAGCTGGACAAGCATGCCGGCGAGGCGCGCCATCAAGGCGTGGTGGCACGCTATGAAGCGGCGCCTGCCGCGCACGAGGACGACCTGGCGGCCCTGCTGGAACGCGATGGTGGCAATACCCTGGTGCTGGTGCTCGACGGTGTCACCGATCCGCACAACCTCGGCGCCTGCCTGCGCAGCGCGGCGGCGGCCAACGTCACCGCGGTGATCGTGCCGAAGGATCGCGCGGTCGGCCTCACACCCGTGGTCCGTCGCGCTTCGGCCGGTGGTGCCGACCGGGTGCCGCTGATCGCGGTGACCAACCTGGCGCGCACGCTGCGTGAACTGAAGGATGCCGGTGTGTGGGTCACCGGCCTGGCCGGAGACACCGACGCCAGCGTCCACGACGTCGATTTCAGGGGTCCGGTGGCGATTGTGCTGGGCAGCGAGGGGGAAGGCATCCGTCGGCTTACCCGTGAACTGTGTGATTTCGTGGCGAAGATTCCGATGCCCGGGGCGATGGAGAGCCTGAACGTTTCCGTCGCGACCGGAGTCGTGTTGTTCGAGGCGCTGCGCCAGCGGAGTGCGAAACGATGAGTTCCTTCTGGTACGACTGGGCCGGATACATCGGGGTGGTGCTGATCCTGCTGGCGTTCCTGTTGCTGCAGGCGCAACGGTTGCGTGGCAATGGCCTGACTTATCAGGTGATGAACATATTCGGGGCGCTTGGCGTGATGCTGTCGTTGCTGTTCGGCAGCTTCAACCTGTCTGCTTTCCTGCTGGAAGTGGCCTGGATCGCCATCGGGATTTTCGGCATATGGCGCAACTGGCGGGGACGTCGCGCACCGTCGACATTCCCTGGCGAGCCGCTGTAACCGAACGGCGGATCACCTACCCGCGGTCACTTTCCGGACGTGACGATCCGCGCACATTTCGCCGTGGGTTTCAGGAGCTGGCCAAGCCGCTGTGCGCCTGTTCGAGCAACTCCAACTGGCGCCAGCGATTGACGACCGTGCAGAAAAGGTCCGCCGTACGTTCGGCGTCGTACACGGCGGAGTGGGCTTCGCTGCTGTTGAATGACAAGCCCGCCGCCAGCACGGCCTTGCTCAGCACGGTCTGGCCGTAGGCCAGGCCTCCAAAGCTCACCGTATCGAAACAACTGAATGGGTGGAACGGATTGCGCTTGTGCGCGCAGCGGCGCACCGCCTGGTTCAGGAAGCCGAGATCGAACGCGGCGTTGTGCCCGACCAGGATCGCCCGCTGGCAAGCGGCGTCGCGGACTGCGTCACGAACGGCCTGGAAGATGTGCTCCAGCGCCTGCCGTTCGGGCAGCGCTCCGCGCAGGGGGTTGTCCGGATCGATGCCGGTGATTTCCAGCGAGCGCGGATCCAGGTTGGCGCCGGGGAACGGCTCCACATGCGTCGACACGGTTGGCTGCCGGGTCAGAAAGCCAGCCTCGTCCATGCACAACGGCACCGCGGCGATCTCGAGCAATGCATCATGCTCGGCATCAAAGCCGCCGGTTTCCACATCGACGACCACCGGCAGGAAGCCACGAAACCGCTCGGCCATGCGCGCCGCGGAGCTGTTGTTCACAATATCCATCGACGCAGCATATCAGCCGCCGCGGACCGGCCGACTGCGCTCGGCTGCAAGGTATGCCTCGGACCACGAACGCGATGCGGGGGCCGCCGGGATCGTGCTAACCGATCGCAGCCAGCATCGCCTCCGCGGTGGAGACGCGCAGCTCGCCCGGCGCCTCGATGTGCAACTGCTTCACCACGCCATCCTCGGCGTACAGGGCAAAGCGACGCGTGCGCAGCCCCATGCCGTAGTCGCTGCCATCGAGTTCGAGGCCCAGCGCGCGGGTGAAGCTGGCGTTGCCGTCGGCGAGCATCAGCAGGCCGGCAGGCACCTGCTGTGCCGCCGCCCAGGCCTGCATCACGTAGGCGTCGTTGACGGCCAGGCACATCACACTGACGTGCCTGGCCTGAAAGTCGGGAAAATGGGTGACGTAGCCCGGCAGATGGCTGTTCGAGCAGGTTGGCGTGAAGGCGCCGGGTACGCCGAACAGCACCACCTTGCGGCCGGCGAACAAGGCGCCCGTCTGAGCGGGCTGGATGTCGCCGTCGATGATCTTGATCGCCACGTCGGGCAGGGTGTGACCGGGTTGAATGGACATGCGGAACTCGGCTGGGAGGGGCCCCATGCTAATGCGTTCGCGCGCGCCATGCCTTGAATCCGCGCCGGGAGCACCTATTTTTCAGGGCAGGCGGCAATCGTGCCGCAATACTGATGAGGAGGCACTGACATGAATCCGAGCCGTCAATCCATCTGGAACCGTGACTTTGTTCCATCGGACGATATCCGCCAGGCCATGAACCACTTTTTCAGCGCCGGCGACAGCGATCAATCCACCGTGGAAACCAGCCAGTGGGCGCCGCGGGTGGATATCCGCGAGGAAGACAAGCGCTTCATGATCCTGGTCGACGTACCCGGCGTGGATCCATCCACGATCGAGGTGAGCATGGACAAGAGCATTCTCACCATCAAGGGCGAGCGCAAGGTCGACAGCGAGGAGACCGGCGGCAAACTGACCCGCCAAGAGCGTGTGTACGGCACTTTCCATCGCCGCTTCGCGCTGCCGGAAAGTGCCGATGCCGATGGCATCAGCGCGCACGGCAGGCATGGCGTGCTGGAAATCTCGATTCCGAAGAAAGCGGAAACCACCCCGCGCCGCATCACCATCAATACCGCCAACTGAGCTGACGTTCAGGAAGCGAGACAGTGTGAAAGCCCGCCCCGCCGTGGATAATGATCTGCGGCGGGGCTTGGCCTTGTGGCGCGCGGCACCGATCACTGGGAGCGGGTGTGGAATTCAAAGACTATTACGAAATCCTGGGCGTCAAGCCGGAAGCGAGCGTGGCCGAAATCAAGACGGCGTACCGCAAGCTGGCACGCAAATACCACCCGGACCGGAACAAGGAAGGCGGCGCCGAAGAGAAATTCAAGGCCATCAACGAAGCCAATGAGGTCCTGAAAGACGCCGAGAAACGGCGTTCCTACGACCAACTGCGTGCCGGCGGCTATCGACAGGGCGAGCAGTTTCGGCCGCCGCCGGGCTGGCAAGGTCAATCAGGCGGTGGTGATGACAGCGCCGATTTCAGTGACTTTTTCGAGAGCCTGTTTGGTCGTGGCGCCGCCGCTGGCCACGGCCAGCGGGGCCAGGCGCGCCCGCGGCGTGGACAGGACGTGCAGGCCTCCGTACAGATCGATTTGCAGACCGCGTTCGATGGTGGCCGCACGCGCCTGTCCATGCGCGATCCGACCGGCGGCGAGCGCGTGCTGGAGGTGAAGATCCCGGCCGGAATCCAGCCCGGCCAAGTCATCCGCTTGTCCGGACAGGGCCAGCCCGGCATCGCCGGCGGACCCAAGGGCGACCTGTTGCTGGAAATCGGTATCCGCGCCGATGCACGGTTTCGCCTCGATGGCCACAACGTGGTGCACGTATTGCCGATTGCGCCCTGGGAGGCGGCGCTCGGTGCGACGGTACCGGTGCCGACACTGGCCGGCGCGGTCGATCTGCGCATTCCGGCCGGTTCGCAATCCGGGCGCAAGTTGCGCTTGAAAGGCCGGGGCATGCCTGGCAGCCATCCGGGGGATCAATTGGTGGAGCTGTCGATTCGCGCGCCGGCGGCCGACAGCGAGGCGCAGCGGGCGGCCTACGAGGCCTTGCGCACCAGCTTTGCGGATTTCGACCCGCGCAGCTGAGCGATCCGTTTGAAAGCAAATACTGACTAGCGCTGAAGTTCAGCCGGGCAAAGCCCTCTGACCGCAAGGGAACTCCCAAAGGTCACCATCGGGAGAGGGGCGTGGGGAGATGGTTCGGACGGAGCGCATGTAGCACATGCTCAGGTGGCCAAATCACGCTACGGCCGAACCCTCATCCGTCGCTTCGCGCCACCTTCTCCCGAGGGGAGAAGGGACAAAAGCCCCTCTCCCCCGGGAGAGGGAGAGGGAGAGGGTCCGGGCGGAGCGTAAGGTCGCAGCAGCCAAAGGGCTCCCGGGAACTCAGCCGCGCGAGGCGCGCTTGCGATCGTTCTCGGTGAGGTGCTTCTTGCGCAGGCGGATTTCCTTCGGGGTGATCTCGACCAGCTCGTCGTCGTCGATGAAGTCCAGTGCCTGTTCCAGCGTGAACTTGATCGCCGGAGTCAGCTGGATCGCATCGTCCTTGCCGGAGGCGCGCATGTTGGTCAGCGGCTTGGGCTTGATCACGTTGACGGTGAGGTCGTTGTCCTTGGCGTGGATGCCGACCAACTGGCCTTCATACACGTTGTCACCTTCGGCGGCGAACAGCTTGCCGCGATCCTGCAGCGGCCCGAGCGAGTAGGCCGGGGTGGCGCCGCCGGCATTGGCGATCATCACGCCGTTGAGGCGCTTGGCAATCTGGCCATCTTCCTTCGGGCCGTAATGGTCGAACACGTGGAACAGCAGGCCCGAACCCTGGGTCAGGGTCTTGAACTGGTTCTGGAAGCCGATCAGGCCACGCGCCGGGATCTCGTAATCCAGGCGCACGCGACCCTTGCCGTCGGACTCCATGTTCTTCAGCTGACCCTTGCGCACGCCGAGCCTTTCCATCACGGCACCCTGGTGTACTTCCTCCACGTCGACCACCAACTGCTCGATCGGCTCCATCTTCTGGCCGTCGATCTCCTTGATGATCACTTCCGCACGCGATACGGCCAGCTCGTAACCTTCGCGGCGCATGTTCTCGATCAGCACCGACAGATGCAGTTCGCCACGGCCGGAGACCAGGAACTTGTCGGCGTCGGAACCTTCCTCGACCTTCAGCGCCACGTTGTGCACTTGCTCGCGATCGAGGCGTTCGCGCAACTGGCGACTGGTCAGGAACTTGCCGCCGCTCATGTCCTTGTTGCCGGCGAACGGCGAGTTGTTGACCTGGAAGGTCATCGAGATGGTCGGTTCGTCCACCGTCAATGCCGGTAGCGCTTCCGGGGTATCCAGCGCGCAAATCGTGTCGGAGATGGTCAGGTCGGCGATGCCCGAGATGGCCACGATGTCGCCGGCTTCGGCAGTTTCCTGCTCGATCCGCTCCAGGCCGAGGAAGCCCAGCACCTGCATCACCTTGCCCTGGCGCTTCTTGCCATGGCGATCGATCACTGCCACCGGCATGCCCTTTTTCAGGGTGCCGCGCTGGATGCGGCCGATGCCGATCACGCCCACGAAGCTGCTGTAGTCGAGCTGGCTGATGCGCATCTGGAACGGGCCGTCCGGATCCACGTCCGGCTTGCTCACGTGCTGCATGATGGCCTCGTACAGCGGTGTCATGTCGCCCTCGCGCACATTCTCGTCGAGGCCGGCATAACCGTTCAGCGCCGAGGCGTAGACGATCGGGAAGTCCATCTGCTCCGGCGTGGCACCGAGGCGATCGAACAGATCCCACACCTGCTCGACCACCCATTCGGGACGCGCGCCGGGGCGGTCGACTTTGTTGATGACGACGATCGGCTTGAAGCCCATCGCGAAAGCCTTCTGCGTCACAAAGCGGGTTTGCGGCATCGGGCCGTCCATCGCATCGACCAGGATCAGCACCGAGTCGACCATCGACAGCACGCGCTCCACTTCGCCGCCGAAGTCGGCGTGTCCCGGGGTATCGACGATGTTGATGCGGTTGCCGCGCCAGGTGATGGCCGTGTTCTTGGCCAGGATCGTGATGCCACGCTCCTTTTCCTGATCATTCGTGTCCATCGCGCGCTCGGCCAGCACCGTGCGTTCGTTCAGCGAGCCGGACTGCTTGAGCAGGCAGTCGACAAGAGTGGTCTTGCCGTGATCGACGTGGGCGACGATGGCGATGTTGCGCAGATTTTCGATGGACATGGGATCGACTCGGGCGGCGCATGCAGCCACCACGTGGGTTATCGGAAGGTTAACCGGTCGATTATACGGGTTTGTGTGCCAGTTTGCCTGGCCTCGGGATGACGTATCCCGCCAGGCGGCCGCGCCGGAACCGGATGAGTGCCGGCGCGGTTATCACGACGACTGGCCGGTCAGGGCCGTCGGCAGCCGCCGGACAGGAGTTTGGCTTCCGGTACGCCGGGGCCGGGATCGCGATGGCGGCGAGGATGGCTGCGCTGGCGATCGCGGTGCGTCTGCGCGCGCGGAACCATCGAAGGGATGGCAGGCGTTCTGTCGGCGCCCCCGATCGAGAGCGAGGTCGTCGACCGGTGAGGCTGGACGAGCGCGGTGTTGTTGGCGCGGCGGCCAGCAACCCGACAGACTTCTAAACCACGCCGGTCAGGTAGTAGGCGGCGATCACCACGGCCACCGCCAGGGTCTTGATGATGGTGATCGCGAAGATGTCCTTGTAGGCCTGCCGGTGGGTCAATCCGGTCACGGCCAGCAGGGTGATCACTGCGCCATTGTGGGGCAGGGTGTCCATGCCGCCGGAAGCCATGGCGGCCACGCGGTGCAGCACTTCCATGGGAATGCCGGCCGCTTGCGCGTTGTGGATGAAGGTCTCGGCCATCGCGCCCAGCGCGATGCTCATGCCGCCGGAGGCCGAGCCGGTGATGCCGGCCA